>Ga0160457_1000505_pt1 | contig 17134 bp, 16 predicted proteins | sample HID1972M_E6MG_FD_108242 | JGI IMG/M metagenome (GOLD analysis project Ga0160457, IMG submission 108242) | Enriched pill bug-associated microbial communities from UW Madison campus, WI, USA - HID1972M_E6 MG | ecosystem: Host-associated > Arthropoda: Insects > Digestive system > Unclassified ... | reverse complement strand
TCGACCTCGCGGCGGCGCGGCCAGACCCGATTCCGTTCTTCGGCGAGCTGGGCAGCATCAACCCGGTGGTCGTGACGAAGGATGCCGACGCCGAGCGCGGCGCCGAACTGGCGGCCGGTCTCGCCGCATCCTTCACCCTCGGTGCCGGCCAGTTCTGCACGAAGCCCGGTGTCGTCTTCGTGCCGCGCCACTCGACCCTCGAGCAGCGGATAAGCGAGCACGTGCCCGCCGAGCTTGTGCCATTGCTCAACGACTCGATCGCGAGCGGCTTCGCCAGCGGCGCCGAGCACCTGCTCGGCCTCGACGGCGTCGAGGTGCTGGCGAGGGGCGCCGCCACGGTCGCGGCGACCGATATCGCCGCGCTCAACGAAGAGATGCTGACCGAGGTGTTCGGGCCGCTCACCCTGCTCGTGCGCTACGACACGCGCGACGAGCTGCTGGCCGCCCTCCGTCGGGTGGAGGGCAGCCTCACGGCGACCCTGCACGCTCGCGACGGGGAGCCCATCGCCGACCTCGTCGACGCGCTCGCAGAGAAGTCGGGCCGGGTGCTCTTCTCCGGCTGGCCCACGGGTGTCGCCGTCACCTGGTCGCAGCACCACGGCGGACCGTGGCCGGCGACCACCTCGCAGCACACGTCCGTCGGGGTGACGGCGGTGCGGAGATTCCTTCGGCCGATCGCTTTTCAGGATGCGCCCGATGCCGCGCTGCCACCCGAGCTGCGCGAGGTGAACCCCCTGGGGATCCCGCGCAGAGTAGACGGTGTGCTTGTCACGCACTAGCGCCCGCCCCGGAAACAACGCCGCAACATCCCGCGCCTAAGCTGGGGCAATGGGCGACCTGTTCGACGGCTACGCGGCCACAGCGCTGCGGCCCAAGAGCGCGCCCCCCTTCGACGAGATGTTCTCGAAGCCCGGCACCGCCCGCGGCGCCTACAAAGACATCCACGCCGCCCTCGCGCAGATGACGCAGGACGAGCTGCGCGGTCGCACCGAGGCGCTTGCGAGCTCGTACCTCGCTCAGGGCGTCACCTTCGACTTCGCCGGCGAGGAGCGCCCGTTCCCGCTCGACGCGGTTCCCCGTGTGATCGAGCAGGCCGAGTGGCTCGAGGTCGAGGCCGGAATCAAGCAGCGGGTGAAGGCGCTCGAGGCCTTCCTCGCCGATGTGTACGGCAAGCAGCAGGCGGTGCGCGACGGGGTGATTCCCGCGCGGCTGATCACCTCGTCCAGCCACTTCCACCGCGAGGCCGCGGGCATCGAGCCGGCGAACGGCGTGCGCATCCAGGTGAGCGGCATCGACCTCATCCGCGACGAGCACGGCGGCTGGCGGGTCCTCGAGGACAACGTGCGGGTGCCGTCGGGCGTCAGCTACGTCATCTCGAACCGCCGGGTCATGGCGCAGACGCTTCCAGAGCTGTTCGTGAGCATGCGGGTGCGCCCGGTCGGCGACTACCCGCATAAGCTGCTGCAGGCGCTTCGCGCCTCCGCGCCCGAGGGTGTCGACGAGCCGAACGTCGTGGTGCTCACTCCGGGTGTCTACAACTCCGCCTACTTCGAGCACACCCTGCTCGCCCGGCTCATGGGCGTCGAGCTCGTCGAGGGACGCGACCTGTTCTGCTCGGGCGGCCGGGTGTGGATGCGCACGACCGCCGGTCCGACGCGCGTCGACGTCATCTACCGCCGGGTCGACGACGAGTTCCTCGACCCGCTGCAGTTCCGCGCCGACTCGATGCTCGGATCCCCGGGCCTCATGCTCGCGGCGCGCCTCGGCAACGTCACCATCGCGAACGCGGTCGGCAACGGCGTCGCCGACGACAAGCTCGTCTACACCTACCTGCCCGACCTCATCCGCTACTACCTCGCCGAAGATCCGATCCTGCCGAACGTCGACACCTGGCGTCTCGAAGAGCCGGGCGCGCTCGAAGAGGTGCTCGACCGGCTCGACGAGCTCGTCGTGAAGCCGGTCGACGGATCGGGCGGCAAGGGCCTCGTGGTGGGCCCGGATGCGTCGCGCGCCCAGCTCGACGAACTGCGCACCCGCCTGCTGCGCGACCCGCGCGGCTGGATCGCCCAACCCGTGGTGCAGCTCTCGACCATCCCCACCCTCGTCGACGACGGGCTGCGCCCGCGTCACGCCGACCTGCGGCCCTTCGCCGTCAACGACGGCACGGATGTGTGGGTGCTGCCCGGCGGCCTCACCCGTGTGGCGCTGCCCGAGGGCCAGCTCGTGGTGAACAGCTCGCAGGGCGGCGGCTCGAAAGACACGTGGGTGGTGGGAACCGACCCGAGCGCGGCGGCCGACCACTCCATCCAGAGCCTCGTCGCCGAGCAGGCCGCCATCACCCAGTCGATCCCGGTGATCACCGAGTCGCACCTGCAAGACCACAACCCGCAGGACGGCCCGCGCCGCGACCAGCAGCAACAGCAGCAGCAGGCGGGGGTGATCTGATGCTCTCCCGCATCGCCGAATCCCTCTTCTGGATCGGCCGCTACATCGAACGCAGCGACGGCACCGCGCGCATCCTCGACGTGCACCTGCAGCTGCTGCTCGAAGACCCGTGGATCGAAGAGGACATCGCCTGCCGCTCGCTGTTGAGTGTGATGGGTGCCGACGTCGAACCTGACGCCGAGGTCGCCCGGGCCGACGTGCTCGCGATCCTCGCCGTCGACCGCAACCAGCCCGCATCCATCGCCTACTCGCTGGCCGCCGCCCGCGAGAACGCGCGCCGCGCCCGCGAGGTCGTCTCGACCGAGCTGTGGGCGGTGCTCACCACCACCCGCGCCCGCATGCCGCGCAAGGTCTCGACCGACAAGGTGCACGAGTTCTTCGGATGGGTGCGCGAACGCGCCGCGCTCGCCGTCGGCATCATCGAGTCGTCGACCAGCCGCGACGAGGCGTACAGCTTCTTCACCCTCGGCCGGTCGATCGAACGGGCCGACATGACCGCGAGGCTCCTCGCCACCCGCTCGCTGACCGAGGCATCCGGCCCCAGCTGGACCACCATCCTGCGCTCGGTCGGCGCCTACGAGGCCTACCTGCGCACCTACCGCGGGGTGCCGAGCGCGCGCAACGCGGCCGAGTTCCTGCTGCTCGACCGGCTGTTCCCGCGCAGCATCCTCTTCTCCGTGACCCGAGCCGAGCAGTGCCTGCGCGAGATCGAGCCGCGGTCGGACCGCGTGGGCGTCTCCGACCACGCGCAGCGGCTGCTCGGGCAGATCCGCTCCGAGCTGGAGTACCGGCCCATCGCCGACATCATCGACGACCTGCCCCGCCACATGGACAACGTGCAGCTGGCGACGAGCGCCGCATCCGAGGCGATCCGGCAGCGGTACTTCCCCACCAACGCGGCGCCCAGCTGGGCGGGGGAGTCCACATGAACCGCCTGCGCATCCGGCACGTCACCGGGTTCCAGTACGAAGGGGCGGCGACCGCGTCGTACAACGAGGCGCGGATGCTGCCCGTCACCGGCGACGGCCAGCTGGTGCTCTACTCGAACCTCGACATCTCGCCCATGTCGAGCACCCACAGCTACGTCGACTACTGGGGCACCCGGGTGTCGAGCTTCGAGATCCTGGGTCAGCACTCCGAGCTGAGCCTCACCGCCACGAGCCTCATCGAGGTGCGCCCCCGCGACCATGTCGAACGGCAGCTCACCTGGGACGAGCTGGCCGTCGAGACGGCGCGGGCCACCGCGTACGTGGAGCAGCTGGCGCAGACCCCGCGCACCCGCCCGCCGCAGGAGGTCGTCGAGCTGGCTCAGCAGTTGGTCGCCCAACACGACGACCCGTGCTCCGCCGCACTCGCCATCTGCACCGCCATCGGCGAACGCATCGAATACATGCCGGGCGTCACCGGCGTGCACACCACCGCCATGGAGGCGTGGGAGCACCGCAAGGGCGTCTGCCAGGACATCACGCACCTCGCCATCGGCGCGCTGCGGTCGATCGGCATCGCCGCGCGGTACGTCTCCGGCTACCTGCACCCGCAACCGGATGCGGCGATCGGCGTGACCGTCGCCGGCGAATCGCACGCGTGGGTCGAGTGGTACTGCGGCCAGTGGCACGGGTTCGACCCCACCAACCTGATCGACATCGGCGAACGGCACGTGATCGTGGGCCGCGGCCGCGACTACAACGACGTGGCCCCGCTGCGCGGCGTGTACGCCGGGCCGTCGAGCTCGAAGCTGTTCGTCACCGTCGAGATCACGCGCGAGGCGTAGGCGGCCACCTAGCCCCGGGGCCTCCGGCCGACCTTGTCCTCGACGGCGTCGTCGATGTCGACGACCTCGCCGAGCGCCTCCGCCGAGAGCTGCTCGGCCAGCTTGATCGCCTCCTCGAGGTCGGCGATGCCGCGACGCGTGGTGGGCGCGAGTTCGGTGAAGCGGCGAGGGCGCAGCGCCTCGTAGCGCGGCTCCCACACGTTCAGCTCCTCGATCTCGCGCTTCTCCTCCTCGGCGATGCGGTCGAGCATCTCGCGCACCTCGGTGAGGGTCGACGCGGCGGCCTTGTCGTCGGGGTCGATCGGCTCGAGGAGCTCGTCGTCGACGACCCGCAGCCCGGTGTCGATCGCGGCGCCGAAGCGCACGTCGTGCTGCAGCAGCGCGACCAGCTCGCCGCCCTCGCCGCCGAGGTAGGCGAGAGGATCGTCGGCGTTCGGATCGCGCACCAGCGGCACGGTGATCCGCTTGCCGTCGAGGGTGCCGCGGAGCACATCCAGCACCGACAGCTCGACCCTGAGCAGCTCGATGGCGACGCCGTCTTCGCCGATCACCTCGCGTTGCTCCGTGCCGACGACGCCGAGCACGCGAACGCGGGCGACGACCTCGGCCACGCGCAGGCGGTCGAACAGCGTAAAACGGGAAGTCAGGTAGACGACCATTTGCTCTCTCCTTGATATCTGTGGTGCGAAGGTGGGGTCAGTCGACCGCGTACCAGAGCGTCAGCTGGCCTCGTGCCCGGTCGACCGCGAGGGCCGGGGCGGTGTGCGAGGTCACCGGGATCTGCACGGCCGCCGGCCATCCGCTGGAGTTGTTCCAGGCGCGGCGGGTGACGCGGATCGAGGTGAGGTAGTTCTGCTCGCGGTAGGCGAGGATGAACCGGTTCGTCGCCGGGTGGAAGACGACGCTCGGCTGGATGCGGCTCGCGCCGTTGTGGGTGGCCGCCTTGCCGACCGAGACCGCACCGCCGGCGACCGACAGGTCGAGCGAGCGCACCAGGTTGCGGTGCACGATGCTGCGGTTGCCCCAGGCGAACGCGAGCACGAACTGGTTCGAGGGGGATGCGGCGAGGCTGACCCCGTTGAGCGCCCGGTAGCTGGGGCCCACGTTGACGGGTGCCGTCCACGAGTTGCCGTCGTCGAACGAGATGCTCACCCGAAGCTGGCCGGTGTCGTTCTGGGCGGCGCGGTCCACGTGCGACCAGGCGAGCATCCACACCTTCTGGTTGCCGACCCGGGTGGCGGCGAGCCCCACCTTGCTGGCGGTGGCGGCGCCGGCGGGTGCACCCACGAAGCCCCAGTTGGATCCCTCGTTGGTGCTGCGGGCGACGCGGATGCGGCCGTCGGTTCCCCAGGCCCACGCCCAGAGCAGCGTGCCGTCGTCGGCATCCGCCACCGTCGGCCCCCACAGGGAGCGCTCGCCGCCGTAGAAGAACCACGGCGGGGTGATCACGTTCGCCACGTCGGTGCGGATGTGCGTGGGGATCTGGTTCGGGATCGCCCAGCTCGCCAGCAGCCGACCGGTGCCGCCGATCGAGGTGACGTTGGGGGAGCTGGTGGTGCGCGCATCCGAGCTGCCGAGGGATGTGAGGGCGCTGGGGCGGGGCGTCCAGGTGATGCCGTCGGTCGACCCGAACGCGCGCAGGCGGTTGCGGTTCATGCCGCCGTAGATGCCGTGCACGCCGTCGAGGTCGAGCGGCCAGGGGCCGAGACGCTGGCGGTGGTACTCGTAGCCGCCGTTCATCGTCTGGTCGGTGCCGGTGTCGTCGAGCCAGAAGCAGTGGCCCAGCTCATGCGTGAAGATGCCCTGCAGGTCGATCTGCCCGGCGACGGCGTTGTGGGGCACGAAGTTCCACAGCGGGAAGGTCGGGTCGGAGCCGTTGCGCCGGTGGATCACGAGCGACGCCTTGCGCCACGAGCCGAAGGTCGAGGCGATGCGCGACGAGGTGAAGTGACGCTCGTTGGAGGTGACGAGGATCTCGCCGTCGTCGGGCTGGGTGCGGGTCGTGTAGCCCTCGAAGCGAGGACGGCAGTCGACCCCCGCCGCCATCCACCGGGTGTACGCGTTGATGAGCGCATCCGTCACCGCGTCGCGCCAGGAGTTGTCGAACCCCTGCGCCGTGAAGGTGTCCCAGTTGATGCGCACGGCGGGCCGGTCGCCCGCGTTCCACATCGCCACGTTGGCCATCAGTGCCTCTCCTCACCCGCGGCCCGTCGGTGGTCGGGCGGCGTCTGGTGATGAGGAGGGGGCGGATGCCGTGGTGATACACGGCACCCCGATCACACGTCGGCGCGGTGGTGCCCGCGGTCGCGCCAGCGCCGACGGCGCGGCGGTTCGGCCGGATGCGGTTCGGCGGCGGCCCAGCGGGCGGCGCGGCGCTGCTCCCACGCGGCGACCTCGGCATCCGGGTCGCGTAGTTGCGTGACCACCGGCGGGCCGCCGAGCAGCTGCCTCCGCGCCTCGATCACGCGGGTGTTGAAGTCTTCGACGGCGGCGCGCACCTCGCCGGGTCGGTGCAGTGCGTCGAGCTTCTCGTCGAATCCGGCGTCTTCGGTGCGCAGCGTGTACGCGACCGGGCCGATGCCCCGCAGCTGCTCGCGTTCGATCTTGCGCCGCATCCACCAGTCGGGGTCGTGCCGCCCGTCGACCCCGATCCCCGGCAGCGGTTTGCCCGCGCCGGGCAGGTTCTCGAAGTCGCCGCGACGCATCGCCTGCTGGATGGCGACCTCGGCCGCCGCCGCCCGCTCGGCATCCGTGGGGGCTCGCGTCGGCCCGGCCGGCTCGTCGGGCACCTCCTCGCCGAGCTGCTCGCGGCGGAACCGGTCGAGCCGGTAGCGCAGGGCGGCGCGGATGGCATCTCCGTCGCTCGGCTGCTCGGCCATACCTCCAGGCTACGCAGGCGACCCCGGGTGCGCTGCGTCGTGGCTGCCGGCGGAGATGTTGCGGATCAGCAGGATCAGCCAGGTGAAGATGAGCGCGAACCCGATGATCTCGACCGCGGTGAGGTTGTAGATGCCGAGGAAGAAGAACACGGCCGCCCCCAGCACCACCACGAGGAAGCCGTAGCCGACCAGCACGAACACGAGCGACAGGCGCGGCACGATCCACCGGATGGCGACCACCAGTCCCGCGAAGATCACGATGAGGCCGGTGGCGAAGGTGTTGTGCACCCACTCCACCCAGTCGACCCGGAACACCCCCACGCACGCGAGGAACACGCCGAGCGCGAGCAGCGCCCAGCGCAGCACCTCGATGCGGGTGCGCTCGTGGCGGTCGTCGGCCTCGCGGGGGTTGCGGGCGAGGTTGCCGGTGGCGAGCTCGGCGGCCAGGTAGCTGGCGATGGCGGTGATGATGGCGCCCGCGATGAGCAGCGTCAGGTTGAAGGTGGCGCTGGAGAGGTTGCCGCCGATGCCGAGCGCGCTGATGTTCTTCTCCCACCAGAGCGGGTCGGTGGTGGAGAGCATGCTCGTCATCACACCCAGCACGAGGAACACCGCCAGCACGGTCGCGACGCGGGTGGTCGTCATCCCGGCCGCCGACAGGTACGAGGTGTAGCTGACGAGGGCCGCTCCGATGCCCACGATGAGCGCCGAGCTGAACGCGAACACCTCCGCGCCGATGAACGCATCCGCCAACACGATCGACAGCCCCGCCATCGTGAACAGGGCGATCGCCGCGTGGGCGATGCCGAGCGCCACGATGTTCAGCACCAGCCGCCAGGTGGATGTCTCGGGTCGCTGCCGCTGCGAGGCGCCGGGCGCCGGCAGCAGGTAGCCGACGGCGAAGACGATTCCCGCGAACGCTGCCGACACGAACGCCACGATGGTGCCGAGCGAGTTCGGCCCCGAGATCGGCATGGATCGTCCGCCGACGAACAGCGCCCCCAGCAGGAAGCCGAGCACGAGGGCGGCGACGGCCACGTACAGGGCTCGGGATTCGGTGGTGGTGGCCGTCGCTCCGATGCGTGCGACGAGCGGGGCGTCTTTCTCGGATGTGGTGGTCATGGCGACATTGTGCACCTGCGACCCCCGCGTCGAGCGGAACTCAGCGCTGCGTGCCGACCTCGACGATCGCGATCTCCTGGGTGGCGGCGTCGCGGTCGGCGGCGCTCGAGGTCGAGACCCGCAGTGGCCAGCGTTCGGCGCGATCCCACCGCACCCGCACCTGCCGGGTGCGCAGATAGAACACGGCGGCGATCCCCGCGGCGACGAAACCGGATGCGGCGCCGAGCGCGATCGCCCACCGCGGCCCCGCCGCATCCGCCACCGCCCCCACGAGCGGCGCGCCGATCGGGGTGCCGCCCATGAAGATCGCCAGGTAGAGGGCCATGACGCGGCCGCGCATCGACGGCGCCGTCGTCACCTGCACGTACGCGTTGGCGGTGTTCATCATGGTGATGCCGGCGAAACCGACCACCGCCAGCAGCACGCCGAAGCTGATCGGCTCGGGGGCGAGCGCCGCCGCGCCGAGCGAGACCCCGAAGCCCGCGCTCGCGAGCGTGAGGGTGCGAAGGCGCGGGCGCTCGCGGCGGGCGGCGAGCAGCGCACCCGCCACCGAGCCGACGGCGAGCGCCGACGACAACCAGCCGAACAGCTGCGGGCCTTCGTCGAACTCGACCCGCGCCATCGTCGAGGTGTAGATGGGGAAGTTGTAGCCGAGGGTGCCGGTGAGGAACACCATCGCGAACACGAGCAGGATGTCTGGTCGCCTGCCCACGTAGCGGAACCCGGCCCGCATCTGCCCCTTGCCGCGGGCCTTGCGGGTGAACCGCGTGAACTCGGCCGGTCGCAGGGCGGCGAGCGAGCCGAGCACCGCCAGGAAGGTGACCGCGTTGATCACGAACACCCATCCGGAGCCGACCGCCGCCACGAGCACCCCGGCCACGGCGGGGCCGATGAGGCGTGCCCCGTTGAAGGATGCGGCGTTCAGGGCGACCGCGTTCGACAGGTTCGCGTCGTCGACCAGCTCACCCACGAAGGCCTGGCGGGCGGGTGCGTCGAAGGCCGCCGCGATGCCGAGCCCGAGCGCGAACCCGAACACCATCCACAGCTGCACCACCCCCAGCAGCGTGATGATGCCGAGGCCGAGCCCCAGGAACAGCATCGCCGTCTGCGTGACCGCGAGCACGCGGCGCCGATCGAATCGGTCGGCCACCCATCCGGTCACCGGGAGCAGCAGCAGCTGCGGGCCGAACTGCAGCGCCATCACCACGCCGACGGCCACCGCGTCGTCGTCGGTGAGCTGCACCAGCACGAGCCAGTCCTGGGCGATGCGCTGCATCCAGGTGCCCACGTTCGACACCAGCGCACCCGCGAACCAGATGCGGTAGTTCCGTGCCTGGAACGACCGGAACATCTGACTCATCTTCTCCATCATGCTCCTGTTCTCCGGATGCGGGCTGGGCGCTACGCTCGCAATCGGCAGGGAGGCCCACATGACCGAGACGACCCGAACGTCCCGCACCTTCGTCGACGCCCACGGGGTGACGATCCACTTCTACGTGTGGGAGGCCGCCACGCCTCGCGCCGCGGTGCAGCTGCTGCACGGGGTCGGTGAGTACGCCACCCGCTACGACCGGTTCGCGCGGGCGCTCGTCGCGGCCGGGTACACCGTGTACGCCGACGACCACCGCGGCCACGGCGCCACCGGGCTCGAGCAGTGGGGCGGCGACCACTCGAAGCTCGGCAAGCTGGGGCCTGGCGGGGTGCGCGCGGCGATCGCGGCGATCCAGCAGCTGTCGGGGCTCATCCGCGACGAGAACCCCGAGCTGCCGCTCGTGCTGTTCGGCCACAGCCTCGGTTCGCTCTTCGCGCAGAAGATCATCGGAACGGATGCGGGCGATTACGACGCCGTCGTGCTCTCGGGTACCGCGTACCGCACGCCCATCCGCATGAACAGCGGCGACCTCAGCAAGCGGCACCGGCAGCCCGGCGGGAGCGGCTACGAGTGGCTCAGCCGCGACCCCGAGGTGGCGACGGCGTTCGAGGCAGACCCGCTCACCTTCGACGCGAAGGTGGCGAAGCTGTTCGGGTTCCGCGAGGCGCTGCGGCTGCTCGGCACGCCGAAGAAGCTGGCCCGCGACCTGCCGATGCTCATCATGATCGGCGAGGAGGACACCCTCGGCGGGCCGAAGAGCGTCGAGGTGCTCGCCGACGCGTACCGCCATCGCGGCCCGCTCACGGATGTGACGCTCACCGTCTACCCGGGCGGCCGCCACGAGATGCTCAACGAGACGAACTACGCCGAGGTGCAGGCGGATGTGGTGGCGTGGTTGGATGCGCGGTTCCCGCAGCGCTGAGCGCACCCGCTCGTTCTGCCCCTTGACCGGGGGGTAGACAGGCCTGCACTATAGCCCCACGGCCGAGGCCGTGGGAGCGCTCCCACGGGTGGTCGTCCCAACCACTCCCAGGAGGAACCGAATGCACGCCTCAACGAAGAGGCGAGCAGTCGGCGCGGCCATCGCCGCGGCGGCTCTCGTGCTCACCACCCTTCCGGCGACCGCCGCATCCGCTGCGAACGACGTCGTCGACCCCGCCACCGCCTTCTACGTCGACCCCGCCAGCACCACCGCGCAGGCGGCAGCAGGCCTCAGCGGGCAGGCCAGGGCTGACGCGCAGCTGCTGGCCTCGTTCCCGTCGGCGACCTGGTTCACCAAGGGCACCCCGGCAGAGGTGCAGACCGGCGTCGACACGCTGCTCGACGGCTCGAGCGCCGCGAGCGAGGTGCCCGTGCTGGTGGCCTACAACCTTCCCTACCGCGACTGCTCCCAGTACTCGGCCGGAGGCGCCGCCGACACCGCCGCCTACAACGCGTGGATCGACGCGTTCGCGGCCGGCATCGGCTCGCGTGAGGCCGTCGTGATCCTCGAACCCGACGGGCTCGGCATCATCCCCTGGTACACCACCATCAACGGCGACACGGAGTGGTGCCAACCGGCCGAAGCCGATCCGGCCACCGCCGCCGCCGACCGCTTCGCGCAACTGAACCACGCCGTCGACGTGCTCACCGCGCTGCCCGCCACCGCCGTCTACCTCGACGGCACCCACAGCGGATGGCTCGGAGTCGGCGACATCACCGACCGCCTGCTCAAAGCGGGCGTCGACCGCGCCGACGGGTTCTTCCTCAACGCGTCGAACTACGTGCAGACCGACCGGCTCGTGAAGTACGGGCACTGGATCTCGGACTGCATCTTCCTCGACCAGAACAGCTGGTGGCAGCGCGAATGGTGCGGCAGCCAGTACTACCCGGCGAACCCGAACGATTTCTCCACCTGGGGGCTGACGGATGCGGCATACGACCAGGCGTTCGCCGACACGGGCCTCACGCGCGATCCCGCATCCCAGGCGCACTTCGTGATCGACACCAGCCGCAACGGCACCGGGCCGTGGACGCCGCCGGCCGGCAAGTACACCGACCCGGAAGCCTGGTGCAACCCGCCGGGCGCGGGCCTCGGCCAGCGGCCCACCGCCGACACGGGTGACGCACTCGTCGACGCGCTGCTCTGGATCAAGGTGCCCGGCGAATCCGACGGACGCTGCTACCGCGGCACCGCGGGGCCGACCGACCCCGAGCGCGGCATCATCGACCCGGCAGCAGGCCAGTGGTTCACACAGCAGGCGGCCGAGCTCATCGCGCTCGCGCGACCCGCTGTGACCCGCCCCACCTGCGACGTCGACTACACCGTGCACGGCACGTGGCCCGGCGGCTTCAACACGCAGATCTGGATCCGCAACACCGGCACCAAGGCCATCAACGGATGGGATCTCGCGTGGACCTTCGCGAGCGGCCAGTCGGTGGCGAACGGATGGAGCGCCAGCTACTCCACCGCCGGCGGGCGCCAGCATGCGGTGAACCTCTCGTGGAACAAGGTGATCAAGCCGGGCGAGCGAACCACGATCGGGTTCATCGGCGCCACGAGTTCGGGGGCGGCCGAGCCGCTGCTCTTCACCCTCAACGGGAAGGGGTGCACGAGCAGGTGAGGCTGAACGGTCGCGAGGGCGGCGCGGGCCGCCCTCGCGACTAAGGCACACCTAACCCGCCACAACTAGAGTGGTGGGGTGCATGGCGAGTTCAAGGTGCCGGGCGGGAAGCTCGTCGTGGTCGACGTCGACGTCGTCGACGGGCGCCTCGCGAACGTGCGGCTGTCCGGCGACTTCTTCCTCGAACCCGACGACGCGCTTCCGCTGATCGATGCGGCCCTCACCGGTCTGCCGGGCGACGCCGACGCGAAGGCGATCGCGGCGGCCGTGCAGGGGGCGCTCCCCGACGGCGCGGTGATGCTCGGCTTCTCGCCCGAGGCCGTCGCCACCGCGGTGCGCCGCGCCGTGCACCGTGCCACCTCGTGGAGCGACTATGACTGGGAGCTCGTGCATCCGGGCCCGCTCGACCCGGCCACGCACCTCGCGCTCGACCAGGTGCTGGCAGAAGAGGTGGCGGCCGGTCGCCGCAAGCCCACGCTGCGCATCTGGGAGTGGGACAAGTCGGCGGTCGTCATCGGCAGCTTCCAGTCGGTGAAGAACGAGGTGGATGCCGAGAACGCGGCCAAGTTCGGCTTCCCGGTGGTGCGTCGCATCTCGGGCGGCGGCGCCATGTTCATGGAGGCCGGCGCGATCATCACCTACTCGCTGTACGCCCCCACCGACCTCGTGCAGGGCATGAGCTTCGCCGAGAGCTACGCGTTCCTCGACGACTGGGTGCTCGTCGCGCTGCGCAGCCTCGGCATCGAGGCCACCTACCAGCCACTCAACGACATCGCGAGCCCGGCCGGCAAGATCGGCGGTGCCGCGCAGAAGCGGCTCGCCGACGGCGCGGTGCTGCACCACGTGACCATGTCGTACGACCTCGACGCGGAGAAGATGGTGCAGGTGCTGCGCATCGGCCGCGAGAAGCTCTCTGACAAGGGCACCAAGTCGGCCCAGAAGCGGGTGGATCCGCTGCGAAGCCAGACCGGACTGCCGCGCGCCGAGATCATCGACCGCATGGTGGCGACCTTCCGCACGCTGCACGGACTGCACGACGGCGAGATCACGCCCGACGAGTACGCGCGGGCCGAGCAGCTCGTGGCCGAGAAGTTCGGCACCGACGAGTGGCTGTACCGGGTCCCGTGAGCCGCCTCGCCCATCTCGCCAGGCGCCGCACGATCCTCGGGATCTCGCTCGCCCTGCTGCTCGTCGTCGCCGTGCTGGTGTCGGCGGTCATCGGCCAATTCTCGGTGAGCCCCTCGGAGGTGGTCGGGTCGCTGCTGCGCGCCATCGGCATCCCGAACTCGTGGGCGCCCGACGACCCCACCGCTGAGGCGGCGCTCTGGGTGATCCGATTTCCGCGGATCGTGATGGCGATCGCCGTAGGTGCGGCCCTCGCGATCGCAGGGGCCGTGATGCAGGCCATCTTCGGCAATCCGCTGGCCGAACCGGGCGTCGTCGGTGTCTCATCCGGCGCTGCGCTCGGCGCTGCGCTCGCGATCGTGACCGGGCTGCTCGCGTACGGCGAGTGGACGATCGCGGTGCTCGCCTTCGCGGGCGGGCTCGCCGCGACCCTGCTCGTCTACGGTGTCTCGCGTGCCAACGGCCGCACCGAGGTGGTGACGCTGCTGCTCACCGGCATCGCGGTGAACGCGTTCGGCGGCGCCGGGCTCGCGTTCCTGCTCTTCATGGCGGGCACCGCCAGCCGTGAGCAGATCGTGTTCTGGCAGTTGGGTTCGCTCTCCGGATCGCTCTGGCGTGAGTCGCTCTTCGTGCTGGTCGTCGCCGCCATCGGCACCGTCATCGCGGTCGCGCTCGGTCGCCGCTACGACCTGCTGGCGCTGGGCGAACGCAACGCCCGCCACCTCGGCATCCATGTGGAGCGCCTGCGGTTCTGGTCGATCGTGCTCGTCGCACTGCTCACCGGCGCAGCCGTCGCATTCGTCGGCATCATCGCCTTCGTGGGGCTCGTGGTGCCGCACCTCATGCGCATGATCATCGGCCCGTCCCACCGCGCCCTACTGGTGGCGAGCGCGTTCGGCGGCGCGCTGCTGATCGTCGTCGCCGACCTGCTCTCGCGCACGCTCGTGCCCGGCGCCGAGCTGCCGATCGGTCTGCTCACCTCGCTCATCGGCGGGCCGTTCTTCTTCTTCCTGCTGTGGCGGCAGCGCCGCGCCTCGGGCGGATGGGCATGACCGGCATCCGGGTCGAGAGCGTCTCGATCGAGCTCGGCGGCCGGATGGTCGTCGACGGCGTCGACATCGAGATCCCGACGGGCGAGTTGCTGGCACTGGTCGGCCCGAACGGTGCCGGCAAGTCGACGCTGCTGGCGGCGCTCTCCGGGGAGCGGCAAGCCGACTCGGGGCGCGTGCTCGTCGGCGACCGGCCGGTGCGGGAGTACCCGCCGCTCGAGCTGGCCCGCATCCGGTCGATGCTCACGCAGGACAACGCCGTGAGCTTCCCGTTCCTCGTGTCGGAAGTCGTCGAGATGGGCCGCAGCCCGTGGGCGCGCATCGCCGAACGCGACCGCGACGCCGACGCGATCGACACCGCCACTCGCCGCACCGACATCACGCATCTGCTGGAGCGCCGCTTCACCGAGCTGTCCGGAGGCGAGCGTGCACGGGTCTCGCTCGCGCGCGTGCTCGCCCAGGACACCCCCATCGTGCTGCTCGACGAGCCGACCGCCGCGCTCGACCTGCGCCACCAGGAAGACGTGCTGCGCATCGCGCGCGAGCTGGCCGAGGAGGGCCGCACCGTGGTGGTGGTGCTGCACGACCTGTCGCTCGCCGGCGCCTACGCGGATCGGGTGGCGCTGATGGAAGACGGCCGGATGCGCGCCATCGGCACCCCGGTCGACGTGCTCACCGAGCAGCTCGTCTCCGAGGTGTACGGCGTCGACGTCGAGGTGCTGGTGCGCGACGGCCGACCGCTCATCATCCCGCGCCGCTGAGCGCCCGCTAGGGTCGACGGCATGCCCGTCGCCCTCGTCACCGGAGCCGCCCGCGCGAACAGCATCGCGGCGGGCATCGCGCCGCGCCTGCGCGCCGACGGCTGGCTGGTCGTCACCTCCGACCTGCGCGACGGCGACGTGCCCGCAGACCTGTCGACGCACGACGGACCCGAGCAACTCATCCGTGACGTCACCGCGGCGCACGGGCCGATCACCGCGCTCGTGCTGAGCCACGCGCACGACGTCGAGACCGGCATACTCGACACCACCGCCGAGAGCTTCGACCTGCATGTGGCGGTCAACGCCCGCGCCTCGCTGCTGCTCACCGCCGCGTTCGCCCGGCAGGTGCCCGACGGAGGCGGGGCGATCGTCGCCCTCACGAGCGACGCGACCACAGGCAACCTCCCCTACGGCGCGTCGAAAGGCGCCCTCGACCGCATCGTCATCTCGGCCGCCCGAGAGTTCGGGCCGCTCGGCATCTCGGCCAACGTGCTCAACCCCGGGCCGGTCGACACCGGGTGGATGGATGACGGCATCCGCGAGCACCTCACCGGCATGCAGCCGACGGGCCGTCTCGGCCAGCCGGCGGATGTGGCGGGGGTCGTGGCGTTCCTCGTCTCGCCCGAGGGTCGCTGGGTGAGCGGCCAGCTGCTGCACTCCGACGGCGGATTCTCGGCCCGCTACTGAACCGTGCGGAGCATTCGCGCGGCGCGGCACACGTAGGCTCGTGCGGTGCCTGAGATCCGCTTCGTCGCCATCGGCGACTCGTTCACCGAAGGCGTCGGCGACGAACTGCCCGACGGCCGCGTGCGCGGCTGGGCCGACATCGCCGCCCAGGGATGGGCCGACGGCACCCGCGAGCCGGTGCAGTTCGCGAACCTCGCCATCCGCGGCAAGCTCATCCGCCCGATCGTCGACGAGCAGCTCGAGCCCGCGCTGGCCCTGAAGCCCACCCACCTGTCGTTCAACGGCGGCGGCAACGACATCCTGCGGCCGCAGGCGGATGTGAACCGCATCGTCGACGCGTTCGCGCACGTGCTGCGCCGATGCGACGAGGAGGGCGTGACCCTCATCCTGCTGTCGGGCGCGAACCCCACCGGGCAGCTGCCGATGGGACGCGTGATGAAACGCCGCGGCGACCTGCTGTCGCACGCGGTGGAGGCGCGCATCGCCGACCGGCCAGACGTGATCCGCGCCCTCAACTGGTTCGACGACGAGCTCGCCGGCTCGGCGTTCTGGTCGGACGACCGACTGCACATGAACTCGCGCGGGCACCACCGGGTGGCGGCGCGCGTGCTCGACGCGGTCGGGGTTCCGCGCCCCGACGAGTGGTGGAACCTGCCCGAGCTGCCCGACCAGGGGCGCCTGCGGGGGGCCCGCTACTACCGCGAGCATGTGGGTCCGTGGGTGCGGCGCCGCCTCACCGGAACGTCGTCGGGCGACGGCCGCGAGCCCAAGTTCGGCGGAGGCTGGACGACCCTTCAGCCTTCACGCTGACGCCCTGCGTATCCTCGACCCATGCCCTGGTACGGATGGCTCGCGATCGCCGCAGGCGCGGTGGTGCTGCTCGCGGTCGCGCAGTGGCGCGGCTGGATCGAGCTTCGCGGCGTCGACCACGGCCGCAGCTCGGGCAACGGCATGTTCGGCTTCGCGGATGAGGTGTTCCACCCCACCAAGCACGAGGCGCAGCTCGACCTGGTGCAGCAGACCGAGCTGCCGGCACCCGCGCCGTCCCCCGGCGACGGCCCGCTCGACCTCGAGGCCGGCCGGGTGCGGATCGACCTCGACCGTTGACGGTTAGCGTGGTGCAGTGAGCTCCACCGACACCTCCGAGATCCCGCCGCAGCCTCAGCCGCCGCGGCCCATCGACACCCCGCAGCCGGCCAACTGGTCGGGCGCGCTCGCATCCCTCGGCATCGGCCTCGCGGCCGGCGTGTTCGGGCTGCTGCCGTGGATCGTCACAGGGATGCGGCTGCCGCTGCAGAACCTGTGGGTGCGGGCGGTGCT
>Ga0160457_1000504_pt1 | contig 17150 bp, 14 predicted proteins | sample HID1972M_E6MG_FD_108242 | JGI IMG/M metagenome (GOLD analysis project Ga0160457, IMG submission 108242) | Enriched pill bug-associated microbial communities from UW Madison campus, WI, USA - HID1972M_E6 MG | ecosystem: Host-associated > Arthropoda: Insects > Digestive system > Unclassified ... | reverse complement strand
TATGATGAAACAACAGTATGGCAGGAATTTGGCGAAATGAAATTTCAGAATAAAGAAGCGATCTCTGCTGACTGGGGGAACCCGGACCCTACTAAACCGCGCTGGGCGAAAACCAGATATACGGACTGGACAAGCTGGAAGTCAGCTTCATGGCTCTGGAGTAATTCGGCGATCATCCAGGGTGAAAGCTCAGGATCCATCCGCCATGAGATATCACATTTTGCATTCAAGATAGGTGACAACAACAATAACCCTTACGTTGAACCTTACAGGCGCACCGGTGCCGGCCCATGGGATATTATGGACAGAGGGTCATTCAACGGCCCTGGCGGACCGCACAGGAGGTGGCTGGTGCCGGTTATGGAGGGAGGCGCTATGCCTGCCGGACTGATGCTGCGCCAGAAGATGAAATTTGGTTTTGTAGACAGCAGCCGTGTATTGATACTGAAGCGTGATGCACTCGCTGCTTCAGGCCTGGTACTGGCCGATGTTACGGCACGTGAAGTGGAACCTGTCAAAGGTGCTTTCGCAGGGATTGTGGTTAGATTGGACGGGGCCGCACCGCAAGACCGGACGCCAAAAGATGACCCGGTAAAGAATCCGCTGTCTCCCGGTATTCCTGATTATAACTTTTATAGTATGGAGGTCGTGCAGCGCATTGGTTATGATTCATTTACCCCGGATAATGGGGTACTGATCGCCAAGAATAAAGATAAGGAAAGCACCAATGGCGGGCCTAATGATTTTCGGGTGTTCAATTGGGTAATAGATGCTAATCCGGAAGATAAAAAACTGGTTGATTTTAAAAGACCTGACGGCACAGAGGTACTGCGTACTATTGCAGATTACAGGCAGCTGAATGATGCCCTTTTTCATGCAGGTCTGGGGTCAGGCAGTAATTATGAATGGGTAGATACCCCTAACCGGCTTCATTTTTACATTGTTGATCTGAAGGCTTCTCCCAACGGTATCAGGACTTATACACTCGCTGTCAGGTCTCTTGACGGTTCCGGCCCATATAAAAGGGGTACGGCCGTGAAAGCTTCTGATACTAAAAATATTTCTGCGCGCGGTACCGTTAATTTTTCAGTAAGTAATACAGGTGAAAAAGCCGATGTATACAGGCTTGCTGTTTCAGTGACTGGCAAAGGCTGGTCGGCCAGCTTACAAAATGCGCTATTGGGTTTAGCAGCTGGTACCAGCAGGGACATACAGGTCTCGGTACTGAGGGCGAAAGGTGCAGCAGCTAAAGCTACCCTTGTCTTTACCGCCACCTCTGAAAGCGACCCCTCTAAAAAGGTGACCAGACAGCTGAAGCTAAATCCTTAATTTGCTATTTTAGGCAGCCCTGTTTTACCTTATTTTAAAATTTTGATCATAAAGTCTTTATATTCTATTTTCATTGGCGGGCCAACATGTACCTGTACGCCAATGAGCCCTTCAGCTTTGCGGTTCTGGATATCATTATCGGTTACCTCGCACATTAATTTACCATTGAGGTAGTGCTGCAGTTTGTTGCCTTTGGCAATAATATGCAGTTCGTTCCAACCATCATAATTAATGCTTTTCAATAGCTCCTCCTGTGTACCAAGGGAATCCGTTACACTTGGCTTCCCGTTTTCGATAACAGTTTTTTGTCCGCGCAAAGCAAGGAATTGCCGGCCGCGCTCTTCATAATTCTGCCCGGAATAGCGGGGATAACCCAGGTTGTATTTGTCTTTGCCGTCAATATCCATCTGGTAACCTTTTAGTGCATAAGGCAGACTGTCTATGCGTACACTTCGGTAATTTACCCCACTATTGCCCTTTGCAGATATGCGGTAGTTTACCTTAAGTTCAAAATCAGCAGGATGCCCCCCTTTCCAGATCAGGAAAGTATTCACTTTCAGGATGGTTTCCGGCGTAACCTCGCCTACAATTGCACCGTCTTCTACCCGCCAGTATTTAGGGTCACCTTCCCAGCCTTTCAGTGATTTACCATCAAACATCGGTTTAAAACCATTATCTATCCGTTCAGCTAAGGTAAAGGCAGATAATAAAACAAGTAGCAAAGCTGCAGGCAGCAAAAGTTTATTGGCGTTCATCTCTTTCTTTTTAATTAAAATGGGGCCTTGATGATTTTTAATCATGCAAGGTTCATTATATCTGGTTAATTGATTATTTAAAGATGCGAACAAAGAACCGATTAACAGTCCTGCACAATCCCGGTCGCATTGATACGGTATGCAGGTTTGGATAAAATTTGTATTAAATTAACTAAGAAAATACTAAAGGTACTACTGTATTAACCGTAAATTTTGCTTCCTGAATCTTAACCCTTAACAAAGAAGCTGAAATCCATGATCCTGAATCCCTTTTCGATAAGTATGACCATAGCACTGGCTACTTTTTTCACTTTAAATCAAAGCGGTCCTGTTCCGGTGGCGAAACTGCCAAAGTCTCCGGTAAAAGAGTATCTGGAAAAAGAGCTGTACATTCCTGCCAAGCTCTACAGGATACCGGAAAATAATGACTATACCAATAACGAAAGTGAATACAGCAATCAAAGGATGGCTAAATCTGATAATTTAGCGGTATTCTGGGCTAAAGAATTTGGGAATGTGCCTACTGACAATCCGGATTCTGCCAAACGTTTTAAGATAGACGAGGCACTGAAGGAATGCGAACGGTTTTACAGTTATTATGTAAATGACCTGAAATTTGTGAAGAAGGGAAACTCGCTTACGGATAAATATAAAGTTCTGTTTTATGTGATCGGCGGTAAAGGGGGAACAGCATTTGGCGGTGGCGCTGAAAATAAAATCGGTGTATTATGGACACCTGCTTCAAGGATGAATAAGGCGCCTTATGGTGCTTTGGCCCATGAATTAGGCCATTCCTTCCAGTATCTGGTACATGCTGACGGTGCCTGGGGTTTTTCTTCCCCGCCAAAAGGTGGTAAAGGCCAGCCGATTTTTGAGATGACATCCCAGTATATGTTATGGCAGGTATACCCTGACTGGATCACTTTTGAAAATTATCACCTGGTAAGTTTTATGCAACAGACGCATTATGCTTTTTTGCATGAAACCAACCAATATCATTCGCCATATGTTTTAGAATACTGGTCAAATAAACACGGAATTGACTTTATTGGAAAATTATGGAATAATGCGGTAAAAGGAGAAGATGCGGTTATGACCTATAAACGGCTGACATCAATTGACCAGAAAGTATTTAACGATGAGATGTTTGATGCATCACGCAGGTTCATTACCTGGGATATGAAACGGATAGAAAACGTTTCGAAAAAATATGCCAATCAGCATATCAGCACACTTAATGCTGTTAAAGATGGCTGGTACCAGATAGCGGCGAGCAATTGTCCGCAAAATTATGGTTATAATGGCATTAAGCTGAAAGTCCCTGCTGCTGGAACAAAAGTAACACTTAATTTCAAGGGTATCGCCGGTGCGAAAGGCTTCAGGGCAATCAATGTTGATAAAGCGGGCTGGCGTTATGGCTTCCTTGCCGTAAAAGAAGATGGCAGCCGTGTTTACGGAAAAACGTTTTCTAAATCCAATGGTAAAGCAAAATTCGTAGTACCTGAAAGAACCCGGTATTTATGGCTGGTTGTCAGCGGTGCACCCACAGCACATTGGGAGCATCTTTCGGATGGAAAAGATGAGAACGACGAACAGTGGCCTTACCAGATTAAATTATCCGGCACCATGCTTGATGATTCGGCCATAAAATAAGGGTTTCCCGCTAATCTTCTATCCTGGAGTGGCGTTTTGTATCCTTCATGGTCGTATATAAAATTAATGAGATAAGGATACAGCAGGTGACATACCAGTAAAAGTAACTTTCATGACCTGCATTTTTGAACCATAAGGCGATGTATTCAGCCGTTCCGCCAAAGATAGCGACGGTTAATGCGTAAGGAAGGCCAACGCCTAATGCCCTTATGTGTGCAGGAAATAATTCTGCTTTTACAACGGCGTTAATACTGGTGTAGCCGCTCACAATAATTAACGCAGCTATCATCAGTAAAAAAATCAGCAGGGTGTTTGTCGCTGAGGATATCGTTGTCAGGATGGGCCAGGTGCATAATGTCCCCAGGATACCGAAACCGATCAATAGCGGCTTTCTTCCGGTTTTGTCGGATAATAAACCGAATAAAGGCTGCAGGAGGGCGAATATTAACAGTGATGCAAAAGATAAAATTGTTGACTTTTCTTTACTTAAATGAACAGTATTGACCAGGAACTTCTGCATATAGGTACTAAAAGTATAAAAAGCAATTGTGCCCCCCAAAGTTAGCCCGACTACAGTTAACAGTTCTTTAGGATATCTTAATAGTTCCTTAATCCCGGTTTTCTCCTGCCCTGTTGCATTTTTGCTTTGAAAAACAGTTGTTTCATCGATATGCCTGCGTAAATACAGCGCAATAAAAGAGAGTATTGCTCCGATAAAGAAAGGAATCCTCCAGCCCCAGGCGTGCAGTTCCTCTGCCGTTAATAGCCAGTTTTGCAGGACCAGCTGGATACCTAAAGCCAGCAACTGGCCGCCGATTAAGGTAACGTATTGAAAACTGGAGTAGAATCCGCGGTGTTTTTTGATGGCCATTTCGCTCAGGTAAGTTGCCGAGGTACCATATTCCCCACCGGTACTTAAACCTTGAATTAACCTGGCAAAAAGTAATACAAACGGAGCCGCAATGCCAATTTGATGATACCCGGGTGTTAGTCCGATAATAAGAGATCCGATGGCCATAATCAGGACGGAAAGTGTCATCGATTTTTTGCGTCCGTGTTTGTCTGCTATACTGCCAAATAACCAGCCGCCAATCGGCCGCATTAAAAATCCTACAGCAAAAATGCCGGCCGTATCTAAAAGCTGAGCTGTTGGATTACTGTTTGGAAAAAATACAGGTGAAAAATATAAGGCAAAAGCTGAATAACTGTACCAATCGTACCATTCTACCAGATTTCCTACTGATCCGCCAAAAATTGATTTGATCCGATATTCAACCTTTTTAATTTCATTCTTTGGGTTAGCTGAAGGCATTTTATTCATACATCTCTATTTGGTTAGGCTCAAACTTAATGAAAAAGAATGGGGGAATTAATAGAGATTGCCTGCCTATTTTATCGAAGTCAAATATTAATATTTATTTATTAATTTAAGGTCATAATTATCCCGCTGATTATGGAAAATGTCTTATTAAAAAAATTGTATTTTAAACCTGGTTTCAGCGTCCTTCTGGTAAATGCCCCGGAAAATATTGCTGCCGTATTAGGTGACACAAGTGCTATTACCCTAATGCATGGTACTGCAGCAGATTATGATGGATTATTACTGTTTGCAAGGGATAGCGCGACATTGAGTACTGAACTTAAAACATGGGGAAATAAAATAAATGATAAACAGATCGTATGGATAGCCTATCCCAAAAAGAGCTCTGGAATTGAGACTGATTTGAAGATGGAAAAATGGAAGGAGCTGGATCTCTATTTATTAAGCCCATGCGGATCTGCCTCAATTAATGATACCTGGACCGGACTTAGGATAAAACCTGCTGATAAAATCAAAACATCAGGAGTCGGCAACAGTCAGATCAAAGACAATGGATTTGCAGCATTCGTTGATGTTGAAAATAAAAAGGTAACGGCACCGCCTGATTTAGCAAAATTATTCCTTCAGCACCCACATGCCGGCTCGTTTTTCCGGTCACTTGCTTATTCGCATCAAAAAGAATATGTATTGTGGATACTCACGGCAAAACAGGAGCAAACGAGAAATACCAGATTATTAAAAACCATCGAAATGCTGCATTCGGGTAAAAAAAAACCTACTGCAAAATAATAGTCTGCAGACCTCCATCTCAGCCGGTCTTCCGGCTATATGATCTCTATATACAGATGTTAATATTCATAGTCATGAAATTACATCCGTATATAGAGATCAACGTTATTAGCTGTTATTCTTTATCATCATTAGCTACGCCATCCACAGCACTACCTACCACCGCCGGCCTTTCCTGACGCGGCTTTTTTGGTTCAATGATCACCTTGCGTTTTGCCAGATCGTACTTTTGGCCAGCGTGTAAAAAGAAGAAAGGCCCATCAGAATTGGTATATACCTCTTTTTTGTTAACCACATGTTTTTCGCCTGCACCAGCTATCGTGTTATAGTCATAAATGGCCACAAAAGATTCGCCTATAACTTCCAGCGAATCACGTTGTACTACAACAGCGGTAGCTTCGTCCAAGCCAATTCCTATCAGCTTCGGTGACTTTCTAATGAAGTCCACCAGATCAAACTCCCGGTTACGCTTGAGCAGATGCTGATCAATAGCCGAGCTTTTAAGAAAGCCTAATCCCTGGGTATGATCGCCAATTAATATATGTGGCCCTCTGGTATCGCCGCGCCATAGAAATGAACCCTGTATGCTGGCTCCTGCTGAGCTACCTCCTATTACACCGCCGCGATCAAGCACATCGAAAAAAGCCTTGTGGGTTAGCGTATTCAGATAGGAGTCGGCAGTGCGCCATTGACGACCCCCGACAAAGTATACACCAGTGGCTTTTTTAAGAGGTTCTATAAATTTTTCGCTGTTCGCCTCTTTCAGGTCTTTCGTATGCAAAAGGGTGACATTTTGAATACCGGTTGCTTTTTTAAAGGTTTCTACATTGCGCTGGTCAAGTGCCGCAGTATCGCCCGCTGCAGCGGTAACTAACACAATAACCGCTTTTTCCTTGCCACCGGCAAGTTGTGTAAATCTATCCCAGATATCCTTGTTTGCTCCCGCGTTGCCCCCTATAATAACAAGTGATCCTTTTTCAGGTCCGTGTTTAGTTGTCGACGCTGAGTCTATGCGGATAGGCGGTAAAACATTGATAGGTGTCAAAATCTTTTTGACCGGGGCAGCTTTCGCAGCTACCGGGGTAACGTCCTGGGCCCATACGAATGATGCAGCCTGTACAAGCAATAAGCCTGTTAATATATATTTTTTCATTTTTACTATTTGACTTGTCAATAAATTAGTTACTTAGTCTTTATCTGATGGAGTGTTTATCGGCTTTACTGCTTTCTTTGCAGGCGGCATTTTCTTTCCTTCTTGACCAGCAAGCACAGCTTTTACAGCCGTTTTAGCAGGTGGATCGATAACATTCCTGTTCTTCAGATCATATTTTTGCCCTTCACTTAAAAAGAAGAACGGTCCTGATGATGCAGTATAAACTTCCTGGTTGTTTAATACGTGTTTTACCCCATTACCAATAATGGTATTGTAATCATATATCAACACGTACGATTTGCCAATTACCTCCAGCGTATCTTTTTGCACCAGTATAGCTGTTGCCTGCTCGAGGCCAATACCTATTATTTCGGGTGCCTCTTTGATAAAGTCCACCAGATCAAACTGGCGGTTTCGGGTAAGCAGGTGCTGATCAATGGCCGAGTTTTTCAGAAAACCTAAACCCTGGGTATGATCCCCGACCAATACCTCGGGGCCTTCGGTATCACCCCTCCATAAGAAAGAGCCTTGTATAGATGCACCTGCCGAGCTACCTGCAATTACGCCACCACGGTCAAGCAGATCTAGAAATGCCTGATGCGCGCGTGTATTTAAATAAGATTGTGCGGGACGCCACTGCCTGCCGCCATCAAAAAAAACAGCGGTGGCTCTGTTAATAGCCTCCACAAATTTATCTGAGTTGGCAACCTCCAGGTCCCCGGTATGCAGCAGCGTCACATCTTCAACGCCGGTAGCTTTTTTTACCGAACGGATGGCACCCTGGCTAAACTCGGCCGAATCGCCCGAGGCGGTAGTTACCACTACAATTTTAGCTTTATCCTTACCGCCTGCAAGCTGTAAAAATTTACTCCATATAGCCGGAGTTGAACCTCCACCGCCGATAATAATGAGCGAACCTTTTTCAGGACCGTGACGGGTATTTGATTTTTTTACTGTAATTGGCGATACCTGCGCGAGGGTGGTAGTATAACCTATAACGCCTAGCAGCAGGGATAAAATTAATCTTCTTTTCATGTTATGAATTGTTTAATGAGTTAAATTTATTTAATTTCGTATCCCGGATTTTGTGTGATATTGGGGTTCACGTCTATCTCGTCCTGTGGTATGGGTTGTAATCTTCTAAAATCTGTCAGTGATACTAAAGGATAACCCGGATAGCTGTATGGCTGCGGCGGCCGGTTAATCACCAGGTTAAGACGGTAAAGATCAAACAAGCGTAATCCTTCAAATGCCAGTTCCTTCCTTCTTTCGCGCAAAATATCATCCAACAGTTGTTGCCCGGAAGAGCTATAACCAGCAAACGAGGGATCGCGAAGTTTTGCCAGCTGGTTAAGATAGATAAGCGCATTTGGCTCATCGCCGCTGCGTGCATAACCTTCGGCCAGCGTAAGCACTACCTCTGCATAACGAATGATCTTGATCTCGTCCTTATCCGTATTAAGAAAATTAGAATACTTGTTCACAATAAGCCCGGGCTGTCCGTTGCCCTTACGGATGCCATCCAGGATAAGACCCTTGCGCAAGTCTGTTGCGGTGTAGGAATTATATAGATCGGCGGTCGCCAGCATCTGCCCGTTACCCGACTGGAAATAATAATTGGCTAGTCCTGTAGAAGCACTTGTAGGACTGTTATTCAGCTCAAATATGGTTTCAAGCTTAGCATTAGTCGCTGCAAAACTCGTCCAGAAGGAACTGAAAGCGCTGGCTGTGGTGGCCAGACTGTAGCCACCGTTCAATACAACCTCACGGGCCGCGTCGCGGGCTTTACTATAATCGCCCTTATATAAATATGCCCTCGCCTCGATAGCTTTCGCCGCATATTTAGCTATGTAGTTAGAGTTAGTAACATGAACAGCAGCCGGAACAGGCGCATTTGGCATCAACAGGAAAGCACTGTCAAGGTCGATAAAAATACGCTCGTAAACCTTTGCTACTGTGGCCCGCGCCGGTTTAACATAAGGCCCTGTAATATATGTTGGTATGGTCACTATAGGCACACCCGGAGCATTTGGATCTATAGTATGCGGCTTTGCGAAAAAGTTAACCAGCGTTAAATAAGTCAGTGCCCGAAGGGTATAAGCCTCGCCACGTAACTGGTCTGCCACCGGGCCGGCAGACACATCGGCTGCTATAATGCGATTGGCTTGCAAAATGGTGTTATACCCTTGCAACCATAAGCCGCTGGCCTCGCCACTGGTTGATGAAAAAGTGTAGTTATTAGCGCTGGTAAGCTGCCCGTAGTTTGAAGAGCTGACAAAAACATTGTCTGCCAGCAGGTCTCCTAATATAGACACATTGGTACCGTACAATGAAGCATTTCTCGCCCCTGTGTACAAGCCGTTAACTGCATCGGTAAGGTCATTAACAGTTTTAATGGCCGTTGAAGCATTTACTGCAGTTGAGGACCTCTGTTCGAGGAAGTCTTTCTTGCAGGATGAAAAAGCTACTGTGGCTGCTATAATGATATATGATATTCTTTTCATGTTTCTAAATATTAAAATCCAACATTAAGACCAACGGTATAGGTTTTGAACTGGGGTATGGTCACCGTTCCCGATTCGGGATCATAAGGCAGTTTCTCATCATAGGTCTTTGTCCATAGATTGGTGCCCCTGACGTAAAGATAAATCTTGCTAACAGCGGCAAGCTTTTCGAAGTAAGAGAGTTTTTTAAGGTCATAACCTATGGTCACATTCTTCAGTTTAATAAAGTCACCTTTGTAAAGGAACCTCGATGAGAACGCCTGTGATTGGTTGGCACCGCCCGGAAGGCCGCCTGCAACAAACTTAGGCACATCAGTTATCTGCCCCGGGGTTGTCCAGCGGTTAGTGAACTCCCTTTGGTATTTATTAAAGGTATAATAGTTACCATCATAGAAACGGGTAGACCATCCATCAGAAATGTAGTTGCCAAAATTGTAGTAGATGTCACCGCTGATCGTTATCCCTTTATAGCTAAAAGTGTTATTAAAGCCCCCAAAATATTTGGGTGTGGATGTTTTATACGGAACACGCGCGGCCTTGTTATAATCGTTGGTGGTGCTGGTCTTTGCCTCATCCGTATACCATAACGGGTCGCCGTTATCTTTATCAACGCCTGCATATATACGGGTGTAATAAGTATAATAGTTATATCCTTCCTTAAAGTAATAGCTACCGTTTATTGCCGATGTATTCTCGCCAACATCGGTAACCTTATTACTGTTAAAGGCAATATTGAAATTACTGCCCCAGGTAAAGTCCCTTGTTTTTACAATTATACCCCTAATGGCCAATTCCAGACCCGAATTAAGCATTGAACCCGAGTTAGCATATGGCACATTGGCAAAACCTGTAGTATAGGAGATAGGTACCTGCTGTATGAGTTTAAAGATATCGTTCCGGTAATAATCTACATTGAATGTCAAGCGGTCTTGAAAAAAACCGACATCCAAACCGATATCAAATTTCTTTTGCTGTTCCCATTGCAAATCGGGATTACCAACACTGTTATAGTTCTGGCCATTACCAGTTGTATAGTTAGAACCGTAACCTGCTAAGGGCTGTGCGGCATAATCACCGATACCGGCCGAATTACCTGTTGTACCATACGAACTGCGGATCTTGGCAGATGAAAGTATCTTTTGCTGCTTAAAGAAATCCTCGCCATCAATATTCCACGCACCACCTACAGACCAGAAGTTACCATACTGGTTATTGATACCAAAAACCGATGAACCATCGCGCCTGAAAGACGCGCTTAAGGAATAAAGGTTATGATAATTAGAGGTCGCCCTAAAATATATCGAGTTAAAACTTGAACCAGACGGACCTGCAGTAGCCTGGGTAGGGGTTGCTGCGTTAGCTAATGTGGTAAGGTCTGGTTGTGTAAGCGGGAAACCTGTACCTGCAGCCCTTAACTCATACCGGGCATATTGCTGTGCCTCATATCCGGCAGTAAGATCAACGTAAAAATCGTCTGTTTTCGATATGTCAACCCTGTAATCCAATTGGTTACGGGTTAGCCAGTTAAAGTACCGGTTATAAACATCAGATGCCGATCCATTAGAGCTTTGCGCATCGCCATGTATGGGATTGTAATATTGTGACTCTTCAAGCGCGTTATAGTCGATACTGGCATAACTAGTAAATTTAAGTTTGTCCCATATATTCCAATTGAGGCTCATATTACCCAGCGCCCTGGTTTGCGATAAGGTATGCTTGTCATTATCTACTATCCACACCGGGTTATAATGCGCTGGGAAACCTGTATTTCCAGCGCTGCTTGAGTTGATGCTGCCATCATCGTTATAGGCCATCTGGAAGGGACGCAAGATAGATGCGGCGAACACCGGGTTTGACCACGATCCTGTCGTCCCTACCGGCGAAAGTTGATTAACATTAGATACATTTAATCCGGTAGTTAAGCTTATTCTTTTGCTTATACGCTGATCTATATTTATCAAACCACTTATTCGTTTGAAACCTGAACCTATGATAGATGATTGCTGTTCAAAATAACCTAATGATGTAAATACCTTAGTATTTTCACTACCTCCACGTACTGATACATTATATTGCTGCTGCCTGCCATCGCGGTGTATAAGGTCCTGCCAGTTGGTAGTTTTGCCGCTATTAAAGCCGTAACTATCCGCTAACGCTTCTATTTGTGCCTGGGTGTAAGTCCCGGCATTTTTTAATCCTTCAACAAACAAAGTGGCGAATTGCGTGGCATTTAATGGTTGGCCAACGTCAGGTAGCGGTATAGTCCTGGTACCTCCCACTTCTGCGTCAAAATTCACCTGAGCCTTACCAGATCTGCCTTTTTTTGTGGTGATAATGATCACACCGTTAGATCCGCGCGAACCATAGATCGACGTAGCCGAAGCATCTTTTAAGACCGTATAAGATTCAATATCATCGGAGTTCAGGCCCGCAAGCACATTCGATGAATTGTTGGTGCCGGCTGTTAACCTTGATAGATCACCCGAGTTAACAATCATCCCGTCTATTACATATAAAGGGTTGGAGCTTAAGGCGGTTGATCCTAATCCTCTTAAACGCACCTGTACGTTCGCGCCTGGCTGTCCGGTAGTGACTGCCACGCTTAAACCCGCTACCTGTCCCTGTAAGGCCAATTGCGGTGTAGACACGGGCCTGTTCTCGTTCTGGGTACCTTTAACTAAAGTTGCAGATCCGGTATATGCCTTTTTGGTTTGGGTAGTATAGCCATCTGTAACAACAACTTCAGATAGTTCGTTGATGTCCTCGGCAAGTAATATCGTTACTGGGCTGCCATTAGCGATAACGTCCTGGCTTTTATAGCCTACATAGCTCAGTACAAGGGTGTAAGGAAATTTCTGCCCGGTTGCAAAATTAAATTTGCCCGATGCGTCTGTAACTACAGAATGCGTAGTGCTTTTGATCCGTACTACCACGCCTGGCAGAGGTTCGTTAGTTTTCGCATCTAACACCTTGCCATCTAGTGTAGAATTGATGGTGGATGCAGGCTCGGTTTGGGCCGAAACGATGCATGGGATAAATAAAAGAGAAAAGAAAGAAAGTAATTTGATCAGTGTTCCTGATTTCCTTTTACGGATAAATATTTCCATATTTAACGGGTTTTATGTTAATGATTATATCGTTACTAAAACTTAGTGATGAAGGTCAGTTAGTGATTTGCCGTTACTGGGCTGATCCTTCATGCGCGTTGACCGGCAAGGCTTCCTTGCTGGTCATACTTTTTTATATCATTCCATTTTCGGAGTAAAATTACTAGGGTTAATGAATATATCTTGATTGGCAATGGTTCGTCCATGCCGCTTAGTGTTTGATCGAGAAAAGATCGCTTGCTTGCTTACTAACAACAACAACGCATATATGCACTTGGAGAAAGTTGCACTTGGTAGATTTTTACAGGTCCTTTTTGTTGAGGAAATGACGTAGTCATGTTGCGTTAGTTCTTAATGATGACGTAAACATACATATAAATTCTATAATTCCTATAGATTTTATATTTTTTTGTTACCTGGTCCGTTTTCTTGTCTAAGGTTTGCATAATTCATCCATCTTGAGTCTATTCTTCGTTATCCACTGGGAAAAATATCAAAAATTATGGCTTCTTTTCTTATGAAGTCCTTCTCCTTTGAGAAAACGAGCGGAAGTGAAAAATTTCATCCCTGTCGTGCAAAAGAATGAGGCCGAATTATTTCAACTTACGGATACAAAAACTATATTTGAATCATGATTATTGATATAATCCCGTTTTCATTTGCAAAGGGCAGCAGTCAGGCAGAATGGATGATAGTTGTTGTTTCATCGTTTCAATTATTTCTATCCATCACAACAGTAACCCTGGTGATATATTCCTTAAAAATACAGGCAAAAATCTTTAACAAACAGATGGAGGCTACGGATTCACAGTTGGTTTTGGATAAACTTAATTATGATCGTTATATTGATGAAATCAGGCCGGTCGTTACTTGTAAACTGGAAGTGTTTACAGACCTTTCAGCAGGAAATTTGATTTTGGAAATTAGGCGAAATCCCGTATCTAACTTTGTAGGTTTTTATATCAACAGCGAAATAATAACATATGACTCCGGGAAAAGTATATTTAAGTGTGAAACAATAAATGTCGATACCCCAATTATAATTCCATTTGCAATTGATAAAGAGCGCTCACAACTGGACTTTGAATCGTTAAAAAAGTTAGAAGTTGGTATGCAAATTAATTATTCCGACAGAATGGGAAACATCTATAGTCATACCATTGTTGGAACTTTAAAAGAACAAATGGTCGTTCTAAGGCCTAAAATAATAAAAAAGGTGCCTGTTTCCAGCGGTACATTTCCGGCCTGAATAACAAGAGGAGGTGAAGGTTACCAATCATCCAGGTAACGGGACTGTAAAGATACCGGAGAAATGGCCACATGCGTTCAGAAAGTTTTTTGGATAAATGTTTTATTTGTCTACATTAATTTAAATAATAAATTCGTAGCTGATAAAAGACCAGATATTTGTTAGACACACTCCTGAATAGAGTAATACCCAAGATTTCCTTAACCGCATGACGAACAGAACGACTTTACTTATTGCGCTCCTTGTTTGTGTGCTTCTGACTTTAGCAAGTATGGTATATGCGCTGCTGCTTAAAAAAAAACTGCGTCATTCTTCCAAAAAAAGCCCTGCAGCGCCGGATAAAAACCAAAATCCTAAATCTGATAATATATCTAACCAAGTTTCCATTACAGACCTGGGCGATTATTTCGAAGTTAAACACTTTGGACCTCAAATTGTTAAATGGCATATGGCTCAACCGGAGTTATTTTTTGGTGATCTGACCCAAAAAACAAATTACCAGTTCAAATTAACTCCTCCAAATCCGCACAATACCCGGGTATCTTACTTTACGGTTGAACTAAATATGGTTTTGAACCATAAGGATAACGGAATAGTATTCATGTCGACCATTGAAATCGTTTATCAGATCCTGAATAACCAGATCAAACCATCTCCTGAATTTTTATTTGAAATTGTAAAACATAGTGTTTATCTGGCAAACCAAATGGTCCTGGAAAAAAGGCGCGATCAGATGGTTTTAGATACTGTGTTTGCTCAGCCTCTTTTCAATGAATTGTATGCCGATCTCCTACAACAGATCTTACTGGTATATATATAGAGCTGTTTCGCCATTATTTGAGTTGATGAGCGAATGGCATGGATGATTAGCAGTGTCTTTAAACTGCTTTCTTTTTAGATTTTTTGCCAAATTTACGATTGTACCAGATTATAAATTAACTTGATATCATATGTCACTTTGTTTTAAAGTTGTTGCTAACCTTTTCTATTCGACTTGGTGTAAATTAGTATTCGGATTTAAGACTTATTTATTGTTTTCGCATAACAGACAGAATTAAGAAAACTAACGCAATTAAATTCAATACAGCACTAATGGCATGAGAAAATTCCCATCTTTTGCGAAGTACCAGCCAGTTGACGGGTAATACTGTCCAGTTTTTTGTCTGCTGATTTACCGGATAAGTGAATATCCGAAAAATCAGGAGTGTTGCAATTATACAAACCAGCGCCATTAGAAGTAAAGCAAATTCTTTTTCTTGTTTGTAGAGCGCAATAGTCAGCATGAGTGTAGAGAGCAATGAAATAACTGCTACAATACCCAGCAATGACCATCCTCTATAAATTTGTTGAACAGTCAGATAATCGCTGTCTGAGAGTTTCATCTTGTTGCTCATTTCAAGTAAGTGGGCAAGTCCTGCACCCAATGCTATTGCGGTAAATAAAAGGCTATTAAAACGCAAAATATTCAACCACATATCTCTTCTGTAATTTTTTTATATATAAACAATTACAAAAAACTTGCCACTAACATCTGGGCTTGATTGCATATTGCTCCTTATTAAATATTTATGGCGGGACAGGTTGATTGGAAGTATTTTTCTGTGCGTTCCCTTGTTTTGCGTTGCCCACACGAACCTCAATTCGATGAAGCAGCAATTTCTTAAACCCAATTTCAACAACTGTAATGCAGCTTCAATTGTATACCCTTTATTCCAATAATCTGGGTATAATTTAAACCACCACTTGGCATTTTTGAACTTGCTGCAGGAGTTGTTTAAACCAATAAGCCCAGAGATATCAGTGCAAGAAGATGGTCATTCCAGCAAATTAAAAAATCTCATAGTGTCCTTCATCTGTCACGCATCCTTCAGAAGCGCTTTTTCGGACTGAGCACACTTAATATAGTACGCCATTCTGAGCTTTTGACTGAGGTTTCATCCATCTTCTGCGGCATTCTTCGATCACCTCATTAGATACATTCAGGTTAAGCGTATTATTCACCACATCAATCTCTATCTGATCTCATCTTCCACTAATGCGATCAACCCGACTTCGAAAGCTTCCGGCGTGATATGTCCCACCACAAAATCATGCGTCCAGCCACTGAACCGGCCGGCCGCGATTAACGCTACGGTCTTACACAGCCCTGCAACGATAATGGCTCCGGTCGGTTTCAGCATTTCCGGCACACCCGGCTCGCCTTTCGGCCCGATATAACGGATAACGATCACGTCCCCGGCCTTCACCCTGCTGGCATACCTTTTTCGAAAGAAAGCATACAAAATCCAGCTGAGCTCTACCCGGATACTTTTATCGTTGCCAGTTTAATTTACGCTAACCGAATCCATTTTTTTACCATTAATTGTTACATTTTCAAAATCAACATTTTTTGCATTAACGAATTTGTAAGGTGTCTTCACACCATTGATCTCTACATTTATCATACGGAAGTTCTCAACTGGCGAGGCAGAATCACCGTCAAGAAACACACCCATTTCTCCTCCATTTGCTACTTTTAAATTCCTTACCTCTATGTTTCTCATTACCGGCATGTATGAGCCTTTTTCATTTTTATAATTCATGGTCACAATAACCACCTCTTTTTTTACCTGGCCAACCTCAATATTTCTCAAATAAACATTCTCTGTAATGCCTCCACGCTCAGGGCTGGACTTTATTCTCAATACCCTGTCAAGTAAGGGACTATTCATTTTACAGTCTTCAGCAAATACGTTTTTTACACCTCCTGAAATTTCGCTTCCTATCACTACGCCTCCATGCCCGTTGACCATTGTACAGCCTTGTATAATAATATTTTCACTGGGTATATTTATCCGGCGTCCGTCTTCGTTTCTGCCCGACTTTATTGCAATACAATCGTCTCCTGTATTAAAAAAACAGTTTTTAATAAGCACGTTTTTACATGATTCGGGATCGCAACCATCTGTGTTCGGACCGGACCCTATGATTTTTAAATTCTGAATGGTAACGTTGTTACAAAGTACAGGATTAAGGTTCCACATTGGAGAATTGGTAAATGTGACCCCTTCTATTAAAATGTTCTCACATTTGTAAGGCTGCAGAAACTGCGGACGCAGATAGAATCCGTTTCCAAATTTCCTATCTTTTACAGGTACATTATTTGCTGCCATTTTAAATAAGGCAGGTCTTTTGTTTTCATCATTCTGGTTAGGTTCTCCTTTTTTTGATCTGGCACCACCTTTCCAGGGCCACCAGGTGTTTTCATTCGCTTGCCCGTCAAAAACGCCTTCTCCTGTTATTGCGATGTT
>Ga0160457_1000494_pt1 | contig 17481 bp, 15 predicted proteins | sample HID1972M_E6MG_FD_108242 | JGI IMG/M metagenome (GOLD analysis project Ga0160457, IMG submission 108242) | Enriched pill bug-associated microbial communities from UW Madison campus, WI, USA - HID1972M_E6 MG | ecosystem: Host-associated > Arthropoda: Insects > Digestive system > Unclassified ... | reverse complement strand
TTCAGCTCCAAAATAATCTTTTTTTAAGACATTAACCAGAAAATCTGACAGTTCAAAAATATTGGCCTGTATATTCCTGCATTTGTTGTGTACTGTAGTGTTGGTGAACAGATCGTTAAAACCATTTTTCACCATACCCGTACAGGAAGCTGAGGGCGCAACAATATAATTTACTTCAGAAAAATCGTTGAGAAACTTAGTACCCGTTTCCTTTGCCTGTTCCCAGTAACCGGCATTATAGGCAGGCTGTCCGCAGCAGGTCTGGTTCGGGTTATAGATGACCTCACAACCTGCCTTCTCCAAAAGTTTAATTGTACTAAATGCAGTATCAGGATACAGCTGATCGACAAAACAGGGAATAAATAATTCTACATTCATTTAAATATCATTAAGCGGCTTCTGCCATCACCGAGTGTGGTTGTACTTTTCTCAGGGAGAATAAAAAGATCAGTCCCAGCACGAAAAATGCAGCCAGTGCAAACAATGAATTCCGCATACTTCCCGTAAATTCTTCTATGTAACCAAAACTAAACATACCGATCACCAGTGCTACTTTTTCCGTTACGTCATAAAAACTGAAAAAAGAAGTATGGTCCGGACTTTCCTGTGGTAAAAATTTAGAATAGGTAGACCGGGAAAGTGACTGGATCCCGCCCATAATTAGCCCTACTGTTGCAGCAAGAAAATAAAACTGTAATTCCGTATACACAAAATATGCAGCAATACAGGCGCCTATCCAAATAAAAACCACTCCTATTAAAACTCTGACATTACCAAAATGTTTTCTGGATAACCATGACATAAGCATAGCACCGGGAATAGCGACAATCTGCAGCAGTAAAATGGTCGCAATAAGTTTTTCTGCAGGCAGGTGTAAGGCCTTTTCACCAAAAATTGTAGCGATCAGCATAACGGTCTGTACCCCCATAGAATAGAAAAAGAAAGCGATCAGAAACCTTTTCAGGTACGCCATATGTTTTAGCTGCCGCCAGACCTTTTTCAATTCCGTAAAACCTGCTGTAAATACATTGGTATTAATTTTATGTACTGCTGGTGTGCCTTTAGGCAAATTTTTAAAAGGGATCTGGGCGAAAATCATCCACCACAGGCCTACCATCAGGAACGACAGCCTGGAAGCCGCCCCTGCATCTGCAAGGCCGAATGCAGAAGGAAAAAAAACAAAAATGAAGCAAATCAGCTGTAAAACGATACTACCGATATACCCGTAGGCATAACCCTTTGCACTTACCCTGTCCTGCTGATCAAGCGTTGCTATTTCGGGAAGGTACGAGTTGTAGAAAACAAGACTTCCCCAATAACCGACAGCGGCCATCATAAATAAAATAATACTCAGCTGCAGCGTTTCCAGCTTAAAGAAATACAACCCGCAGCAGGCAAGGGCGCCGATGTAAGTAAAGAGTTGCATAAATGCTTTCTTATTTCCCCTGGAATCTGCTATAGACGAAAGAATGGGAGAAAGCACCGCAATAATCAAAAATGCAAAACCCAGTGAATAGTTATAGAGTACGGAATTAATAAATTTCCCGCCCATAAAATTCACATAGTCCAGTGTGTTATCATCCTTATCAGCAGTGATGGCAGTATAATAAGCAGGGAAAATAGTTGACGTAATAACAAGATTATAAGCCGAATTGGCCCAGTCGAAAAAGGCCCATGAGCGAACTACCTTCTTATTGTTTTTTTGTTCCATTGTTAAGCCGGCAAAACTAATTAAATAAAGCGTATGGTTAGTTTACTTTCTCCAGTTTTGAGACACCCGTTTTCTTTTCATCTACGTTTTTAGGGTTACCCCGGTAATAAATTTCCGTTGCGCCAGAGGTTCGTACCTTAAGGTTGTTCAGCACATTGATCCTGGCTTTACCCGCACCTTCGATATCCAGACTGTTCATACCGGTTACAAAATCGAAAGCATTCAGGCTTAATGATCCTTTACTGGTTAATTCGCTGGCCCCTGCCTGACCGGAAAGATTGATGCTGGCTGCACCATCGTTATTTAACTTTAACTTAGCTGCATTCAGGTCCATGTTAATCCGGGTGGCACCTGATAAATTTATACTGATCTCATTTACGATTATTTTTGAGGCTGTATAAACCTTCACTGCTTCACCCGCCGTAATCTTCTTCAGTTCTCCGATACCGGCGGTGACAATAATAGAATCTGTGCCGCAATACTTTTTAGGGTCCATCTTCAGGGTAAGCTCATGCCCGCTTACATCCGCTTTGACCAAAGCCATAGCGTTAGAATCAGCCTGGATGTTCAGTTTAAAAGAACTATCCTGGCGAAGAATCAGTTTCACCATTCCGCTAACCTTAATCTCATCATAGGGCTTTACCGGCAATTCTTTTGTAGCAGTAATACCTGAATCCTCAACGCATTTTGTCTGGCATGCCGTAAGCAGGAAAGGAATGGCTAAAATGCCGATTGTAATTTTATTCATATACTGTTAATTTAAAGGAGGCCTCATTGTAAAGCACCCCGATCAAAGGTAATAGTTTTTACCATCTGTTTTAATTTTGCCCGCGTCCAATAATGCCCTGATTTGATTAAGTTTATCGGTATCGGCACCGGTCTTGATTTCGTTGATCAGATCTGTTAACGAATGCGGCCCTGTTTGTAAAAGCATAGCGATCTCAAAATCAATTTTGTCGTTCAGCCCGGCAAGGTCTTCCTGTCGCTTTTCTGCAAGGCAAACATCACAATATCCACACTTGACCGCATTTGGTTCATTGAAATAGGTCAGCAATTGGATATTTCTGCACACATTGGTGCCAGCATAGGTCAGCACTGCATTGATCTGGTCCAGCTGTATCTGCCTGCGTAGTGCAATGTATTTCACATCAGTATCCAGATGTAGCAGGTCTACCCTGGCCCTTATAAACTGTAATTGCGGCTGATCGCTTTGCTGCAGGTAAGACAGCAGGCCTTGTGCCTGCAGGTTATTGAACATACGGACGACATCATTAAACGAAATACCCAGCTTTTTCGCAATTTCACTTTCATTAATTTTCACATAATGGTCAAACATTCCTCCGTAAGACCTGAGTATAGTTTTGATAAAAGGGTCATATCCCGCATTTTCTATCTGAAAGCGGTAAACATCTTCGTTTCCGGCAGTAAACAAGATCCTTGAAGGCAAGAAAATATTCTCGGACAGCGTAATATATCCGTCATGTTCCAGAAATTTAAGGGCAGACATAGTTTTAATAACCCCTATCTGATAGCGTTTACAAAAATCGGCCAGATCAAAATTAAAATTTAGCCCTTCACCGGCTCCATAAGCGAGCTGGAAGTAAGAACCCAGATAATGATAGGTTTTTCTGATTTCATCCACCTCCGGAAAACTGTCTGTATATTTTGACTGCAGCGCGGCCTGATCAGATTTATTGGCCAGTAAAACTGCAAATGATCTTTTTCCGTCCCTCCCCGCACGGCCTGCTTCCTGGTAATAAGCTTCCAGACTTTCCGGCAGATCCAGATGCACCACGAAACGCACATCAGGTTTGTCTATACCCATACCAAAAGCATTGGTCGCTACCATAATTCTGATCTTATTGCGCTTCCATTCCTCCTGTTTTCTGAAGCGCTCTTCCCTGTCCAGTCCTGCATGATAAAAATCCGCTGCCACCTGATTCCTTTTCAGGAACAAAGCGACCTCAGCGGTTTCCCTTCTGTTACGCACGTACACCAGCCCGCTCCCCTTAACACTGGTAATAATAGCTAAAAGTTTGTTGTATTTATCTTCGAGATCAAATACTACATAGCTTAGATTTTTACGGGAAAAACTTTGTATAAATATTCTGGGTTCACGAAGCTCCAGTTTTACCGCAATATCTTCTCTTACAAACTGAGTGGCCGTAGCGGTCAGCGCAATAACCGGGACAGAGGGGTGAATTTCACGCAGCGCACTGATCTTTAAATAGGGCGGTCTGAAATCATAACCCCATTGCGAAATACAATGCGCTTCATCGACAGCAATAAGGTTAACATTCATATAGGAAATTCTTTCCCTGACGATATCGGACAGCAGGCGTTCAGGCGATAAATAAAGGAATTTGATTTTTCCATAGATACAGTTATCGAGTAAAATATCTATTTCCCTTTTTCCCATCCCTGCATAAATAGCCACGGCATTAATTCCCCTGATTTTTAAATTCTCCACCTGGTCTTTCATCAAAGCAATAAGCGGTGACACAACTATACATATCCCGTCCTTAACCAATGCCGGGATTTGGAAACAAATTGATTTGCCACCGCCTGTAGGCAGTAATGCAAGCGTATCATGGCCATTCAGTACAGACTGGATGATCTCCTCCTGTAAAGGCCTGAATGAATTAAATCCCCAATACTGTTTTAAAATCTCTGTTTCGTTCATAAAAAGCTCGGTTCTAAATAAACAACAGCAATTTATATGCCCTGCGCAATAACGAAGCCCGATGCCCATGCCCACTGGAAGTTATATCCCCCGAGCCAGCCGGTTACATCTACACATTCTCCTCCAAAATAAACCCCCGGCAGTTTTTTGCACTCGAGTGTCTTGGAGGACAATTCAGCGGTATCAACGCCTCCCCTCATAACTTCGGCCTTATCATATCCCTTATCACCGGCGGGTTTAACGCTGAACAGGTGAATAGTTTGGTGTATGTATTCCATGTCCGCCTTATTTAAAGCAGCAACTTGTTTATCCAGCGGCAGGAACTTACGCATGGCGTCCGTGAATTTCCTGGTATACAATCTGTTAAAAAGAGTGGATAAAATTGTCTTTCCATTTTGCCTGCGCTCTTCTTCAATTATACCAGTAATGTCCTGGTTTGGCAGCAAATTAATATTAATGGCTTCACCGGGCCGCCAGTAAGAAGAAATCTGTAAAATAGCGGGGCCGCTCAATCCCCAGTGTGTAAACAAGAGGTTTTCCTCAAAAGCTATTTTGTCATTACTCACTTCACAGTATAGGGAAATTCCTGATAAGGCAGCATACCATTCTTCTTCTTTTCCTGTTATCGTTAAAGGTACAAGGGCAGGTGCGGTTTCCACAATATTCAGTCCGTGTTTCCTGGCAAAACGCAAAGCAAAATCTGTAGCACCCATTTTAGGAATCGGCAGCCCGCCGGTTGCGATGACCAGTTTACTGCACTTTAACAGGTAATCCCTGCCCGATTGATGATAACACACTGCCCAGATACCATCTACAAAATCGATAGCCGTAACGGCCGAACTGCATTTAATTTCCTGTCCCAGATCTGCACACAGCTCAGTGAACATGTCTACTATTGCTTTTGCATTTTTGTCCTCAGGGAATAACTGCCCCAGTGTTTTCTCTTTGCCCCGGATGCCGTAAGTTTCAAAAAAACTGACCGTATCGGCAACGGTCCATTGTGTAAAGGCTGATTTAACGAAATGTTTATTATTGGATATAAACTGTTCGTCTGTCGCGAAAAGGTTAGTATAGTTGCATCTGCCACCACCCGATATTAATATTTTAGCCCCTGCTTTATCCCCCTTTTCCAGCAAAATCACTTTCTTGCCCAGGTATCCTGCCTGCACAGCACACATGAGTCCGCAGGCACCCGCACCAATTATTATAGCATCTGCATCCATCAAATCAGTTTATATTGTTATTTTTGTGCAAAATAAGCAATACTTTTTCATATCGATATGGCAAAACAGATAAGTGATTTAAAATTGGGCATTTTAGGTGGAGGGCAATTAGGAAGAATGTTAATTCAGGAGGGGATCAATTATAACCTCACTACTTTAGTACTTGATCCCGATGCAGATGCACCTTGTAAACACCTTGCCAATTATTTTGAATGCGGTTCTATCACAGATTTCGATACCGTTTATAAATTCGGCAAAAAAGCAGATGTGATCACCATTGAGATTGAAAAAGTAAATATTGAGGCACTCGACCAGTTAGAGAAAGAGGGAAAATTAGTTTTCCCCCAATCCAGGGTGATCAGGCTGATACAGGATAAAGGAGTGCAGAAGCAGTTTTTCAAAGAAAATGGTATTCCTACCGCTCCTTTTCAGCTGGTGAACACAAAAGAGGATTTAAAAAATTCTTCTTTTGCCTTTCCCTACATGCTAAAACAAAGAAAAGACGGCTATGATGGCAAGGGGGTGATGCGGATCGATACTTATGCCGACCTTGAAAGGGCATTTGACAGTCCCTGCCTGATAGAGGAACTGGTAGATTTCGAAAAGGAAGTTGCGGTTATTGTCTCCAGAAATTCCAACGGAGATGTGAAAACCTTTCCTATGGTCGAAATGGAATTCAATACCGAAGCGAATCTGGTCGAATTCCTTATCTCTCCTTCTACTTATCCTGCTCCGGTCCAGGAAAGGGCAGAAGTTATTGCTAAAAATATTGCAGCGGCCTTAAACATAACCGGGTTACTGGCCGTGGAAATGTTTATTACCAAAAACGGGGAAATCCTGGTCTACGAGCTGGCACCAAGGCCCCATAACAGTGGACATCATACGATAGAAGGCAATTATGTATCTCAGTTTGAGCAGCATTTGCGTTCAATTTTTAATTTGCCTCTCGGGGATACCCGGGCTATAAACAATGCTGTAATGATCAATTTACTTGGCGAAAAAGGACATGATGGTGTTGCGGTATATAAGGGCCTGGAAAAAATCATGGCGATAGATGGAGTTTATGTGCATCTTTACGGAAAAAAATATACAAAGCCCTTTCGTAAAATGGGACATGTCACTATAGTGGACCAGAACCGGGAGGCGGCAACCGAAAAGGCAAATTATATTAAAGAAACACTAAAAGTAATATCTTAATGAGTATACAGGTTGGCATAATTATGGGCAGCAAATCAGATTTAAACATCATGAACGATGCTGCTGATATTTTAAGAGATTTTGGGGTGGAATTTGAAATAACAGTAGTTTCTGCACACCGCACACCGGAAAGAATGTTCAACTATGCCAGAGAAGCGGCATCAAGAGGTATAAAAGTCATCATTGCCGGCGCAGGCGGCGCGGCACACCTGCCGGGTATGGTGGCATCCATTACAGTTTTGCCGGTTATAGGCGTTCCGGTTAAATCGACTAATTCCATTGACGGCTGGGATTCTATATTATCTATCCTGCAGATGCCCAATGGCATTCCTGTCGCAACCGTTGCCCTGAACGCTGCTAAAAATGCAGGGTTGCTCGCCGTTCAGATTTTATCTACCGCCGATCCGAAACTGGCCATAAAAATGCAGGAATACAAAGATGAACTAAGGAAAAAGGTCGAAGAAAGCGCAGCAGAATTAAGGGGTAACTAATTCAGGTTAGGATTCTGCGGAAAATTGCTTATATGTGCGTATTTAGGCCCCAGATTAATAATCACATCCCGCCACATCTGTTCTTCGCTATTGGAAAATATAGTATCCGGATGGTATTGATCTGATACAATCCACGTATTTTCCCTGAGTTCTTCCGTTAACTGTTCTGCTCCCCACCCTGAATAACCAATAAAGAATTTTATTTCATTTTCAGCAATCCTGCCCTGGCTGATCAGTATTTTAAGTGCCTCAAAATTCCCTCCCCAGTAGATCCCTTTTGCTATTTCTTCGCCGTCACCGATTTTATCATAACAGCGGTGGATAAAATGAATGGTGTCCATAGCCACAGGGCCGCCACAATAAACTGGAAAGTCGGCCCCCTCAAATTCGGGGACCAGGTCATTTAAGATCAGGTTACCCGGCTGGTTGATCACAAAGCCGACAGTCCCCTGCGCCCCGTGCTCAGTAAGCAACACAACAGACCTTTTAAAATTAGGGTCATTCATAAATGGTTCTGAAATAAGCAGCTTACCAGCTGACGGCGTTAGTTGACTTATCATTTCGGAAAATTACTGATAATTTTAAATAAACTAAAACCTATTTTTGTCAAATGGAGCTCAACAAAGAATACATCCAAAATCTGAGACAGGATTACCGTCATGCATCACTAACAGAAACCGATATAGACGAAAATCCTTTTAAACAATTTGAAAAATGGTTTAAAGACGCTGTGACCAGCCAGCTTTTTGAACCCAATGTAATGACGCTGGCCACTGCCGGTTTATCCGGCAAACCTACCGCCCGTATTTTATTGTTAAAGGGCTTTGACGAACACGGCTTTATCTTTTTCAGCAATTATGACAGCAAAAAAGGTAAAGAACTGGAAGAAAACCCGTATGCTGCAATGGTATTTTTCTGGGCCGAGCTGGAAAGACAGGTACGTATTGAAGGAGTCATCAGTAAAGTGAATGAAGATACCTCCTCAGCTTATTTTCATTCCCGTCCTAAGGGAAGCCAGATCGGTGCAGCAGCCTCTCCGCAAAGCAGTATCATACCTAATCGTGAGGTACTGGAAGAACAGGTAGCACTACTCACTGAAAAATATAGTGACCAGGAAGTACCCCGTCCGCTGAACTGGGGCGGCTATCAGTTAAAACCCACACATATTGAATTCTGGCAGGGACGCTCCAGCCGCCTGCATGACAGGATTGCCTATACTGAAGTCAACGGAACCTGGGTGATTAACCGGCTGGCCCCTTAAATACCATCAGGAACATTGGGTATAAACCAAATATAATTATTAGAATCAGATGAAAATAATCGCCGTAATCGGATCAGGAACAATGGGCAATGGCATTGCCCATACCTTTGCGCAATTCGGGCACCAGGTAAATTTAATTGACATTAACGGGGAAGCCCTGAACAGGGGTCTGTCGACCGTGGCTAAAAATCTTGACCGTCAGGTAGCCAAAGGAACGCTGACTGAACAGGAAAAGAAAAACGCATTAAAACAGATTACTGCTTATACCGATTTAAAGGCAGGCGTAGCCGCAGCTGATCTGATTATAGAGGCAGCAACAGAAAACCTGGAGCTTAAACTGACGATTTTCCGTGACCTCGATGCCTTCGCAAAAAAAGGGGCAATTCTGGCAAGTAATACTTCTTCCATTTCTATCACCCGGATAGCATCAGTAACCAGCCGCGGCGAGCATGTAATCGGAATGCATTTTATGAACCCTGTTCCTGTCATGAAACTGGTGGAAGTTATCCGCGGTTATGCAACATCAGATGAAACCACACAAAAGATTATGCGTATGGCCGGCGATCTGGACAAGGTTCCTGTTGAAGTAAATGATTATCCAGGTTTTGTGGCCAACCGCATTTTAATGCCCATGATAAACGAGGCTGTTTATACTTTATTTGAAGGTGTTGCCGGTGTAGAAGAAATAGATACCGTAATGAAACTGGGGATGGCACACCCAATGGGCCCCTTACAGCTGGCGGATTTCATTGGCCTTGATGTATGTCTGGCCATATTAAATGTTTTACATACAGGATTCGGTAACCCAAAATATGCACCTTGCCCGCTTCTGGTTAATATGGTTATGGCAGGCAAAAAAGGCGTGAAATCCGGGGAAGGGTTCTATAATTACAGAAAGGGGCCTAAAGAAGCTACAGTGGCAGCTAAGTTTTTATAACTAACTTTACATGATGAACGAAAACCTTGATCCTTCTTCAGAAAACCTGTCGCCCATAGAAAGGGATATAGAGAAAGTGTTGCGTCCTCAGGCATTTGAAGACTTCACTGGCCAGGAAAAGATTATGGAAAACCTGAAGATTTTCGTTGAAGCAGCTAAACTGCGCAACGAACCTTTAGACCACGTACTGTTGCATGGCCCTCCGGGACTGGGTAAGACTACGCTTTCCTATATTATTGCCAATGAAATGGGTGTAGGTATAAAGGTTACCTCGGGACCAGTCCTGGATAAACCCGGTGATCTTGCAGGACTGCTGACCAATCTGGAAACAGGCGATGTTTTGTTCATTGATGAAATACACAGGTTAAGCCCGCTGGTAGAAGAATACCTGTATTCTGCCATGGAAGATTTCAAAATTGATATCATGCTGGAAAGCGGGCCTAATGCACGCTCAGTACAGATTACATTGAACCCATTTACCCTGGTAGGCGCAACAACGCGTTCAGGCCTGTTAACAGCACCGTTACGTGCCAGATTTGGTATCAACTCCAGGCTGGCTTATTACGATGCCAAAATACTAACCACAATTGTACTGCGCTCCTCCCATATTCTGCAAACACCAATAACTGAGGAAGGTGCATACGAAATTGCCCGCCGCAGCCGCGGAACACCCAGAATTGCCAACGCTTTACTGAGGCGTACCCGTGATTTTGCCCAGATTAAGGGCAATGGCACTATTGATACTGCCATTGCACGTTTTGCTTTAACAGCATTAAATGTCGATGAGCATGGGTTGGATGAAATGGATAACAAGATATTACTGACCATTATCGATAAATTTAAAGGCGGACCGGTAGGATTAAAAACCATTGCGACTGCCGTAGGTGAGGACGAAGGCACGATTGAAGAAGTTTATGAACCATTCCTGATCCAGGAGGGTTACCTGATGCGTACTTCCAGGGGCAGGGAGGTTACAGAGGCAGCATATAAACATCTCAAAAGGCAATATCAGGCACAGTCCGGCAGGTTATTCTGATAAATTGCCATCCAGGCATTATTTATGTGTACTAACCGCTAATTATATACGCTCAAAAAATAATAAGCATGAATATTGAAACGAGAAAACTTACCCTTGAAGATTACAATGACCTCAAAGAGTCAATGGAGCAGGCATATGACACCCTTGGCGGACAAATCTGGAGCAGGCAGACCATTGCAAAGCTTTTAAAATTGTTCCCGGAAGGTCAGCTATGTATTGCTGTGGATGATAGAGTAGTGGCTTGTTCTTTGTCCATTATTGTTGATTATGATGAATACGGTGACAAACACACTTATCAAATGATTACCGGCGGATATTCTTTTTCCACTCATGATGCTACCGGGGACACTCTATACGGAATTGAGATCTTCGTCTCACCCGAGTACAGGGGTTTGCGTTTAGGCCGCAGGCTGTATGAAGCAAGAAAAGAACTCTGTGAAAGCCTGAACCTGAAAAGTATCATTGCCGGTGGCCGCATACCAGGATACCATGCACATGCCGATACGTTAAGTCCAAGGCAATATATCGATAAAGTCAAGGCAAAGGAACTTTACGACCCTACCCTCACCTTTCAGCTGTCCAATGATTTCCACGTGCGGAAGGTATTGAAAAACTACCTGCCCGGAGATCATGAATCCAAAGAATTTGCCACACTGATCGAATGGAACAATATTTATTACCAGGGTATAGATGCTTCTGCGCGTTCGGCAAAAACCATTCGTATCGGACTTGTACAATGGCAAATGCGCCTTTTTCCTGATATGGATACTTTTTATGAACAGGTAGAGTTTTTTGTAGATGCAGTAAGCGGTTATAAATCAGATTTCATTATGTTCCCTGAATTTTTTAATACCCCGCTGTTACAGCCTTATAACCATCTGCCGGAAATGGAAGCTATGCGAAAACTGGCTGAACTGACCGAAGCTATCGTTGATAAAATACAGGAATATGCGGTTTCGTACAATGTCAATATTATTTCCGGAAGTATGCCGATCCTGGAAAATAACAAGTTATACAATGCCACTTACTTGTGCCACCGCAGTGGAAAAACAGAAGAATACAGAAAAATACACATCACCCCTAACGAGCAAAAATATTATGGAATGGTTGGCGGCGACAAGATTCAGGTATTCGATACCGACTGCGGTAAAATTGGTATCCTGATTTGTTATGATGTAGAATTCCCCGAACTAAGCAGGATCTACGCAGACCAGGGTATGCAAATCCTATTTGTGCCTTTCCTTACCGATACACAAAATGGTTACACCAGGGTAAGGAGATGCGCACAGGCAAGGGCCATAGAAAATGAATGTTATGTCGCTATTGCAGGCTGTGTAGGCAATTTACCAAAGGTGAACAACATGGATATACAATTTGCACAATCCGCCGTATTCACGCCTTCTGATTTTGCCTTTCCAACAAATGCAGTTAAGGCTGAGACTACACCCAATACGGAAATGATGCTGGTTGTAGATGTTGATCTGCATCTTTTAGATGAGCTACACCATTTCGGCACCGTTAAAATATTAAAAGACCGCAGGAACGATCTTTATGAAGTGAGATTACTTAAGTAAGGCCTGGCCTTATTTAAGTTTATTTTCTGATGAAACCATAATGGACATACCGCTCACAACAATGAACACGTTCATAATAGCCTCATAACCAAAAAAAAACAATTATTTTCTGATGAGAAACCAATAAATCAGCAAAAGCACGACCAGTATAGGTATTATCCATTTCATTACCGGGCCGGCACCTTTATCATTTTCTTCGTTCACTGCCTGTGGTGAAGGGCCGGGATCCTGCTCATGTTTAGGATAATCCGTTTCCACAGGTTTTGGCGTTTCTTCTGGATTTTCAGCGTGTTTTGGATCTATATTTTCCATGGCAATTTATTTGTGTTTATAATTAAAGAACAAATTAATTGATAAAAGGTTTGATGCTTAAAGCTTACCTTTGCCCGCTGATGTACCATAACCCTGCAAAATACAGCCAGATGATTAAAGATGAAGCCCTGCGGCTGGGCTTCATGCAATGTGGTATTGCGAAGGCGGGATTTCTGGAAGAAGAAGCCCCAAGGCTGGAAAAATGGCTCAAAAACAACCATCACGGCGAAATGGCCTATATGGAAAATCATTTTGACAAACGCCTGGATCCCCGCCTGCTGGTTGAAGGTGCAAAGTCGGTTATCTCCCTTACCCTGAACTATTTTCCAAAAGAAAGACAAACAGATCCTGATGCACCAAAAATTTCTGCTTATGCCTATGGCAAAGATTATCATCTGGTCATCAAAGACAAGCTTTTCCAGCTCCTGAAATTCATCCGGGAACATATCGGCGAAGTAGACGGCCGGGCATTTGTAGATTCAGCACCCGTACTTGACCGTGCATGGGCCAAACGCGCAGGCATTGGCTGGGTTGGTAAAAACAGTAATATTATTAGCAAAAAAAGCGGCTCCTTTTTTTTTCTGGCCGAACTCATCACAGACCTGGAACTGGCCTATGACAGCCCTTTTGCTACTGATCACTGCGGCACCTGCACTAAATGTATAGATGCCTGCCCTACAGATGCCATTCTTTCTCCTGCAGTCATTGATGCCAGCAAATGCATCTCCTACCTCACTATTGAACTCAAGAATGAAATCCCCCGGCATTTCAGTGATAAAATGAACAACTGGATGTTCGGCTGTGATATCTGCCAGGATGTCTGCCCCTGGAACAGGTTTTCCGTTCCCCACACAGAACCCGCCTTTCAGCCCAGCGAAAACCTGCTCCAAATGAGAAAAGAAGACTGGCTGGACATCACCGAAGACGTCTTTAAACAAATCTTTAAACATTCAGCGGTAAAACGAACCAAGTTCAAAGGCCTGAGCCGCAATATAGACTTTATCAAACGTGTGCCGGAATAAGCCTGTCAAATGAATGAGCGATGCCATCCGAACAGGATAACATTTTGTTTGGAGGAAATTGAGGATATGAAAATGTACATATGTAACAAAATCCGGTTCTAAAGCATCGAATGTACAAATTCTTAAAACATATGACTAAATTAAAACTCATCTGTGCCCTGTTATTGCTATCGATTACCTGTAGCCCATTTAACATAGTTCTTGGCCAAAGCCTTGAAACTAAGATAGACAGTTTGATCCTTACGGAATTCAATGACAAAAATGGTCCTGGCGGTGTATTTATGGTAGCTCAAAATGGAAAAACAATTTATCAAAAAGCTTTCGGCAAAGCCAATCTGGAATCGGATGTTGATCTCAGCCCCGATAACGTATTTCAGCTAGGCTCAATGACAAAACAGTTTACTGCTATCGCTGTACTTATGCTGGAGGAGCAAAACAAATTAAACGTAAAGGAGCCCGTTTCCAAATACATACCGGATTATCCATTGGGAAGCAGAATAACCATACATCATTTGTTGACACATACCTCTGGTATTAAAGACTTTACCAAAATGAAATCCCTTCAGGACATTGCCCAAAAGGATATGACACCTAAAATGATGGTTGATTTTTTTAAAAATGAACCTGCTGATTTTGCACCAGGTGAAAAGTTTGATTATAATAATTCAGGTTACGTTCTGTTAGGATACATTATAGAGTTGGTATCCGGAGAGACATATGAAAATTTTATTAAAAAACATATATTCGAAAAAGTTGGAATGAACCAATCTTACTATGCAAGTGACAGGCAAGTGATCCATAAAAGAGCTTACGGATACCATAAGAAAGAATACGGATATGTAAATAAGACTGTCATTAATTTTAGTGTCCCTTTTTCATCAGGTTCGTTGATGTCAACTGCAAACGATATGCTGAAATGGCAGAATGCTTTAAACCAAAATCTATTGCTCAGCGCTGAAAAAACAAGAAAGGTATTTACCAAATACAAATTAAACAATGGAGAAGAGTCCACGTATGGGTACGGCTGGCATCTTAAAGAAATAAACGGGACACCAACCAGAGAACACGGCGGCAATATATTCGGATTTAAAACAATGGGAGTCTATATTCCGGGTAAAGACATCTATGTTATAGGATTGAGTAACTGTGACTGTCATTCACCAACGAAAATAACGGGAGATATTGCCGCATTGACACTGAAGATGTTAAAAAAAACAAGCGAATAACAAATTAATTGTCATTATGAAATTAAGCACAGATAACCAGCCTCGCTTTGAACAAACTCAGCTCCCTGCACGGATCTAACGCTATGTCCTGAAAAATAACTATTGCAGACTACAGGTTTCCACAAACCAAAGGAAAAACTATAAAACAGGGCAGTCATTTTTTCGACCTGCTATATTTTGCGCAGCAAAAGATAGGGAGGCGAAAAAATGACTGCCCTGTTTTATGATTATCTTACCGTATAACTGTTGTCCGATTTGTTTTTATCAGGTACATAAGTCCCCCCTAATTCTACTTTAACCAATTTTTTCTCCGTCTGAACAGGTACAGAAATCACCTTGTCACCCTTCTCCCATACTCCTATCGTCTCATGCACCTTCCCTATCGTGCCATCAGCAAAAACCAACCTGAGAAAAACCGGCATAGGCTTATCACTTTTATTCTCAACTTTCACCGTATAACCTGAACCTGTTTTATCAACCGCTAAAATCCCCATATCAGTAACACCTTCCCCGAAAAACCAGCGTTTCCAGAACCAGTCCATATTCTTACCTGAACCTTCATTCATACTGTAAAAAAAATCAAAAGGCATAGGATGCCTACCGTGCCAGGTCTCAATATAATGGTGCAACGCCCTGGTAAATACCTCATCTCCCAGATAGTCCTTCACATACAAATAACCTAACCCTGGTTTAGGATAAGAATTAGTAAAACTACCGGACCCCTTCAAATCAGGCGTCAGTGTCATTATAGGCGTATCGTTTTTAGTGCCTGATGACGAAGCAACCGCCTGCACCCCATATTCATCTACTATAGCAGGATCGATCATCGGAGAAATCAGCCACTCCCCTATAGTGGCCCAACCTTCATCCATCCAGCCATATTTAGTTTCATTTATCCCCATATAAAACGGAAACATCGTATGAAAAATCTCATGATCGGTCAGTGTAATTGCATCTTGCCGCTTAGCCACAGGATTATCATTAACCATCATAGGATACTCCATCTGGTCGAGACCGTCAAAAACAGTCTCATGTGCATAGGGAAAAGGCCATTTAGGAAACTTATAACTCATCGCATACACAGATTTCCGTGCGAAATCTATCACCTCATTATAATCTTTATGCACAGGATTAAATACAGCATCTACCCGTGTCCTCCTGCCTGTATTCGGATCAACGGTCAGACTGGATGACTTCCATAAATAATGGTCACTCAGTGCAAACACAAAATCAGTAACATTTTGAGCTTCAAATTTCCAGGTATTTGACACCTGGCCTTTAGTGATATGATTACCTGCAAGATCTTCTGGCCTGATCACATTCACTACACTATCGGCTTTCTCAGCCAGACTGATCCTTTCGGCAATCCCCGGGTTAAAAACACTTTTAGTATTGACGAGGTCACCCGTTGCCCAAAGTATATAATTTTTAGGAACGGTAACGGAAGCTTTGAAATTGCAGAAATCATTATAGAACTCTGCATCCCCTAAATAAGGATACTTGTTCCAGCCATCTATATCATCATAAACCGCTATGCGGGGAAAAAAATAGGCAATAAAATAAGAGCCTTCATCTACTTGTCCTGTCCTGATATGTGAACCTTTATTCAGCACATACTGATAACCAATCTTTAATTTTACAGATCCACCCGGAGTTAAAGGAGAGATAGGCATGTGCATATTCGTTCCTTCTGTCAGCATATTCTCTGCAGAGACTGTTTTTCCATCAACTACCATCGAACTGATCCTGACCCCTTCACCCAGATCTTTATCCGCAATTTTTGAACTACGCGGGGTACCCGTCTTATATAGGTTGGGATATAGCTTGAACCAAAGCTCCTTTAATGTATCAGGGCTCTGATTTTTGTAAACGACTTCCACCACGCCTTTCAATACCCTTGAAGAGGGATCAAAATCAATCTTTAAATCATAATCTGCTGTATTCTGCCAGTAGTCTGGTCCTGGTTTACCCTGAACATGCCTTGTACCCCTGGCATAAGCCTGCTGAACTGCTGCAGGCACAGGCAGGGTATTCTGGGCAAATGCAACTGCGCCTGCCAAATAAAAAAGGGAGATAAAAATTATTTTTCTCAATATCTTATTATTTACCGAATTTCATCTTAAGCTGCTCCAGCATATCTGGCGTAACATTAACCGCAGGCGCTTCTTTCTTCGGCTGTTGCTGATACGGCTTCTTTTGTTGTGCCGTGGCTCCTGGCAGCGTTGGTTTTACTGCAGGAGTTGCATTCTTAACTGCCTTTTTCTTATTCCACCTCACCCAGATCTCTTCCAGTTTCTTCTTGGTATACAAAGGAAAATCACCCTGTCTCATCCAGGCGTAATAACTCGGTTCAACATCAAATACCTGCTCTACAGTTTTATTCTTATGTTTTCCAAAATTAAATACCTCTTCGCCATTTTCATTAAACACCATTCTGCCGGCAAAATCAACAGGCTTGTTCATATTGGTGAAAGCATGGAGCGCCTGAACGTCATTGATTACAGGCTTTGATATATTACCTTGTTTATCTTCAAAATCAACCCCATCATAGCGTTCAAGCTGCGCCAGCAGCACATGATAAGTAGCAGTAATATCTGCCTCTGCAGAGTGGGCATTAATAATGTCCTTATCGCAGTAAAACTTATAAGCTGCACGCAAGGTACGCTGTTCCATCTGGTGAAAAATATTCTGCACATCCACGAATTTCCGGTCAGTCATATCAAAATCTACGCCCACGCGAAGAAACTCTTCCAGTAATACGGGAATATCAAACCTGTTTGAGTTATATCCAGCCAGATCGGCGTC
>Ga0160457_1000489_pt1 | contig 17710 bp, 17 predicted proteins | sample HID1972M_E6MG_FD_108242 | JGI IMG/M metagenome (GOLD analysis project Ga0160457, IMG submission 108242) | Enriched pill bug-associated microbial communities from UW Madison campus, WI, USA - HID1972M_E6 MG | ecosystem: Host-associated > Arthropoda: Insects > Digestive system > Unclassified ... | reverse complement strand
GACCGTCAGCACCACGTCGTCGCCGACGGCCGCCAGCGACACCGTCACCTCGGTGCCCTCCGGGGTGTGGGTGTGGGCGTTCGCGAGCAGGTTCGCCACCACCTGGTGCAGGCGGGCCTGATCTCCCTCCACGGTGAGCGGCGGCTCGGGCGCCTCGACGACCCACTCGTGGTCGGGGGCGGCCGCGTACGCGTCGCCCACCGCATCCGTCACCAGGCGCACCAACTCGACCTCGCCGAACGTCAGCCCCTGGCCCTCGTCCAGCCGGGCGAGCTCGAGCAGGTCCTCGACGAGCCCGGTCATGCGGATCGACTCCGACTCGATGCGGTCGAGTGAGCGGATGGCGTCGACGGGCAGGTCGTCGTCGATACGACGGGTGAGCTCGGCGTACCCGCGGATCGAGGCGAGCGGGGTGCGCAACTCGTGGCTGGCATCCGCCACGAATCGGCGCACCTTCTCCTCCGACTGCTGGCGGGCGACGAGCGCGTTCTCCACGTGGCCGAGCATCCGGTTGATCGCGGCACCCACCTGCCCCACCTCGGTGCGGGGGTCGGCCTCGGATGCGGGCACCCGCTCCGGGATCGCCACGTCGCCGGATGCGAGCTGCAGCTCGCTGACGCGCGTGGCGGTCTCGGTCACCCGGCCGAGCGGCCGGAGCGCCACACGGACCACCGCGGTGGCGGCGATCGCGGCGAGCGCGATCGCACCGGCCGTCACCAATGCGAAGGTGAGGGCGAGCGACCACGTGGTCGCGTCGACCTCCGACATCGGCAGTCCGACGGCGATCACCTCACCCGAGGGGAGGGTGCGCTTCTCGATACGGTACGAACCGAGCCCGTCGATCGAGGCGGTCGTGGCGGTGCCCTCCGGCACCGAGAGCGCCTGCGCCTGCTGCTGGGTGGTGAGCTCTTCGCGATCCTCGGGGCCGTTCACCACCACGCCCGCGGCGGTCTGCCCGTCGCCGCTCGTCACCACCACCACGAGTCCGGTGCGCAGCAGCGTCTCGGGATTGCCGGGCCCCTGCCCGGCGCTCGAGGTGACGAAGTAGCGCATCGAGTCGCGCACCTGCTCGTCGAGCCGCTCCACCAGGTTCTGTCGCAGTGCGAGCACGCTGACCGCGCAGATGAACACACCCACCACCGCCAGCAACGCCACGACACCCACCACCAGGCGGCGGCGGATCGACCAGGGGGCGCGGGTGGAGGGCGTCGCCTCGGATGCGCTGGGCTCGCTCATGCGCCCGGCTTGATCAGGTAGCCCACGCCGCGCACGGTGTGGATCATCGGCGGGCCGTCGGCCTCGATCTTCTTGCGCAGGTAGGAGATGTAGATCTCGACGATGCTCGAGCGGCCCTCGAAGTCGTAGCTCCACACCCGGTCGAGGATCTGCAGCTTGCTCACCACGCGTCGCGGGTTGCGCATCAGATAGCGGAGCAGCTCGAACTCCTTCGCGGTGAGCTCGATCGGCTTGCCGGCGCGGGTCACCTCATAGCTGTCTTCGTCGAGGCTGAGGTCGCCGATGCGCAGCACCGGGTCGGTGTAGCCGCTGACGGCGCGGCCGGTGCGGCGCAGGAGGGAGCGGAGGCGGGCCACCACCTCCTCGAGGCTGAACGGCTTCGTCACGTAGTCGTCGCCGCCCGCGGTGAGACCGACGACGCGATCGTTCACCGCATCCTTCGCCGTGAGGAACAGCACCGCCACGTCGTCACCCGCAGCACGCAGCCGCTTCAGAACCTCGAGCCCGTCGAGGCCCGGCATCATGATGTCGAGCACCACCACATCCGGGTGGAAGGTTCGCGCCTTGTTGAGCGCCGACGCGCCGTCGGTGGCCGTCTCGACCTGCCACCCCTCGTACCGCAGCGCCATCTGGATGAGCTCGCCGAGCGACGGCTCGTCGTCGACCACGAGGGCGCGCACAGGCGAACCGTCGGGGCGGGTGATGGGGGCGGGCGCACTGGTGGGGATCGTCACGACTTCGATTGTGCTCGCGGGCCTGGGAGTTTTCTATGCCGCGTCTTGACGCTCCCTAGGGACGCCGCGTCGATTCGGGCGGAGCGCCGCGCCGCGCACGGCGGTGTCTCCCGCATCGGCGAGACTGAACGGGTGCAGCAACCGACCCTCGCGTTCTTCGACGCGCCGCCCGTGCCCTACCGGCAGCGGATGGTGGCAGATGCGAACGACCGGGTGTCGTGGCTGCGCGAGCGAGCCCGCGGGGTGACGGCGACCGATGTGGCCCGGCTCACCGGCGAGAAGGCGGTGCGCGCGGTGGCGATGGAGAAGCTGCTCGGCTCGCGGTTCAGCGGCAACGCCTACACGCAGCACGGCCGGGAACGCGAACCGGAGATCGGCCGCTGGGTGGCGCGACACCATCCGGGTATGCGCGGCAACTCGGGCCTGTTCCACGCCGACGGCGAGCGCTCGCATCTCGCGACCCCCGACGGCATCCGCGACAACGGCGGAGCGCTCGAGCTCTGCGAGATCAAGACCACGCGCTCGGCCTGGCGCAGCATCCCTCGCCACTACCTGCGCCAGGTGTGGTGGCAGCAGTACGTGCTCGGCGCCGAACGCACCCTCGTGGTGTGGGAGCAGCACGACGACTTCGTGCCGGTGAGCGGCGTGCCCGAGACCCGCTGGGTCGACCGCGACGAGAACGAGATCCACCGCCTCGTGCAGCTGGCCGACCAGCTGCTCGCCGCGATCCGCCGCTAGTCGGCAGCCTTGCGGGTGCGCGAGATCGCGACCACGCCGGCGCCCGCAGCACCGATCAGCACGGCGATGATCGCGCTCCAGAACGCCACCGTTGCGTAGCCGCCGTCGCCCAGCGGGTTGAGGAACGGGTACGGGTACCAACCGAGCTCCTGCGTGAGGTCGTTGAAGATCCACGGCCCGCGGACCAGCGTGTACGCGATCCACACGATCGGGTAGATCACGACGATGCCGATGACACCCCATCCGAGGCGCGTGCGGCCCGGCGCGAACAGCCAGTCGACGAGCATGAGGATCGGGATCGCCACGTGCAGCACCTCGTTCGACCAGCTGAGCGTCGACCCCTGCGGCAGCTCGACCCCGCGAAGCAGCAGGTTGTAGACGACGCCGGTGGTGACCATGTAGGTGGTGACGCTGGCGCGCAGCACCGCGAACCACCGAGGGTCGTGCGCATCCGGTGCCGCGCGCAGCAGCAGCACCGCCCCGATCGCCAGGGTCACGGCGGAGGCGATGTTCGCCTGGATCGTGAAGAACGAGAAGAAGTTGGTGATCGAGGTCGAGATGTCGCGCACCTCGGTCGCGGTCCAGAAGCCGAGGCTGACGAGCAGCTGGCCGACGATCGCCGCGACGACGGCGAGCGCCCCCGCGATCCGGATGCCGATGAAAAGGGGGCGCATCCCGAGAAGTTATCAGCACGGTGACACCGGCGTAACACCGGTGACGCATGACACCCGTTGAATGGCTCATGAAGCAGGGAGAGCCACATGACGACGATGCGGGCCGTGACCGTGGCGGCACCGGGGGGACCAGAGGCCCTCGAGCTCGCGACGGCCGAGATGCCGGTGCGGGTGAACGCCGAGTTCCTGATCAAGGTGATCGCCGCGGGCGTCAACCCGATCGACGCGAAGACGCGGGCCGGGCGCGGAGCCTGGCCGGGCGTCACCACCACCCCGGTGGTGCTGGGCAACGACTTCTCGGGGATCGTGGTCGAGGCGCCCTACGAGTCGCATCCGCTGCAGCCTGGCACCGAGGTGTACGGCATGGGCATGGTGCCGCGGATGGGCGGGGCGTACGCCGAGTACGTCACCGCGAACGCGCTCAGTGTCGCTCGCAAGCCGCCGTCGCTGTCGCACGTCGAGGCCGCGGCGGTGCCGCTCGCCGCGCTCACCGCCTGGGGCATGGTGGTCGACACCGCGAAGGCGCACGAGGGGCAGCGGATGCTGATCCACGCCGGCGCCGGAGGGGTGGGGCACTTCGCGGTGCAGTTCGCCGCCTACTTCGGGGCGCACGTGATCGCCACCGGGTCGGCGCGCAACGCCGCCTTCCTGACCGAGCTCGGCGCATCCGAGGTGGTCGACTACACGGCCCACCGTTTCGAGGAGGCGGTCGACGAGGTCGACGCCGTCATCGACCTGGTCGGCAACACGGCGGATGCGACCGGTTCGCGGTCGCTGCGGGTGCTGCGCCCCGGCGGCATCTACGTGAACGGCCCGACCGGCTCATTCCCTGAGATGGCCGCCGAGGCCGAGGTGCTCGGGGTGCGCGCCACCGGCTACCGGGTCGCCCCGGATGCGTCGACGCTGGCGATCGTGACGCGCCTGCTGGAATCTCGCGACATCCGCGTGTTCGTCGACCGGGTGCTGCCGCTCGAGGCCGCCGCCGACGCGCATCGCCTCATCGAGTCGGGGCACACCCGCGGCAAGATCGTGCTGACGGTGACCGAGGGCTGACGGCTGACCGAAGGCTGCGGCGCCTAGAGCGCCCGCTCGTACACGTAGTCGTCTTCGTAGCGCTCCCCCACGAGGAACCGCTTCACACCCACCCGCTCGAAACCGTGCTTCGTGTAGAAGGCCTGCGCCCGGCCGTTCTCCTGGTTGACGCCCAGCCACACGCCCGATGCGCCGCGAGCGCCCGCAGCCTCGAGCGCCGCCGCCATGAGCGACCCGGCCACCCCCGCGCCGTGGTGGCCCGGGTGCACGTAGCACTTGCTCAGCTCGACGGTGGGTCGGATGCGGATCGCGGCCGCCACGTCGGCATCCGCCGGCTCGCCTTCGACGTTCATCACATAGCCGGCGATCTCACCGGCGACCTCGGCCACGAGCACGTCGCGCGCGCTGTCGGCGAGGTACCCGGCGAAGTGGGCCTCGGTGAGGTGGGTGGCGATGAAGTCCGCCTTCGCCTCGTCGGTTGTGTGCGGCGGGCATGCGAGCGGGAAGGTCAGCGCCGCCACCCGGGCCAGTTCGGGGAGGTCGGATGCGCGGGCGGGTCGGACGTTCGGCACCAGGTCAGGCTATCCGGCACGGAGGCGGCGGAGGCCGGGCACGGCAATCCGGCGGATGCACTCGGAGATCCGGGCGAAGCGGGCGATTCGTGCCGCGGGTGCGGGTGGGATGGGATGCCATGCCCCCTTCCCCCTCTCAGCCCTTCGCCCTCGAGCCGTCGCACAGCTGGCCGGTGTCGGCCCGGCTCAGCACCACGGCGCTGGTGCTGGGCATCGCCTCGATCCCGCTCGCACCCACCCTGGTGGTGCCCGCCCTCGCGATCGCGATCGGCGTGCGTGCGATGGGCGACGAACCGGCCAGCGCCCAGCGGGCGCGCGCGGGTGTGGTGGTTGCGGGTGCCGCCACAGGGGTGTGGATGCTGGTGCTCACGGTCGTCGTCGCGGCGACGCCGCTCTAGCGGCGGCGGGCCGCTCTCGACTTCAATGGCAAGGGTGAGTCCCGAGCCGCACGACACCGTCTTCGAGCGCTACCCGCCCACCGCATCCGTCATCTCGCACTCGTTGACCGGAACGCGCCAGTCGGTGTTCTGGCTCGACGAGCTCGGCGCGGGTGCAACGTACCCGACGCTCGGCGGCGCGCCGACCACCGACCTGGTGGTGGTGGGCGGCGGCTTCACCGGCCTGTGGACCGCCCTGCGGGCGAAGCAGCGCGAGCCCGACCGGCGCGTGGTGCTGCTCGAGGCGAAGCGGATCGGATGGGCGCAGTCGGGCCGCAACGGCGGCTTCGTCGAGGCGAGCCTCACGCACGGTGAAGACAACGGCCGCTCACGCTGGCCCGCCGAGTACGACCAGCTGGCCCGCCTCGGCATGCAGAACCTCGACGCGATGGAGGCCACCATCGCCGAGCTCGGGCTCGACGTGCAGTGGGAGCGCACCGGCGAGCTCGACGTGGCGACCGAACCGCACCAGCTGAAGTGGCTGGACGAGTGGGCCCCGGATGCCGCTGACCCGGATGCGGTGCTCTGGGACCGCGAGCAGGTGCAGCAGCAGGTGCACTCCCCCAGCTACCTCGGCGGCATCTGGCGCAAGCGCGAGGTGGCCCTCGTGCATCCGGGTCGGCTCGCCCGCGAGCTGGCGCGTGCCGCCGCCGAGCTGGGGGTCGAGATCTTCGAGAACTCGCCCGTGCGGCGGCTCGACAGCGTGGGCGACGGCGTGGAGGTGGTGACCGACGCGGGCCGCGTGCACGCCTCACATGTCGCTCTCGGCACGAGCGTGTACCCGTCGCTGCTGTGGCGCAACCGGCTCATGACCGTGCCGGTATACGACTACGTGCTGATGACGGAGCCCTTGGATGCGCGCCAGCTCGACTCGATCGGCTGGAAGGACCGCCAGGGCATCGGCGACCTCGCCAACCAGTTCCACTACTCGCGTCGCACCGCCGACGACCGCATCCTGTTCGGCGGCTACGACGCCATCTACCGCTACGGTGGCCGGGTGCGGGCGAAGTACGAGGACCGCCCCGAGAGCTTCGCGAAGCTCGCCTCGCACTTCTTCACCCTCTACCCGCAGCTGGAGGGCCTGCGCTTCACCCACAAGTGGGCGGGCGCGATCGACACCAGCACGCGATTCTGCGCATTCTTCGGCACCGCCCGCTCGGGTCGCGTCGCCTACGCGGCCGGGTTCACCGGGCTCGGCGTCGGGGCGACACGGTTCGCGGCCGACACGATGCTCGACCTGCTCTCGGGCGAGGCGACCGAGCGCACCTCGCTCGAGATGGTGCAGAAGCGGCCGGTGCCGTTCCCGCCGGAGCCCGCCGCATCCGCCGGCATCGCCGCCACCCGCTGGTCGCTCGACCGCGCCGACCACCGCGAAGGCTCGCGCAACATGCTGCTGCGCACCCTCGACGCGCTCGGCCTGGGGTTCGACTCGTGAGCTGGGAGGCGGATGCCGCGGCGGCGACGCTCGCGCACGAGCCGGTCGCGGCGGATCAGGTGGTGGTCGGCGCGCCGACGACCGGATGGGTGGCGCTCGGCTCGACCGCGGACGGCGCCGAGGTGGGCGTCTGGGAGATGACGCCCGGCACGATGAGCGACGTCGAGGCCGACGAGGTGTTCGTGGTGATCTCGGGCCGGGCGGTCGTGGAGTTCGCCGACGGGAGGGCGGCGATCACCCTCGCGCCCGGTTCGGTGGTGCGGCTGGATGCGGGCGCCTCGACCGTGTGGACCGTCACCCAGACCCTGCGGAAGGTCTACGTCACGCCTCAGTAGTCGTCGTTCGGCGCGGCGAGATTCCGGTACTTGGGGCCACGGCCCGCACGGACCCAGGATTGAGGAACAGTGTTGACATCATCGCTCGGCGATCGGAGGCACTGAGTTCGGCGAATTCTGCAGCATCGTCCCATTCCGACGCGATCGTGTCCACAACCTCCTCGACGATCTCTCTGGCCTCGCTCCGGTCGAGGTTGTAGTCGGCCGCGGATTCCATCAGCACTTGGAGGTCGCTCCGTCTGTCACCCGCTCGGTTCAGTCCGAGCGCCTGGGCCCCGGTTTCGCCGGTGCGCAGAACAGGCGAGAGGTCGTAGGCGGGAGTGAGCTCGAGGTGCGTGCCGTCCCAGAACGCCGCGTGATTGCGAAGGTGGTCGTCGGTGTTGCTCGTCGAAATGTTGAACGCCACCCGCCGGAAGATCTGGCCCCCCAGTCCGGCGAGGGCGACGGATTCGACCCTCAAAGTGTCCAAGAGGTCCGGGTAGGTGCCGAGAGGAACGAATGTCTCGGGCAGGCCGAGCATCGTGAGCCCGGACACCACCATCCGTCTCCGGCCCTGGACGTCCCGATCGAAGCGGTCGAGCAGAAGGACCTTCCGCCCCATCGAGTAGGCGACCTCGGAGTTTGCGACGGGAATTCGCCCCCGTCGCGCGAGGTACATGCTCGCCGCTTCAGCGCCGACGACGTCGTAGGTGTCGGTGCTTGTGGAGAACTTCGCGATCAGTTGCCGGCCGCCGTGCGAGAGCAGAGCCTTCGGGCGCGCACCTCCGATGGCGGTTCCGTAGAGCAGCGCTCGCTCGAGGTGGTCAGGAAGCGGCATACCTTTCTGCACGAGTTCGGCGGCGTTCACGAGGTCGTCGAGCGTCGCCGATTCGTTTCGGGGAACGTATTGCGAAGCGGCGACCTGGAAGTCGATCGCTCCGAGTCGGTTGGACCCCGACTCGAGCAGGTATGTCGCCTCGTCGAGCGCAATGGTGTCTACTGCTGTCGGGAGCAGCCGATTCAATATGACGCGTCGACCCCAGCTATCGGGAGACGCATCCCTGATAGCCGCGGGCATGCCCAGATTCTCGGTAGGCGGATGCCAGAGGGGGCCATCGATCGGGAGTCCGTAGAGAGGAATTGCATCGGCGCGGTCACGGTAGCGGTCACCGTAGCGAAAACTCAGATCTGGTGACCCGGCTCGGCGTTGCAGCACCCCCGCGGGCACCGGCTCCACCGCGTCGCGAAGCCAGGCCCAGACGTATGCCCTGTCAGAAGTCGTAGTCGCCATCTCGGTCTTCGTCCCTCAGCTTGTGAACGCGAGCGGGCAGCAGAGCGAGATGCTCTTCGGCACGGCGGCGGGCCAGCGCCAACTCGACAGGGTCGGACTTCTCGAACAGTTCGACTCCGGCGAGCGCCGCAACGTTCAGGACGTTGCCGATCGATGGCGTCGGCTGCCCTGCCTCGATCGCGAGCACGGTGCGTTGAGACACACCCGCGCGCTCGGCAAGTTCTGCTGCACTCCAGCGCTTGCGCTGCCGCGCGGTACGAACTTGTGTGCCCAACAGCCGCGCCGCGTCTGAGGCCACGGGCATCATGGATACTTGGCGACGCCCCATCTCGTACCTCCTTACTTTCACACAAACATACCATTTGTGTGAAAGTATTGCATCATTTCAAAGGTTGCGGCGCGTCAGCCGCATCGCCAGGTACCCGAGCGAGAGCAGCAGCCCGAGCCCGGTCGCGACGGCGACGGTCGAGAATGCGGCGACCGGGCCTTCCGTGGCGCCGATGTGGCTGACGATCGCGACCGCGATGCCCTGGCCGATGATGATGCCGCTCGACAGCATCGTCATGGTGGTGGCGAGGTGGCCTGCGGGTGCGGCATCCGCGCCCACAGTGAAGATCGTGACGAGGCCCGCGCCCACCGCCACACCGACCACCGCGAAGCACACGACGATGCCCGGCACGGTCGCCACGTGCGGCATCACCAACGCGACCGCGAGCATCGCCGCGGCGAACACCACCCAGCGCGCGTCGAGGGCGAAACGATGCGGCAGCCTGCCGACCGTGAGCGCGGCGACCGCGGAGGTCGCGCCCATCACCGCGTACAGCAGTCCTGTGGCCTCGCCGGAGCCCTGCGCCTCCATGAGGGCGGTCGCGGATGCGAGGGTCGTGCCGAAGAAGCCGCCGATCGCGAGCATGCCGAAGGTGGGCAGCAGCACCCGGGCGTCGAGCAGCGCCCGGCGAGGGGCCACACGCGTGGCGCCCTCGTGGTCGCCCGGGTGCACCAGCAGCGCGGTCGGATGCAGGGCGAACGCCGTGACGAAGATCAGCGCCACGCCTGCCGCGGCGAGCACCGGTGCCGCGGGCCCGAGCCCGGTGGCGAGCGCGCCGACCAGCACGGGGCCACCCACGAACGAGATCTCGTCGGCGGCGCTCTCGTAGCCGAGGGCGATCGGCACGCCTCTCCCTCCGGCGCGGGTGTCGGGCGCGAGGAGCGCCAGCCAGCGGGCGCGGGCGAGCGGCGAAGCGGGCGGGATGGTCGCGCCGGCGAGCACACCGGCCACCACGAGCATCGCGAGCGGCGCATCCGCGTACACGACGAAGACGAGCCCCACGAGCAGGGCAGCGTGCAGCACCGCCGCCACGATCAGCACCCGTCGCTGGCCGGCGCGGTCGGCGATCGCACCGATGATCGGGCCGCCCACCCCGGATGCGAGGCCGAGCGCCGCCGAGACGAGCCCCGCATCCGCGAGGTCGCGCTCCACCGACACGAGCGTCAGCACCCCGACCACGTTCATCGCCACCGGCAGGCGCGCGATGAACGAGACGACGAAGAACCAGGTTCCCGTCATCCGGCGCAGTTCGGCGAGCCGCCGAACCGGCGCGCTCACGTCTGGTTGCTGAACGCGGCGTCGAAGGATGCGTCGGGAGTCTTCCAGAGCAGCGAGCGGATGAAGCCCACCGCCTCTGCAGCGCCATGCAGCCGGTCCATACCGGCATCCTCCCACTCCACCGAGATGGGACCCTGATAGCCGATGGCGCGGAGCGCGCGGAACGAGTCCTCCCACGGCACGTCGCCGTGCCCGGTCGACACGAAATCCCAGCCGCGGCGGGGATCGCCCCACGGCAGATGCGAGCCGAGCACGCCGTAGCGGCCGTTGGGAGTGCGCAGGCGCGTGTCCTTGCAGTCGACGTGGTAGATGCGGTCGGCGAACTCGGTGATGAAGGCCACCGGGTCGATGTTCTGCCACATCATGTGGCTCGGGTCCCAGTTGAAGCCGAACGCCTCGCGGTGCTCGATCGCCTCGAGCGAGCGGACGCTCGACCAGTAGTCGTAGGCGATCTCGCTCGGGTGCACCTCGTGCGCGAACCGCACGCCCTCGCTGTCGAACACGTCGAGGATCGGATTCCACCGGTCGGCGAAGTCCTGGTATCCGCCGTCGATCACGGATGCGGGAACGGGCGGGAACATGGCCACGTACTGCCAGATCTTCGACCCGGTGAAGCCGACCACGGTGTCGACGCCCAGCTTGCGGGCGACGACCGCGGTGTCTTTCAGATCCTGCGCGGCGCGCTGCCGCACGCCCTCCGCATCCCCGTCGCCCCACACGTAGCTCGGCAGGATCGGCTGGTGCCGGAAGTCGATCGGGTCGTCGCACACGGCCTGCCCCGAGAGGTGGTTCGAGATGGCGTACAGCTGCATCCCGTGCCGGTCGAGCGTCTCGCGGAACGACGCCACATAGTCGGCGTCGTCCTTGGCGCGGGCGATGTTGAGGTGCGCGCCGCACGCCACCTCGAGGCCGTCGTAGCCCCACGACGCCGCGTGGGCTGCGACCTCGTCGAGGGTCAGGTCGGCCCACTGGCCGGTGAACAGGGTGACGGGATGGGTGCTCACGGTCGGATCTCCTTCGATCGGTTCCAGCGTGTCAGGCCTCGCCGCGCGATGCGAGCGTTCGGCGCAGGAACGCGAGCGAGCGTTCCGCGAGGGCGTCCTGGCTCTCGGCCAGCGGACGCCAGATGGATGCGGCGGTCGCGATGGTGTCGTTCTCGCCGGTGAAGCTCTCGAGCGTGAGGGCCCCGGTGTAGCCGGCATCGTCGAGGGCGTCGAAGAAGGCACCCCAGTCAAGGTGGTCGTCGCCTGCCGCGCCGCGGTCGGTGCCGCACACCTGCACGTGGGCGATGTTGCCGGCCGCGGATCGGATGGCGTCGCCGACGCTCTTCTCCTCGATGTTGAGGTGGTAGCTGTCGAGCGCGAGCCCGAGCGCCGGGCCGAGCAGCGGCTCGAGGGCGTCGAGGCCCTGCTCGACGGTGTTGATGAGGCTCGTCTCGTAGCGGTTGAGGGGTTCGATGCCGATCGCCACATCGACGGCCGCCGCGGCATCCACCACCGGCCGGAGGCTCTCGCGCAGCTGGCCGACGACCGCGCGGCGCTCGTCGGCATCCATCCGCCAGGTGCGTCCGGTGCTGGCGGTGAACGGGCCGGCCACCACGCCGGCGCCCAAGACGGATGCCACGCGGATGCACTCGCGCAGGTAGGCCTGCGTGGCCTGCACCCGGCCCGCGGGCGCCGCCACGAGATCGCGGCCAGGCGCCATCGCCCCGACGACGAACGGCGTGAGCCCCAGCTCGTCGACCACGGCGCGCGCCCGATGCGCGTCCCAGTCGCCGGGGCTCTCGACCGGCAACTCGATGCCGGTGAAGCCCATCTCGGCGGCCCGGCGGGCGATCCGTTCGAGGGAGGCGTCGTCGAGCGGCGACGTCCAGACCCAGGTGTTCACGCCGATGACGCGCATCGCTTCTCCTTCGTCGAGAGGGGGGAACGGGGGGCGAGCCGCATTCGGCCCGCCCCCCGCATGTGATTCACATCACCTGCTCCCCGTGAGGGTGTCAGGGGATGATGCGCTCCTGCCAGACGGTCGGGTACCCGGGAAGGTCCTCCCCGCCGAACTTGGCGTAGTGACCACCGGGCATGCCGTCGTTCGCAGCCAGGTACTCGTCGAGATCGCTCGACGTGATCGGGCTCTGCGGCAGCACCCACTCCTGCGGCACCTCGGTGCCGGCGAAGATCATCTGCGCGGCGAGCAGCGGCGTGCGCCACTGGAAGTTGGAGTACACCGGAGCGAGACCCGTGAGGCCCGTCTCCTTCCACTTCCGCAGGAAGCTCAGCTCGTCTTCACCGGTCATGACCGGGTAGTCGACGCCGGCGTCCTCGAACGCCTCGATGGCTGCGACGGCGCCGTCACCGGCATCCATCCAGATGCCCTGCACGTCGCCCTTCGCGAGCTCGTCGCTGATGATCTTCTTGATCTCGGCCGGGTCGGCTCCCGTGAAGTAGTCGACCGCCTCGATGCCGGCCTCGTCGAACAGCTTCTCGGCCGCGGCCCAGCGCTGCTCGAGCACGTCGACGCCGGGCAGGATGCGCAGCGCCACGACCTTGTCGCCCTCTTCGAGGTTGTCGATGAGGAACTCGGCCGTGTCGATGCCCCACGCGAATCCGCCGATGGGGTGGATGAACGTGACCGGGCAGTCGGTCTGCACACCGCGGTCGAACACGACGACCGGCTTGCCGGTGGCGCACGCGCGCTCGACTGCCGGAGTCATCGCCGCCGTGCTGTTGGGCGAGATGATGAAGACGTCGCAGTTGCCCTCTTCGATGAAGTAGTCGATGTCGGCGGTCTGCGTGTCGTCGCTGTCACCGGCGTCGCGGGTCTCCATCTCGGAGATCGCGCCGTCGGCCTGCAGCACCTTCAGCTGCTCGTTCATCGTGATCCAGCCGGTCTGGCGCCACGGGTTCGAGATCGACGCGTTCGCGAAGCACGCCTTCTTGGCGCCCTCGGATGCGTACTCCGAGGTGTCGACCATCTCGGCGTTGATGTGCTGCAGGTACGGCTGACCCTCGGGTCCCTCGGGCACGACGCCGCGTTCGGCGTCCTGCTTGTCGAAGAGCGCCTGGTCGAACCATTCGACCTCGGACTCGCCCGGGTCGTCGCTGGGGGTGGTCACCGACGGATCGGTGGTACATGCCGTGAGAACGAGAAGCGCCGCGGCTCCTACGACTCCGGCTGCTGTGCGGATGCCACGTCGCATCACAGTCCTCCTTGTTGTGGGGTGTCGCCCGTCGCGGGCGTTGGTGCAGGTACAGCGGGCACCGGTGACGGGGCCTGCTCCTCCCCTGCGGGAGAGGTCGGGCGGGCGGGCCGACGACGGCGACGCCCGAAGGTGGCCGCCGCGTAGGCGACGGCGGCGATGATGATGACGCCCTGGATGGCGTCGCGGGAGGTCGAGGGGACCCCGGCGAAGTTCAGCAGGGTGAAGAGCGATTCGAGGGCGAATGCTCCGGCGACCGCGGCCACGACCGAGCCGCGACCACCGCCGAGCACCACACCGCCGAGCACCACAGCGGTGATGGCGATGAACTCGTAGCCGCGACCCACCGAGGGGTGCACGCCGGCGTAGCCGACCAGCAGCACTCCGGCGATGGTGGCGCTCGTGCTCGAGATCATGAACGCGGCCGTCTTCGTCCACCACACCCGGATGCCCGAGTAGTGGGCCGCCGCCACGTTGTCTCCCACGGCGATGAAGGTGCGCCCGAACGGCCGCTTCGAGAACCAGATGGCGAGTGCGAGCAGCACCACCAGCACGACGACCGCCCAGGGCAGGAAGTCGATCAGCGGCAGGTCGCGGATGCCGCCGCGGCCGATCTGGCGGAAGCCGTCGGCCGGGTTGCCGGTCGCCGCTCCGCCTGTCCAGAACAGCACGCCGCCGAGCAGCGCCAGCATCATCCCGAGCGTGACGATGAAGGATGGCACCTTCAACATCGTGGTGAGCAGGCCGTTCGCGAGTCCCACCAGCAGACCGAAGCCGATCATCAGCAGCAGCACCGGGATGCTGCGGCTGTCGTCCTGGCCCACCAGGTTGCCGGCGATGATCACCTGCGCGGTCACGAGCGACCCCATCGAGAGGTCGAACTCGCCGGCGACGATCACGAAGTACTGGCCGATGGCGACGATGGCGATCGGCGCGACGCGCTGGATGAAGCGCATGAGCTGGTCGGGTTCGGCGAAGCGGGGGTTCAGCACCGTGATGAGGATCAGCAGCACGATGAGCAGCAGATACACGGCGCCGCGGGGGCTCACCAGCATGAGGCCGAACTTGCGGAGCCGCTCGCCCCATCCGAGTGCGGGGGCCTCGGCGACCTGGTCGGTGGTGCTCATCGGTCGGCCTCCTTCCGTGCGAAGCGGGCTCGTCGGTCGTGCACGGTGCGACCCGTGTAGACGGCGACGGCGGCGACGATGACGATGCCGCGCACCACGTCTTTCAGGAAGGGGTTCACCTGCAGCACGCTCATCACGTTGTCGATCACGGCGAAGATCGCGACGCCGCCGATGGTGCCCCACACGGATCCGCGGCCGCCCATCAGCAGGGTGCCGCCGAGCACGACCGCTGCGATCGACAGCAGGTCGTAGCCGCCGGCCGTGCCGACGGTCGGGTTGCCGACACCGAGGCGGCTGGCGAGCAGCAGGCCCGCGAGGGCGGCGAAGATCGAGCAGATGATGTGGGCGACGATCACGGGGGGCTGGGTGCGCACACCCGAGAGCCGCGCGACCCCCGCATCCCCGCCGACGGCGAACATGTGGTTGCCGGTGCGCGAGAAGCGCAGGAACAGGGCCACCGCGAGCGCGAGCGCCAGCATGATCACCGTCGACACCGGCACCGGGCCGATGCCCGTCGCGCCGATCCACTGGAACGCGGGCGGCACACTGCCCGCCGAGCCCTGATAGTTGGTGTCGAGGTAGCCCTTGACGATGAGCCCCACACCGAGCGTCGCGATGAAGCCGTTGACCTTCAGACCGGTCACGATGAGCCCGTTGCCGAGGCCGATCACCGCCGCCACCGCGATCGCCACCGCGATGCCCGCGGGGATGTTGGCCGGGTTCCCGGCCATCGTCTCGGCCGCGAGCAGGCTGCTCAGGCTGACGACGTACGGCACCGACAGGTCGAGGGAGCCGTTGAGGATCACCAGCGTCTGCCCGATGGCCACGAGACCCAGCACGCTCATGCCGGTGAGGATGTCGCGGATGTTGCCGGGGCTGAAGAAGTTGCGGTCGGCGAATGCGGCGACGAGGATCGCGCCGATCACCACCACCACGGCCAGCGCGATGTAGACGACTGCGGTCGTGTCGAGGCGACGACGCCGCCTGCGGGCGGGCGCCTGGGCCACGGCGGTCATCCCGCCACCTCCTCGGTCGTGCCGGCCGCGAGTGCGAGCACGGCCTCCTCGCCGACGCTCGGGGGCAGCTCGCCCACGATTCGACCATCCCGCATCACGAGGATGCGATCCGCCATTCCGAGCACCTCCGGCAGTTCAGACGAGACCATGAGCTGCGCGACGCCGTTCTTGGCGAGCTCGCGCATCAGCTGGTAGACGGCGATCTTCGCGCCCACGTCGATGCCGCGGGTCGGTTCGTCGAGCAGCACCACCCGCGGTTCGGTGGCGAGCCACTTGGCGAGCACCACCTTCTGCTGGTTGCCGCCCGAGAGGAACTGCACCTCCTGGTCGAGCCCGCGGAAGGTCACCTCGAGCGACGAGAGCACGCCGGGCACCGACTGGCGCGCGCGCCTCGTGCGGCCGGGGAAGACTCCGCGGATGGCGAGCAGGGCGTTGTCGAGCACCGACTGCGCCAGCGCCAGGCCTCGCGCCTTGCGGTCTTCGGTGACGAGCGCGATGCCGGCCCGCACCGCCTGACGCGGGCTGCGGGGTGCGAGGGCCTGGCCGTCGACCAGCATCTCGCCGCGGTTGTAGGCGAGAGCTCCGAACGCCCCCTCCACCAGCTCGGTGCGGCCGGAGCCCTGCAGCCCGGCGAGGCCCACGATCTCGCCCGCACGCACCGTCAGGTCGACGCCGTCGACGTAGTCGTTGCCCGCCCCGCGCAGCTCCAGCCGCACGTCGCCGGGCGCGGTGCCCTCGATCTTGTCGGGGAAGAACGCCGAGATCGAGCGGCCGACCATCCGCCGCACCAACTCATCCGGGGTGAGCTCGGATGCGGGGCCGGTCGACACCAGCGCCCCGTCTTTCAGCACCGTGATGTCGTCGCAGAGGTCGAAGATCTCGCGGAGGCGGTGCGACACGTAGAGGATCGCGACCCCGCGGTCGCGAAGCCGTCGCACGATCGCGTAGAGCAGCTCGACCTCGTGGTCGGCGAGCGCCGCCGTCGGCTCGTCCATCTGGATCACACGCGCATCCACCGAGAGCGCCTTCACGATCTCGACGATCTGCTGCTCGGCCACGCTCAGCCCGCCGACGCGAGCCTCCGGGTCGATGAAGTCGATGCCGAGGTCGGTGAGCAGCGACTCGGTCTCGCGGATCATGCGCCGGTTGTCGACCAGCACCCCGCGTCGCGGCTCGCGGCCGAGGAACACGTTCTGGGCGACGCTGCGCTCCGGCAGCAGGTTGAACTCCTGGAACACGGTGGCGAGGCCCGCCTTCATGGCCTGCACGGGGTGGGTGAAGTCCACCTCCTCGCCGCGCCAGCGCATCACCCCGGCGTCGCGGGTGTACACGCCCATCAGGATCTTCATGAGCGTCGACTTGCCGGCGCCGTTCTCGCCCACCAGTCCGTGCACGGTGCCGGGGCGCAGCGTGAGACTCACGTCCCGCAGCACGGGCACCCCGAAGAACGACTTGTCGATGTGCTCCACCACGAGCACGGGAGCCTCGGATGCGCGGGTCGTGTCGCTCATGCCGTCACCTCGATCCATTCGCCGGATGCGGCGGAAGCCAGCACCGCCTCCGTGAGCCGCACGGCGCGCAGGCCGTCGGCGAACGTCGGCACACCCTCCGGGCGTTCGCCGCGCACCAGCTCGTAGCTGTCGGCGACGAACGCGTTGAACGCGTCCTGGTAGCCCATCGGATGCCCGGCGGGCACGGTGGAGAGGCGCGCGGCGTCGGGGGCGAGGGTCGCGGGGTCGCGAAGCAGCAGGCCGCTCGCGTCACGGCGACCCAGCCACAGCAGCTCCGGGTTCTCCTGGTCGAACGCGACACTCGCATCCGATCCCGACAGCTCGAAGGTGAGACGGTTCTTGCGACCGGGGGCGAGCTGCGAGACCAGCAGGGTGCCGATCGCACCGCTCGCGGTCTGCACCACCACGCCGGCGATGTCCTCGGTGGCGATGTCGCGGTGCTGGGCCCGCTCGCTGAAGACGGTGCGGGTGACGGCGGCGAGGCGCACGATGCGGTCGCCGCTGACGAACTCGATGAGGTCGCACAGGTGCGAGCCGATGTCGGCGAACGCGCGCGAGGGGCCGCCGGATGCGGAGTCGACGCGCCAGTCGTCGTCGGCGTCGCTCAGCAGCCAGTCCTGCAGGTACGCGCCCGAGAGGCTGAGCAGCGCGCCGAGTTCGCCGCGCTGCACGCGCGCCCGCGCCTCTCGCACCATCGGGTGGTAGCGGTAGACGAACGGCACCGTGCCCACGAGGCCCAGCTCGTCGGCGCGGGCGACGAGACGCTCGGCGTCGGCGGAGTTGGTGGCCAG
>Ga0160457_1000481_pt1 | contig 17826 bp, 17 predicted proteins | sample HID1972M_E6MG_FD_108242 | JGI IMG/M metagenome (GOLD analysis project Ga0160457, IMG submission 108242) | Enriched pill bug-associated microbial communities from UW Madison campus, WI, USA - HID1972M_E6 MG | ecosystem: Host-associated > Arthropoda: Insects > Digestive system > Unclassified ... | reverse complement strand
ATAATTGATCCGAAATCATTTGCGCCGGCATGGAGGCATAACTGTGCCACGTTTTTACCCACCGTAAGCCAGGAGGCTTGTATGTTTTTTATATTCGGCAGCATAATCCTGCTCAGTGCAAGCATTCTGATATACTCATCCCCTGAGACGTCATTGGTAATCCCCCTCAGGCGTTTCAGTAAAGTGCCGTCATCCTGGAATGGCCATGGAATAAAAGCTAAAAAGCCTTTTGCCTGTTCAGGTTTCTCATTTTGCACTTCCCGTATCCAGACCAGGTGCTCAAAACGTTCTTCTATAGTTTCCACATGGCCGAACATCATGGTGGCAGAGGTAGTAATATCCAACTGGTGGGCGGCACGCATCACGTCAAGCCATTCCTGTCCGCCACATTTACCTTTGGAAATCAGTCGCCGCACCCTGTCGTTCAGGATTTCTGCCCCTGCGCCGGGTAAAGAATCCATGCCAGCTTCTTTTAAGGCGCTTAAGACTTCGGTGTGGGAAATCTTTTCCAGTTTGGCCACGTGTGCAATTTCCGGAGGCCCCAGGGCATGCAATTTTAAATCAGGATAGAGTTCTTTCAGTTTTCTGAACAGGTCAGCATAGAAACTCAGCCCGAGTTCAGGGTGATGCCCACCCTGGAGTAAAAGCTGATCCCCGCCGAGACGGAAAGTTTCTTCGATTTTCACCTTATAGGTTTCGATATCAGTGATGTAACTATCTTCATGTCCCGGTCTTCTGAAGAAATTACAGAATTTACAGTTGGCAATACAGACATTGGTCGTGTTCACATTCCTGTCGATCTGCCAGGTCACTTTACCGCTGGGGACCTGCTTTTTTCTAAGCTCGTTTGCTACAAAAGCCAGTTCGGCGGTAGCTGCATGATGATATAAAAATACACCCTCTTCTTGCGTTAAAAAGTCAAATTCCAGGGCCCTCTGTAGTAATTCGGCAGTATTCATAAAGCAAATATACCATAAGTTCTGTTGTTTTTATTTCATAAGATTATCACATTTGGCCTAAATCAATTATGCTTATATTTGGCAGAATTATATTTTTTTATGGTAGATTTTAATCGTTTTACATTATCAAACGGATTACGTGTTTTGGTACACGAAGACGATACAACACCCATGGCGGTGCTGAATATCCTTTATGACGTAGGGGCAAGGGACGAGGAGCAGGGAAAAACCGGGTTTGCCCATCTTTTTGAGCACCTGATGTTTGGCGGCTCTGTCAATATACCCAGTTACGATGAACCTTTACAAAGGGTCGGTGGAGAAAACAATGCTTTTACAAGTAATGATATTACCAATTATTATATCACTTTGCCCGCCACCAATATAGAAACTGCATTCTGGCTGGAAAGTGACCGGATGCTTAGCCTTGCCTTTTCCGAGAAAAGTCTCGAAACCCAGCGTAATGTAGTCTGTGAAGAATTTAAACAACGTTATTTAAACCAGCCTTACGGAGATGTCTGGCTAAGATTAAGGCCCCTTGCCTATAAAACACATCCTTACCGCTGGGCTACCATAGGGCAGGACCTGGCACAGATTGAAAATGCTGCCATGGAAGATGTGAAGGCCTTTTTTAAAAAACATTACAACCCTCAGAATGCAATTCTGGTAGTTGGTGGAAATGTAAAAGCCGAAGAGGTTAAAATACTTGCTGAAAGATGGTTCGGCCCGATACCGGCAGGTGAAAAATACCTGCGTGACCTACCCCGCGAATCTTTGCAAACAGCGGAAAGGAAAGAAACTGTAATTGCTGACGTGCCGCTTAACGCTTTTTACATGGCTTTTAAAATGCCGGCACGTAAACATGAAGCTTACCAGGTCTATGACCTGATGGCTGATATCTTATCACAGGGACAATCTTCAAGGTTATATAACAGCCTGTTAAAGGAACAGCAATTGTTTAGTGATGTACATGCCTATATTACCAGCAGCCTGGATGAGGGCCTGTTTGTTATAGAAGGAAAATTAAGTGAGGGTGTACCCTTTGAAACTGCCGAGGAAGCCGTATGGCTGGAGCTCCGGAAAATAGCTGCTGAAGGAGTAACCGAAACAGAACTGACCAAAGTAAAGAACAAATCTGAGTCCATCATGGTTTTTGCTGAAATGAGTTTACTGGATAAAGCCATGAACCTTGCCTATTATGAATTGTTAGGTGATGCAGCAGGTTTAAATACCGAAATCGATAAATATCTGGCCGTAACTGCGGCACAGGTGCAATATGTTGCTCAACAAACTTTTGTTAAAGAACAATGTTCAATTTTATATTATTTAACTGCCGAAAATGCTTGATCGTACCCTGGTGCCTGAATCGAAACAGGTCAATGACATAAATTTTATAACACCAAAAAAACAAGAACTGGATAACGGAATTAAGGTTTTTACTATTAATGCCGGAAAACAAGACCTTGTCCGTATTGAATTTGTATTTGAAAATGTAAACTGGGATCAGTCCAGACCTTTGCAGGCCGTAGCGGTCAGTCATTTAATCAATAATGGCACACACGACCTTACCGCGAGGGAAATCGCCGATAAGGTAGATTACTACGGTGCATTCCTGCAAACCGAGTATGGCGCAGACCAGTCTTCTGTTAAACTGTACACGCTCAATAAACACCTGGCCGCTGTGCTTCCGATTTTATGGTCGGTGCTCAACGATAGTATATTCCCTCAGCAGGAAGTGGATATTTTCAAACAGAACCAGCAGCAATCATTAAAAGTAAGCCTCCAGAAGAACGATTTTCTTGCCAGGAAAAATTTTGCACATGCCATTTTCGGTACTTCGCCTTACGGATCCGCTATTGAACTGGAAGATTATCAGGCTATAGAAAGGGCAGACCTGCTGGCTTATTTCCATGCAGGTTACAAATCCGAAAATTGTACTGTTTTTGCCGCCGGTAAATTTGAACAGGCTGAATTCGATATTTTAAATGGTGTTTTTGGCAGGGAATGGTTGAACAAGGAAGAGGCCGGTGTTAATCAGTTTTCTTTTACTGTTCCAGAAGGTGGGGAAATCTTAATTGAAAGACCTGGTGCGATCCAGTCTGCAATCAGGATGGGGACATTAAGTATCAACAGGACACATGCAGATTTCGCCGGTTTTCAGGTGATGAATTGTTTACTGGGCGGTTATTTTGGTTCCAGGTTAATGGCCAATATCAGAGAGGATAAAGGATATACTTATGGAATTGGTTCGGCTGTTGTTTCGATGAAAGATGCGGGTTATTTTTTTATTGCAACAGAGGTTGGAGCAGATGTTTGTACTGCTGCTTTAACAGAAATAGAAAAGGAGATAGACCTGTTAAAATCTGATACGGTTTCTGCGGAAGAACTTGACCTGGTAAGGAACTATATGTTAGGATCAATGTTGGGAAGCCTGGAAAACGCCTTCTCCCATGCCGATAAATTCAAGAATATTTATTTCTCAGGACTGGATTACAGCTATTATGATAATTACATTAGAACGGTAAAGTCAATTACGGCAGAAGAGCTGAAGATACTGGCAAATAAATACCTCGACACAACCACTTTCAGCAAAGTTATTGTAGGTAGAAAATAAACCGTAATTTGTCACCACACTCACATTTTAGCCGGCATTAAATAGCTCCTATTGTTTTGTAAGCTATTATAAATTACCTTTGCCCGGCAAGTAATAACTCCTAAATTATTTGCTATGCAACTCGATCCTCAAAAATTTATTGCCGAAGGACTGACATACGATGACGTATTGTTGATTCCCGCCTATTCTGAAGTGCTACCCAGAGATGTGGATACAGGCAGCTACTTAACGAAAAATATACGTATAAATGTTCCTATTGTTTCTGCCGCAATGGATACCGTTACAGAATCGGGCTTAGCTATTGCAATTGCCCAGGCCGGCGGTATTGGTATGCTGCATAAGAACATGAGCATTGAACGCCAGGCTGAGGAAGTAAGTAAAGTTAAACGTTCCGAAAGCGGGATGATCCAGGACCCGGTAACACTTCGGGCCGATGCAGTAATTGCTGATGCTTTCCAGATCATGACTAAATTCAAAATAGGGGGCATACCGGTTATTGATAGTGACCGTAAACTGGTTGGCATTATTACTAACCGCGACCTGCGGTTCCAGAAGGATATGCAGCGACCGGTTTCAGAAGTGATGACGCGTGAAAATTTAATCACTGCCGCAGAGGGTACCACTTTATTGCAGGCGGAAGAAATCCTTCAGGATTATAAAATTGAAAAATTGCCGGTTGTGGATAAGGAAGGCCGTCTTGCGGGATTAATTACTTTTAAAGATATCCAAAAATATAAGAATTACCCAAAGGCCTGCAAAGATGAACGCGGAAGGTTAAGGGTTGGCGCTGCGGTGGGTGTGGCCGCTGATAATATTGACCGTGTTGCGGCCTTGGTGCAGGCTGGTGTAGATGTAATTACTGTAGATACTGCACATGGCCATTCAAAAGGTGTTATTGATATGGTTAAAGCGATTAAGGCAAGATTCCCGGATTTACAGGTTATCGCAGGGAATATTGCAACTGCTGAAGCCGCAAGGGCACTGGCCGAAGCGGGAGCCGATGCGGTGAAAGTGGGTATAGGTCCGGGATCTATTTGTACAACACGGATTATTGCAGGTGTAGGGGTACCTCAGTTATATGCCGTTTATGAATGTGCACAAGCCTTAAAAGGTACTGGGATCCCTGTTATAGCAGATGGCGGAATCAAACAAACCGGAGATATAGTCAAAGCGCTTGCCGCAGGTGCCAGCTCTATTATGGCCGGCTCTTTATTTGCAGGTGTTGAGGAATCGCCGGGTGAGACCATCATCTACGAAGGGCGTAAATTCAAATCTTACCGTGGCATGGGTTCGGTGGAAGCAATGCAGCAGGGCTCAAAGGACCGTTATTTCCAGGATGAGGAAGACGTAGTGACTAAACTGGTTCCTGAAGGTATCGTAGGACGTGTTCCTTATAAAGGCACATTGGCCGAAGTGATTTACCAGTATGTAGGCGGTTTAAGGGCCGGTATGCATTATTGCGGTTCGGCAACTGTCGCAGAATTACAAGAAGCTAAATTTGTACGTATTACTGCTGCGGGCATGAGAGAAAGCCATCCTCATGATATCTCTATTACAAAAGAAGCACCAAATTATTCCAGATAGGATATTTATCATTCATTCTAAACCAGGCTCATTTCAGCAAATTATGTTTTGCCGAAATGAGCTTTGTCTTTTCATAAGGCGACATTAAATACTTATTTTCTTAAATTTACAGCATGAAATCAATTTGTGTGTATTGCGGAGCAAATTTTAACGGTGACCCGGTATTGCTCACGGCCATTGAAAAACTGGCCCAGACATTTGTTGACCAGGGTATACGCCTGATTTATGGTGGCGGCAGCGTAGGGGTAATGGGCATTATTGCCGATGAAATGTTGAAACGCAATGGACTGGTAACCGGGGTGATCCCTCAGTTTCTGCTGGATAAGGAGGTAGGGCATAAAGGCTTGACCGAACTGATTGTAACGGAAAACATGCACCGGCGTAAACAAAAAATGGCTGACCTTGCCGATGGTTTTATTATTTTACCCGGTGGTTTTGGCACACTCGAAGAATTTTTTGAAGTACTCACCTGGCTGCAGCTGGGTTTACATGGCAAAGCTATAGGCGTATTGAACGTTGGCGGTTTTTATGATCATTTGTTTGCCCAGATGGATACAATGGTGGCCCATCAGTTTTTGAAAAAGAATAACCGTGACCTTGTTATAGATTCGTCTGAGCCTGTTACTTTGGTGGAAAAAATGGCTGCATTCGATTCAGCTCCGGATGAGGTCTGGTTCAAAGACAGAAATCTTACTTAATACAGTTCTTTTAATTTTAAGCACAACCCATAACTGTATCGGTGCACTTTTCAAAGGACGCCCAATTAGGCAGTATTGATATCCTGGTGTATGCGGGCATACGTATCTGCCCGGCTGAGCTGGCGGTGATAAATTTTATACCTGCGGGCGCTGTAATTTGAGAGATTACTTTTATCTTGCTCAAATGGATATCGAATTCAACAAAAATGAAGATATAAATAAACAGCTGGTTTATGAACTGAAAAACCGGCTGAAGAGGATCCATGCCGGAGGCGGGGAGAAAAATGCAGCCAGGCAAAGGGAAAAGGGAAAAATGCTGGCCAGGGAAAGGATCGCTTACTTAATTGATAAAGGATCGGATTTCCTTGAAGTTGGTGCCTTCGCTGCAGACGGTATGTACGCAGAGCAGGGGGGCTGCCCGGCTGCAGGTGTGATCTGCGGCATAGGGTATGTTTCCGGGCGGCAATGCATGATTGTTGCTAATGACGCAACAGTTAAAGCAGGAGCATGGTTTCCGATGACAGCAAAGAAAAACCTGCGGGCACAGGAAATTGCTATGGAGAACAGACTGCCCGTTATCTACCTGGTAGATAGTGCGGGCGTTTATCTGCCGATGCAGGATGAAATTTTTCCTGATAAAGAACACTTTGGACGGATGTTCAGGAACAATGCCTTAATGTCGGCGGATGGTATTGTGCAGATCTCGGCAATTATGGGTGCTTGTGTTGCAGGTGGTGCATATCTGCCGATCATGAGTGATGAAGCCATGATCGTTGAAGGCACAGGCTCTGTATTTCTTGCCGGGTCTTACCTGGTCAAATCAGCCATTGGTGAAGATGTCGATAACGAAACACTGGGCGGGGCAACAACCCATTGTGAGATATCCGGTGTAACGGACTATAAACACCCAAATGACCAGGCTTGCCTGGATAGCATCCGTCATATTATGAGTATGCTCGGCGAACCCCAGTCGGCGGGATTTAGCCGGATAAAACCAGCCATGCCTAAACTTGAACCGGAAGAAATCTATGGATTGCTGCCCGAAAACAGGGAGAAACAATATGATATGCGCGAAATCATTCTGCGATTACTGGATGATTCCGAGTTTGAAGAATATAAAAAACAATATGGACAAAGTATTATCTGCGGTCTAGGGAGGATAGACGGATGGGCGGTGGGCATCGTAGCCAACCAGCGGAAAGTGGTGAAGTCTAAAAAAGGCGAGATGCAGTTTGGCGGGGTAATTTACTCTGACAGCGCAGATAAGGCCGCCCGGTTTATCATGAACTGTAACCAAAAAAAAATCCCGCTAGTTTTTCTTCAGGATGTCACTGGTTTTATGGTCGGAAGCCGTTCCGAACAGGGTGGGATTATTAAAGACGGAGCAAAGATGGTAAATGCAGTGGCCAATTCCATTGTGCCTAAATTTACCATTGTGATAGGGAATTCTTATGGAGCCGGTAATTATGCGATGTGCGGCAAGGCTTATGACCCGAGATTGATCTATGCCTGGCCGACAGCTAAAATTGCGGTAATGGGTGGGTCACAGGCCGCAAAAACATTGCTTCAGATACAGGAGGCATCGTTAAAAGCAAAAGGAGAAACTGTTACACCGGAAAAGGAAGCAGAACTGCTGAAAGAAATTACCGACAGGTACGATAGCCAGACAACACCGTTTTATGCGGCTTCCAGGTTATGGGTAGATGGAATTATTGATCCGCTGGAAACGAGAAAGGTCATCTCAATGGGTATCGAGGCCGCCAGTCAGTCGCCCATAAAAAGACAATTCAATGTCGGAATTATCCAGACTTAGTGCTTAAATTTGATTTTGCGATGAAGAGAATAGTTGTTTTATTTTTTTTACTGGTAACCAGCTCATTTACCTATAGCCAGGTTAAAACAGTGATGTTTGACAGTAAAGACCAGGTTACGCAGGATTCTTCCCTGGCCGCAACTTATGCTGTTTATGGTAGGCTCGCCGGGGATAGTGTATATACTTTCAAAAAGTTCGATTTTGACGGCGTATTGCTCACCTCAGGTTCTTTCAAAGATGACAGTTTGCAGGTGCCTCATGGTAAATTTACTTATTATAACTGGATCACGCCGGAAAACAATCCGGTAAGTACTTACAGCAGTTCAGCTTTTGAAATTAATGGTAAAGAACGGTTTATTGAGGTAACGGGAAGTTTTGAGGATGGCAAACGGACGGGCAGATGGATAACTTTTTACCCTGACGGGAAAATGAAACAGATCATTACTTTCAGCCAGGGAGTTATTCATGGCGGTTACCAGTCATTTGCCCATAGCGGAAAGGTTTTGGTTTCCGGTTTATACAGTTCGGGAAAGCGAACCGGGACATGGGTGCTGGATGGTGGTAAACAGGAAAATGAATATGTAAACGATCAGTTAATCTCTTCTTTAAGAGGAAAGAAACTCCGCGAAAAGCAGCAACAAAGAAAAAATGTGAATCAGTGAGGTAAATTTTGAGCATCTTGCTTTAAAGCGTATTTTTGTATACAAATAAATCTAAGCAGATAGGCATACCATTGATAGTGGTAGCTCGCTTATCAAATAATAATAAATTTTATGGACACTTCGTATCAAGAAACAGAACACGTTCAATGCCTGATTATAGGTTCGGGACCTGCGGGTTATACTGCTGCAATTTATGCTGCAAGGGCAGACCTTAAACCTGTATTATATACCGGAATGGAAGCTGGGGGACAACTGACCCAAACAACAGATGTAGATAATTTTCCTGGTTATCCCAAAGGGATAATGGGGCCTGAAATGATGGAAGATTTCCGTAAACAGGCGGAAAGGTTTGGAACAGACATCAGATTTGGCTACGTAAGTGCTGTAGATTTCTCTTCCCTTCCGCACAAAGTGGTGGTAGATGAGATCAAAACAATTACTGCCGATACTGTGATTATCTCAACCGGGGCGACAGCAAAATGGCTTGGACTGCCCAGTGAGTCACATTACAACGGATTTGGCGTCTCGGCCTGTGCTGTATGTGATGGGTTCTTTTTTAAGGGACAGGACGTAGCTATTGTAGGAGCAGGGGATACGGCTGCAGAAGAAGCTACTTATTTAGCCAAATTATGTAAGAAAGTTTATATGCTGGTACGCAGGGATGAGTTCAGGGCTTCCAAAGCCATGGTACACCGTGTATTGAACACCCCTAACATAGAAGTGATCTATAATTCTGAAGCTAAGGAAGTTTTAGGCAATGGTAAAAATGTAACAGGGCTGAAAATAGTTAACAATCAGACCGGTGAAGAAAAAGATTTGCCTGTTGAAGGATTTTTCGTTGCCATAGGACATAAACCCAATACAGATATTTTTAAAGGATGGCTGGAAATGGATGAAACAGGTTATCTGAAAACTATTCCCGGAAGTACTAAAACAAATGTGGAAGGTGTTTTTGCCGCAGGAGATGTGCAGGATCATTATTACCGCCAGGCGGTAACCGCTGCAGGCTCGGGCTGTATGGCTGCACTTGATGCAGAACGTTACCTTGCTGCTAAGGAAGATCAGGTAAAGCTGCTGTCTTAAAACAGAAAACGGGATTTATTCGTCCCGTTTTTTATTTTGACCTGCTGAATGGTATAGCAGAGAAATACGTTCCTGTCAAATCCGACAGTAGCTGAGGTTGCAGAATCCTCAATTCTTTAGCTGGTTTTTGTTGCGTTAATTTGTTTTTTCTTAAATTGCTGGTATAAACAAAATGACAGATGAACCAGACATGATTTTAGTCATGTCCGGTTCATCTAACCATTAAAAATAAATAAACAGATGAAACTTTATAAACATATTTTACAGCAGTCTGCATTTATCGTTATATTGCTGTTTTTATTTGCCTGTAAAAGCGGAACTGAAAAAACAGATGCCCTTACAGAGATCGTTGCCCCAGTCAAGAAAGCCCCCGGCCAGTTTCCTTTTTATAAGGACATTGTGGTTAAACCCGGCCTTGTATTTGAGGTAGTGAGCTGGGGAAGAGGCGTAGACAGTATAGGTGGTTACCTGTTGCTCATGTCAGACTCTGTTAAAAATAATTACAGGTCACTTTCTGTTGAAAGGGAAGGCATTATTACTGATGCCTGGAATATGGATATGGATAATGACGGCAATCCGGAACTGTATATAGAATTATTGAGTAAGAAGAATGTAAGAGACCTGAATGTTTACGAGTATTCAGGCAATAGCTTTAACAAAATAACCTTCCCGCCTTTAAGCAGTAAAGCGAAAAAGACCTATGGAGGGAATGACAAATTCACAATTAAAAACGGAGAGCTGTTCAGATTCTTTCCCATTGTCAATTCAACAGACAGTACCCAGCAAAACGGCGCCTCTAAAGTGTTGCATTACAGCCTGAGGGGCAATACGTTTTCCGTCGACGAGGTTAAAGAATAGCATTAATGTTCTTGTAGCTGTTCGCTGATCCGTTTAAAACGCTCGATTAAAAGGTCTATCCGTTCTTTTTCTCTTTTCATGTAAGCTTTGCGAAGTATTGTAGCACAGAAAATCATCCAAAAAACGGTAAATAGAATAATCAGTACCTGTATCCACGTGTCCAGGTTATTTAACATTTCATAAAAATAAAGGATGAAACCTAACGAAATAGCAACTGCATAGAACCAATATAATCGGTTGTGCAGGTTGAAATGCCTTAACTGATAAGCTTTAAGTTCCTGCAAGAAATCACCGGGATGTACTGTAAAGTCATTTCTTGAAATCAGGCGGTGATCTTTATATAAAATAAGTGTGTAGATTGCTACGGCTAATATAATAATGCCTATTCCCAGTGGGGTGGTCCAGGAGTTAAAATCAAAAAACGCCAGTAATGAACTGAACGCAATGAAAGAGACCACCATGCCGGCTATATTAAAAAGAGATTTGATACGAATGGAGTTGACCTCTTTTTTTGCCTGTGCCAGCATCTCTTCCGAAGAGATCTTTACCTCTACAGAATGCGATTGCCAAAGGGACTGTATATGTTCAAATTCTTGCATGCTGATTGTATAATTCGGTCAATTTTTGTTTAATACGATGGATCTTTACCCGGAGATTTCCTTCACTTATACCGGATATGTCCGCAATTTCATTGTACGGCAATTCATCCAGTACCATAGTAATAATTAAACGGTCGTTTTCCTCCAGTTTGGAAATAGATTTATATAAAAGGGCGACCTGTTCATTTTTTTCTGAGAGTTCCTCTACGCGGTTTTCAATAATGTTATCAGTGAGTTCATCTTTGGCCTGTCTTTTTTCGGAGCGCAGGTAGGTAAGGCAGGTGTTAACGGCTATTCTGTATATCCAGGTAGAGATGAGCGATTTGTTTCTGAATTTATCAAGATTCTGCCAAACTTTAAGGAAAGTCTCCTGCAACAAATCATTTGCTGCGTCCGTGTCGCCGGTGTAACCGTAACACAAATGGAAAATTTTCTTAGAATTAGTATCGAAGATTTGCTTAAATAAGATGTCTTTCTGATCCAATCTGCTTGTGTATTTTATTTCTTTGACTGTTGAAACCTTAAGTTGTTACAGTGCCAATGCATTTTTCGTGTGTTTTCCACAATCTTTACTAAGTAAGTTAATTATTGTAGTTTTACGCTCGCAAAAAAACATAACCAAAGATAATGTCAAAAAACAACAGATTAACCTTTTTTATTTTTCTTGCATTGATACTCGGTGTAGTCCTGGGCTATGTGTTAAATGTAAAATCATTTGATACCTACAATACAAACATTACATCTGCAGACAATCAGGTTAAAAGCATAGACATAAAGCTGAGTGCGCTTAAAGATACCACTGTCAGTCAGTATGCGGTATTAAAATTACAGAAAACAGCCGCGTTGAAAGTCCGTACAGAGAATGAGACGATCAGGGAAAAAAAACTGGAACCGCTTACTTTATTAAGTGATATTTTTCTCCGGTTGATTAAAATGATCGTAGCACCGCTGGTATTTACCACATTGGTTGTCGGAGTGGCGAAGGTCGGCGATATAAAAGCTGTAGGCAGGATTGGCGGTAAAACTATGTTATGGTTTATCAGTGCTTCCCTGTTATCGCTGATACTGGGGTTAATACTGGTTAATATTTTTAAACCGGGCGAAGCGATGCATTTACCGCTGCCAAGCAGTCATTCGGATACCGGTATTCAGAAAGCCGCTTTATCAGTAAAGGAATTTATCGCGCATATTGTACCTAAGAGTATGACGGAGGCAATGGCGACCAATGAGATACTGCAGATTGTGGTCTTTTCACTGTTTTTTGGCGTGGCTACTGCTGCCATCGGAGAAAAAGGGAAAATAGTCATTGAGTTTTTTGATGCTGTTGCGCATGTAATCCTTAAGGTTACCGGATATGTAATGAATTTTGCTCCCTTTGCTGTATTTGGAGCAATGGCGGCTATAGTTGCGAAACAAGGTTTAAGTGTTTTATCTACTTATGCTTTATTTATAGGTGAATTTTATTCCGGTATGTTCCTGTTATGGTTAGTGCTGATAATGATTGGTTATACGATTCTCAGAGGCCGGGTATTTAACTTGATGAACAGAATGAAAGAACCTGTTCTTGTGGCATTCAGCACGGCAAGCAGTGAGGCTGCTTATCCGAGAACATTACTGCAGCTGGAGCGTTTCGGCTGTAAAGATAAAATCGTTAGTTTTGTCTTGCCGCTTGGTTATTCTTTTAACCTGGATGGGTCTATGTTGTATATGACTTTCGCGTCTATGTTTATTGCACAGTCATATAGTATCCATTTATCTTTCCAGCAGCAGGTGACTATGCTATTGATACTGATGCTGACGAGTAAAGGTATAGCAGGTGTGCCAAGGGCTTCATTGGTGGTTATCGCAGGAACAATTGCCACATTTAATATACCTGAAGCAGGACTGGCCCTACTGATCGGGATTGACCCTTTGCTTGATATGGGCAGGTCGGCCACTAATGTAATAGGAAACAGTATTGCGACTGCTGTAGTAAGTAAGTGGGAGGGTGAGCTGTCAGGGCCCCTGGACTAAGTTTTAGAATTTATGAGTACCAAAGCGAAAAAAATATTTTTACTGTTAACTATCGTTGTTCCTTTTCTGGGTTATTGTATTATTTACTATACGCCAATGATCAGAAATGCACCGTTCAGATCGAATGAGTTTGTTTCCTTACAATTTAAATGGGGTGCCGGTAATGATCTGGTAAATACTTATGATTCTGCTACAGGGGATTACCAGTATCTGAACGCTAAGGATTCGTTGATTAAGAAGAATGTGAAATTAAGGGAAAATGATATTATATACCTTCACAACAAAGCTAATGAGCTAGGCTTATGGAATTTTCCGGACCTTATTGCTAATGAAGGGACAGATCTGAATAAATCAAAGGTTTTACGTTATGTAATACAGTTTAATTACAAACGCAAATCGAAGAAGGTGATCTTTTTGACAGATTACAATGATATTCCTAAATTAAGGGATGTGGCTACACAGATGAAGACCCTGGTAGAGCAGACGATAACTGATGCGGAGGAGAGATATAGCAGGAAACCATAATTTCCACCATGATAAGCTTCAAAACATCCTATACAAATATATATATATGAAAACTTAAATCTTTATGATTTATAACAAATATATTCTATATTTGCACCTCGATAAAAATAAACAATTTAAAATAATAATTATTTAACAATGTACGCAATAGTAAATATAGCAGGACAGCAATTCAAAGTTGCAAAAGACCAGCACCTTTTTGTACACCGTTTGCAAGGAGATGAGGGCGCTAGTATTGAATTTGACAATGTATTGTTGGTTGAAGACGGAGGTAAGATCTCGGTTGGTGCTCCTGCATTGGCAGGTGCTGTCGTTTCAGCTAAAATCGTGTCTCATTTAAAAGGTGATAAAGTAATCGTTTTTAAGAAGAAGCGCAGAAAGGGTTACAAAAAGAAAAATGGCCATCGCCAGTATTTCACTAAAATCCAGATTTCTGGTATCAGTTTATAATTATTTGTTAAACAATAAATGGGCAGTCTGATACTGCCGGTTGATAAAATATAAAACAAAATGGCACATAAAAAAGGAGCCGGTAGTTCGAGAAACGGACGTGAGTCGCACAGTAAACGTTTAGGTATCAAAATTTTTGGTGGTCAGGAAGCTATCGCCGGAAATATCCTGGTACGTCAGCGCGGAACTAAACATCACCCTGATAAAGGCGTGGGTATTGGTAAAGACCATACTTTATTTGCCCTTGTTGATGGTACTGTAATTTTCAAAAAGAAACAGGATAACAAATCATATGTATCTGTTTTACCTGCAAGTGTAGTTAAAGAAGTTGTTGAAAAAGCTGCTCCTGCTGTTAAAGCAGAAAAAGAGGCGGCCCCGGTTGCAGAAACCACCACTGCACCTGCTAAAAAAGCACCTGCAAAAAAAGCTGTTAAAGCTGAAGTTGCTGAAGAAACTGAAACAGAAGCTGCTCCGGCAGAATAGTATATTGTTAAAGTATATAAAAAGGGCATCTGTTAGGTGCCCTTTTTTTATGGCTTTTTTTAATTCTGAGGGGCGATTTCCAAAAAATAAACCTAGGACTTTCCGTCTGCCAATCGTTTGTGACAAACAAATATTGAATGTCGGCAAATCAGCACACGTGTGATGGCCATCCACGCCGCCCCGCAATGGATATGTTGTACTTCATCTTCCCCTCCCCGATAACTCTTTTAAAGCGAAGCATACGTACTCTCTCTGATCTTCATATTGTAACAATCTTCTTCTTTATAATTTGAAGTTCAGTTTCAAGTTCATTTAATGAACGGGCAAAGTTTTTTAAGCTCGTTTCCAGGTCATGAACGATCAAATGTTTAATAGCTGGTTTTTCAGGTTCAGCTTCGTCAATGCCATGCAGGAACCAGTTATAACTTTTATTATAATACTTAGACAGAATATATAATGTATTAAATGTTGGGTATTGATTGCCAAGTTCTATTTGTGAATAATTACTTCGGGAAAGGTCTAAAAATTTGGCAACGTATGCCTGCGAATGTAATTTTTCAACCCTTAATGATTTGATTCTTTCTCCGAGCATTTTCTTTGATAGTATTTCTTGCATAAATAATAATTTTTTCGTTGGTTTGTGAATTATTCTATCGGTGTAAACCGGCAATTATTGCACCACACTGTTTAATGAACTAGATATTTACTTTATTAATGTACTGCTGAATTTTAAATTAAATGATCATCTGTGAAGGAATTATGCGAATTGATGCTAGTATATGTGTCATACTAAAAGGAGACAGCTATGAAGCTTAGCACTCACTGTGATTGTTATTCAGATAACTCTTATTTCCTGTTAGATAAAAATAATCAAATTATTTTTTTCAGGATCCACTCTACTGAAAAAATCGGGTATTTTCTGCGTAAAAACCCATCAATCGGGGATTCAATTGTAGAAATCATTTCTCAAAAATATGAAAAGACATTTCTTAAACTTGTAGCCGATTGTTTCAGTGGCGATTCTTTTAGCATTGAAAAAAGACTGAAAATTAAAGACTGTGATGATGTTTTGCTGCAGATCGTTTTAACACCTGTTTTTTCAGGTAACGGACAATCAATGGTATCTTGTACATTGATAGATAATAACAGGAAATCTAATCAGATGAAGTTATTAGATGAATATTCAAGGTTGACTTCTCACGATCTGCGCGCGCCTATAACGAATATCCTAAGTCTTTCTACCTTAATAAATTTTCCTGATTTAGAGTCATCTGATACAAGCAGGGTAAGAGAAATATTAAAGGACATTAATTATCAGGCCGAAAAACTGGATGATATTATAAAGATGTTAAACAGGCTGGTTAACCAGGGACATGATACGGTTGGCTTTACTACTGAGACTACTAAAATAGATTCCAAACACATTGTATTGGTTGACGACGACTCTCTCACCAATAAGCTGCATTATATGATTCTTACCAAGCATAATAAGAATAGAAAAGTAGTGCAATTTGATGAGCCGGCACAGGCCCTCAAATATTTAGAAACAAATGTGCCTGATCTGATCTTACTGGATCTAAATATGCCGGAGATTGACGGATGGATGTTCCTTGAATTCTTGGAGAAACGAGGTAGTGTAGTGGATGTAGTGATCATCTCTTCCACAATAGACCCAGCAGACCTTAACAAAGCTAGTCTTTATCCATCGGTTAAAGACTTCCTGATGAAGCCCTTAACCTACGATAAAATTAAGCACTTGATAGATGACTAAAGCAGCGTTTTAATATTCTCTGTTAATGAGCGATTTTGCAAGCTGCATAAGTTCGGCTTTTTTGGTTGTGGATATACTTACTTTTTCAAGGGAGGTAAATGCGATGTCCAGACTGTGCTGCATTTCAATAGCCGCAAGTTCCCGGATATTGTACTTATTGTATAAGCGTGTGATAGCCGCTACCTTCAGGCCTGTATCCGTACTGGTATGTTGCTGAATCAGCAAGTCCCGGTCTTGGGCTGTGGCTAGTTCTTTCAGCTTGAGGAGTAAAAATGTCTGCTTGTTAGCGATGATATCCCCACCAACCTGTTTGCCGAACTTGAGCGGGTCTCCGTATACATCAAGTATGTCATCCTGTAGCTGGAAGGCGAGGCCAAAGTGCTCTCCGAATTGATAAAGTAGTTCAGCGTCACTGTCACCTGCACCGCCGACTATGGCGCCGAGTTTCATTGCACCGCCTACCAGGACGGCAGTTTTAAGCCGTATCATATTCAGGTATTCCGGTATACTCACATCATTTCTTTCCTCGAATTCCATATCCAGCTGTTGCCCTTCACAAACCCCCTGTGCGGTAGCATTAAAACACTCAAGTGCAGCTTTAAGCACTGTAACATCCAGGTTGGTCAGGTGTTTGTTGGCTTCCACCATCATGACGTCCCCACTAAGTATAGCATTGTTTACACCCCATTTTATGTGTACCGTATCCTGTCCCCTCCTTAAAGGGGCATTGTCCATTATATCATCATGGATCAGCGTAAAATTGTGAAAGGTTTCAATGGCCAGCGCAGCTTCCATGGCAACGGTTACATCACTGTTAAACATTTCGGATGAAAGTAAAAGCAAGACAGGCCTGATCCGTTTTCCGCCAAGTCGCATAATATACCGCAGGGGTTCATATAATTTAGCAGGCCGGGCGGGATATTCGATACGGTTAATTGCTGTTTCCAGCATTTGCTGTAAGTCAAAAATGGTATGCATTATTTTTTTTGTGGTATTTTTTCTAAAGTTTCGATTGCGGCTTGTTCATTTTCAGTTCTTCTGATCCCGGGATTGTTCTTCCAGAAGTCATCATTATAAGTAACTGCTTTTACCAAGTCGTTATCGTTGATGGTCGGTTCAACTTCCTGCAGGTCAATCTTATTAATGTTTTCGTCCCCGGTCATGTAGAGTGTAGCGTATAAACCAGTATTGAGCGTACTTATGCCGAATACTTTCATCCTGTTTAACGAATTGAAAACAGCATAATCCAGAACGTTGTCTCCCCGCGCGTTTAATTTATATTGGGCTATTAAAACGCTTTCTTTATTGATAACACTAACAGGCCCTTTGCCGGACATTTTAAATCCGCTAATAGTGCCTTCGATTTTAAGTACATCATTGGTGACTGTATTCACATAGTAAACACCTTCGAAACATTTACCTTTTAATACGGGTTTTGGTGTGCAGCTGATTTTTGCAATTTCCTGTCCGTTCTGCTCATAAGTTCCTTCAAGTTTAAAAGTATACAAGGAATCTACTCTTTTTAACAGGGGTTTTTTATGTACGGTATTTCCCAGGTAACCCGATAAAACGAAGGAGAAGAAACTCAGATTGGTATAAGATATTCCGTTTTTGCCTTTAAGGTGACGTGCCTGTGTGGGATGCCATCTGGTCAGGGCAAAAGGTTTCCATTCTGCATCAAAGAATATTTCGTTCAGATAGGTTGGTTTATCGTTCT
>Ga0160457_1000477_pt1 | contig 18068 bp, 14 predicted proteins | sample HID1972M_E6MG_FD_108242 | JGI IMG/M metagenome (GOLD analysis project Ga0160457, IMG submission 108242) | Enriched pill bug-associated microbial communities from UW Madison campus, WI, USA - HID1972M_E6 MG | ecosystem: Host-associated > Arthropoda: Insects > Digestive system > Unclassified ... | reverse complement strand
GCCGGTCTCGCGGATGTCCTCCATGCGCATGTCGGGAATCCGTTGCTTGCCCGGAATGTCAGTGATCGGCGCCCCGCCACCGCCGCCGCAGCAGCGTGAGCGGAAGCCGGAACGTTGCATTTCTTTGACTTCGATACCCAGCGCGCGCAGCACTTCACGCGGCGCCTCGTACTCGCCGTTGTAGCGGCCGAGGTAGCACGGATCGTGATAGGTCACGCTGTTGCCTTTGTGCTGACCGAGATTGAGCGCGCCGGCCTGAATGATTTCCGCCATGTAGGTGCTGTGATGTTGCACCAGGTAATTGCCGTCGAACGCGCCGTATTCGTTTTTCAGCACATGGAAGCTGTGCGGATCGCAGGTGACGATGCGGTTGAAGCTGTATTTGCCCAGGGTCTGAATGTTGCGTTTGGCGAGCAACTGGAAGGTTGCTTCATCGCCCAAACGGCGCGCCACGTCACCGCTGTCACGCTCTTCAAGACCGAGTACGGCGAAGTCGATTTTCGCCGCTTTCAGCACTTTGACGAAGGCGCGCAGAGTGCGTTGGTTGCGCATGTCAAACGCACCGTCGCCGACCCAGAACAGCACGTCGGTGGATTTCTTTTCGCTGAGCAGATTGAGGTTCAAGTCCGCCGCCCAGTTCATCCGCCCGCCCGGGGCGAAACCGCCGGGGTTGTCGGTGGCGATGAGGTTTTCGAGAACTTCGGCGCCCTTGTTCGGGGTCGCGCCTTTTTCCAGGGTCAGATGGCGGCGCATGTCGACGATGGCGTCGACGTGCTCGATCATCATCGGGCATTCCTCGACGCAGGCGCGGCAGGTGGTGCACGACCACAGGGTTTCGGCGTCGACCAGACCGTTGACGATTGGTTGATGCGGATTGCCGCTGTGTTCGCCAATGGGTTTGCCGGGATACGGGCTGCCGGCGAATTTTGCATCGGTGCCGCCCGCGAGGCCGACGACCATGTCCTGAATGAGTTTTTTCGGGTTCAGTGGCTGACCAGCGGCGAAGGCCGGGCATGCGGCTTCGCACTTGCCGCACTGCACGCAGGCATCGAATCCGAGCAACTGATTCCAGGTGAAATCTACGGGTTTCTCAACACCCAACGGCGCGGACGGATCATTGAGATCCAACGGTTTCAGGCCCGTGGAACGACCGCCGCCAAAACGCTCAGCGCGACGGTGCCAAGCCAAATGCAACGCACCGGCGAATGCGTGTTTCATCGGCCCGCCCCACGTCATGCCGAAGAACAGTTCCGACACGCCCCACAACACACCAATCGCCAAAATGGCCGCGAGCACCCAGCCACCGAAGTTCTCTGGCAGGATTCCGGCAACGGGCAAAGTCAGCAAAAAGAACGACGCGGAGAATGCCAGCAAGCTTTTCGGCAGGCGCATCCACGGGCCTTTCGACAGCCGCGCTGGCGGGTTGCGCCGACGCAGATAAACGAAAATCGCGCCGACGAACATCACCGCCGTCATCAGCAGCAAGGCGTAACCGAGAATACGGTTATGCAGGCCGAAACCGTGCACCAGCAGCGCCAGTACAATCGACGCCACCGCTCCGCCGGCCGTGGCCACGTGGGTGTTGGCGATGTATTTGTCCCGCGCGACGACATGGTGCAAATCGACCATGTAACGCTTGGGCATGGCGAACAGGCCGCCGATCAGGTCGACCTTCGAGGCCCGGCCCCGACGCCACATGGCCACCCGCCGCAACGCGCCAAGGACACCAAGGCCCAGAGCTGCGAACAACAGGATTGGAAGAAGGGTGTTCAACATGGTGAAGCTCCCACCAGTACAACCTGGAGAAACACGGTCTGCATTACTGTGGGAGCGAGCCTGCTCGCGAAAGCGGTGGGTCATTCGACATCATCGTCAACTGACAGAATGCATTCGCGAGCAGGCTCGCTCCCACAGGGGTTTGGTGCAAGTCCTTAGAAGTCTTTGCACAACCGCAACGCGTCGTAGATCGCGGCGTGGGTATTGCGCTGCGCCACGCAGTCGCCGATGCGGAACAGCAAGTAACCGTCGCCCGTGGTGCTCAACGAAGGCTGCGGTTTGATCGCGAACAAGGCATCGATATCGATCTGGCCCTTGTTGCGCGAACCGTCCTTGAGCCCGTAATACAACTCTTCGTCCGGACGCACGCCGTTCTCCACTACCACCTGATCGACCACCCGCTCCTCTTTGGCGCCGGTGTATTCGTTCTCCAGCACCGCGATCAGTTTGTCGCCTTCGCGGTAGACCTTCTCCAGCATCATGTCGCCGGTCATGATCACTTCTGTCGGGTACATGCTGCGGGAGTAGGTCGGGAACGACGTGCCGCCGATGTCCACGCCCTGTGTGATGGCGTCGGTGACGATCTCGACCTGGCTGCCCTTGTCAGCAAGGAAGTCGGCAACCGACATCCCGGTGAACTCGCAAATGGTGTCGTAGACCAGCACGTTCTTGCCCGGCGCGACCTTGCCATCCAGCACGTCCCAGCTGCTGACAACCAAACCTTCAGCGGCGCCCCAGTGTTCGTTCTGCTCCAGGAACGGATGACCGCCCACCGCCAGCACCACCACGTCCGGACGCAAGTCCATGATGGTCGCAACGTCAGCTGCCGTGCCCAGACGCAGGTCGACTTTCAGCCGCGCCAGTTCCAACTGGAACCAGCGAGTGATGCCAGCAATCTGGTCACGCTGCGGCGCTTTCGATGCCGTGGTGATCTGCCCGCCGATAAATTCTTTCTTCTCGAACAAGGTCACGTCGTGGCCACGTTCAGCCGACACGCGAGCGGCTTCCATCCCCGCAGGCCCGGCACCGACGACGACCACTTTGCGTTTGACGCCGGTGGATTTCTCGATGATGTGCGGCACGCCCATGTATTCACGGGAGGTCGCGGCGTTCTGGATGCACAGCACGTCCAGACCTTGATACTGACGATCGATGCAATAGTTGGCACCGACGCACTGTTTGATCTGATCGATCTGGCCCATTTTGATCTTGGCGATCAGGTGCGGGTCAGCGATGTGTGCGCGGGTCATGCCGACCATGTCGACGTAACCACCTTCGAGAATGCGCGTGGCCTGGTTCGGATCCTTGATGTTCTGCGCGTGCAAAACCGGCGCCTTCACCACTTCTTTGATGCCCGCAGCCAAGTGCAGAAACGGCTCCGGTGGATAACTCATGTTGGGGATAACGTTGGCCAGGGTGTTGTGGGTGTCGCAACCCGAACCGACCACACCGATGAAATCGAGCATGCCGGTGTCGTCGTAATACTTGGCGATCTGTTTCATGTCCTCGTGGGACAAACCGTCCGGGTGGAATTCGTCACCGCACAGACGGATGCCGACGCAGAAATCGTCGCCGACTTCCTTGCGCACAGCCTTGAGCACTTCGAGGCCGAAACGCATGCGGTTCTCGAAACTGCCGCCCCACTCGTCCGTACGCTTGTTGACGCGCGGGCTCCAGAACTGGTCAATCATATGCTGGTGCACGGCGGACAGTTCGACACCGTCGAGACCACCGGCCTTGGCCCGCGCGGCGGCAGTGGCGTAGTTGCCGATCACCCGCCAGATTTCTTCCGGCTCGATGGTTTTGCAGGTCGCGCGGTGCACCGGTTCGCGGATGCCCGACGGCGACAGCAGGGTCGGCCAGTGCTCGCCATCCCAGCGCGAACGACGACCCATGTGGGTAATCTGAATCATGATCTTGGCGCCATGCTTGTGCATCGCGTCCGCCAGATTCTGGAAGTGCGGAATGATCCGGTCGTCCGCCAGGTTCACCGATTTCCACCAGCCTTGCGGGCTGTCGATGGCCACACTGGAAGAACCGCCGCAAATCGCCAGGCCGATGCCGCCCTTGGCTTTCTCTTCGTAGTATTTGACGTAGCGGTCGGTGGTCATGCCGCCGTCCGTTGCGTAGACCTCAGCGTGCGCGGTGCTGAGCACGCGGTTGCGGATGGTCAATTTGCCGATCTGGATCGGCTGGAACATTGCTTCGAAAGCCATGGCGGGTTCCTCGACTTACAACGGCTTGACGGTGAACAAGCCGTCTTCGTGGCCTTCTTCGGAGCCACCGTAAACTTGCTCGGCAACCGTGCGAATCTTGCTGCCGCGGGCTTCAAGAATCTGATCCATCGCACCGGCAAACCAACCGGTGAACATATAGTCGACCTTGCGCCCGACTTTGCCGTAGACGTAGACGAATGCCGAGTGTTCGAGCTTGACGCTGGCAGTGCCTTTGTCGAGGTCGATGTCCTGGATCTTGAACAGGCCCCAGCCGCGTTGCGACAGGCGTTTCATGTAGTGCTCGAATACGGCGACGCCTTCCAGGCCGTGGCATTCAGCTTCTTTTTCGCACCAGTGCCAGGCGGATTTGTAGCCGGCCTTGTAGAGGATCTCGGCGTAGGCGTCGGCGCCCAAGACTTCTTCGATGCCCATGTGGTTGTTGACGAAAAAGTGGCGCGGTACGTAGAGCATCGGCAGGGCGTCGGAGGTCCAGACACCGGTCTCGCTGTCGACTTCGATTGGCAATTGCGGGGCGATCTTGGCCATGGAAAGTTAACTCCAAAAAAAATAGTGGATTCAGTGGTGACCGCTGCCCTCACCCCCGCCCTCTCCCACAGGAGAGGGGGCAGTGCGGCGGCGGTCTTGAGTCAGCGTTACTCGCCCCAGACGTCTTTCAAGACGTTGACCCAGTTCTCGCCCATGATCTTGCGCACGACGCGCTCGGGATGGCCGCGCTTGAGCAGGGTTTCGGTCAGGTTCGGGAACTCGCCGACGGTGCGGATGCCCAGCGGGTTGATGATCTTGCCGAAGCTGGTCAGGCGGCGGGCGTAGCCCTTGTCGTGAGTCAGGTATTCGAAGAAGTCCTGGCCGTGACCCTGGGTGAAATCGGTGCCGATGCCGATGGCGTCTTCGCCGACGATGTTCATCACGTACTCGATCGCTTCGGCGTAGTCGTCGATGGTCGAATCGATGCCCTTGGCGAGGAACGGCGCGAACATGGTCACACCGACAAAACCGCCGTGGTCGGCAATGAACTTCAGTTCTTCATCAGACTTGTTGCGCGGGTGCTCTTTGAGCCCCGACGGCAGGCAGTGGGAATAGCAGACCGGTTTTTTCGATTCGAGGATGACCTCTTCAGACGTCTTGGAACCGACGTGGGACAGGTCGCACATGACGCCGACGCGGTTCATCTCGGCGACGATCTCGCGACCGAAGCCCGAGAGGCCGCCGTCACGTTCGTAGCAACCGGTGCCGACCAGATTCTGGGTGTTGTAGCACATCTGCACGATGCCGACGCCGAGCTGCTTGAACACCTCGACATAGCCGATCTGGTCTTCAAAGGCGTGGGCATTCTGGAAGCCGAAGAGGATGCCGGTTTTGCCCTGCTCCTTGGCTTTGCGGATGTCGGCGGTGGTGCGCACCGGCATCACCAGGTCGCTGTTGTCGCGGATCAGCTTCTGGCTGGCGGCAATATTGTTCACGGTCGCCTGAAAGCCTTCCCACACCGACACAGTGCAGTTGGCTGCCGTCAGACCGCCCTTGCGCATGTCTTCAAACAGCTCGCGGTTCCATTTGGCAATGATCAGACCGTCGATAACGATGCTGTCGGCGTGTAATTCGGCTGGGCTCATCAGGCGTCCCCTTATTGGCGATTCATGCGCCGAATCGTCTGCCGGCGCTTTGGGGCCAGCATATGCCTCGGTGCCGGGGCGACCGGGTGCAAAAACGACAGGGGAATTGCCGAAAGCGTCAATCCGCGACAAAGGGTCATCCGCCGCCCCGACCGGCCACCTTTCCAAGCCCGCACGCTTGAGCCAGAATCACCGGCATCTTGCAAACACCACTGGATTAGAGCGGCGACAACAATGAAATCGATCTTCCTGGCCCTGGCACTGATTGCGACCGGCGTACACGCCGCCGAAGAGTCCGACAACAACCCGTGCGACGCAGTCGAAAACGACGTCCAGACCCTGGAATGCTCGACCTACAGCCGCACCACCGCCGAAGACCTGCTCAAAGACAACTACGCCAGCCTGACCGAACGCATGCAGACCGCATACGGCAAAAACGCCACGCAACTGGCGGACATCACCGCCAAACTCAAGACTGCTCAGCAGCAGTGGCTGAAGACGCGGGATGCGGATTGCGCGGTTGAGGCATTCCCGGCTACGGCGGGGAGCAAGGCTTTTACCATCGCGCAGAATGATTGCGTGGCGCGGATGAGTGATGAGCGGTCGGAGTTTTTGGAGTCGATTGGGCAGGAGTGATCCTGATTACTCGCAACATGCCGTCAAACGTTGCTGGTTGGTCTCGCGAGAAATATAAGCAAAGATCCTCGAATCTTATAAAAGGCTTATATTTCTCCGAACATGAAATTGTCCAAAGACATCCAAATCATCAACGACGCCGAGGGCAAACCGGCCTTCGTGGTCATTCCCTATGCGCAATACGTCGCACAGAAAATACAACCAGATCTGATTCCCCATGAGGTCGTCAGTCGGATGGTCGATGGGGCCACACCGATCCGTGCCTGGCGCGAACACCTCAACCTGACTCAGGAAGAAGTCGCCAAACGCATGGGTATTTCGCAACCGGCGTTTGCCCAGCAAGAAACAGTCGCCAAACCTCGCAAGGCTACGCGTGAGAAAATTGCGTCGGCGTTCGGCATCACCGCCAATCAGCTTGAGCTGTAAGCTGCCCTCTTCACTTAAAGGAATTCCCCATGAACATCTGCGGCATTGAAATCAAAGGCAGCGAAGCGATTATCGCCGTGGCCGCTCTCGACGGTTCGACCCTGAGCCACATTCCCCTCGCCACCAAGAAAATCGCCCTCGAAGAGGATGACGAAGCGGCAAACGTGAAGTTGTTCGCAGCGCAGGTGGCGTCGTTTGTGCGTGAGAATTCGGTTGACCGGATTGCGATCAAGAAGCGCAGCAAGAAGGGTGAGTTCGCCGGCGGGCCGACGACATTCAAGATTGAGGGGATTTTGCAGTTGCTCGATGGTTGTGAAGTGACGCTGCTGTCGCCGCAGACGATCAATGCGCAGGCGAAGAAGCATAATTTCGAGCTGCCGGGGACGCTGAACAAGTATCAGCATGAGGCTTATAAAGCGGCGTGTTCGGCGTTGGTGAAGAAGTAACCTTTTCTTCAGCCGATGAAGATCAAAAATGTGGGAGCGGGCTTGCTCGCGAAGGCGCTGTATCAGTCAATTCATATGTCGACTGACACAACGCATTCGCGAGCAAGCCCGCTTGTGTCTTGCATAGGAGTTAGAATCGGGATGAGAGGGATGGTTGTGAAGTGACGCTGCTGTCGCCGTGGACGATCAATGCGCAGGCAAAGAAGCATAATTTCGAGCTGCCGGGGACGCTGAACAAGTGTCAGCATGAGGCTTATAAAGCGGCGTGTTCGGCGTTGATGAGAAAGTAGGTATCACGAGCAGAGCAAGATTGCGATGTCTCTTCACCATGAAGAATTCAGACATTATTTTCTAGCGAATGCATGTTCACCTGTAATTTCTGACAGTAGGCAAAGCTCAAAAGGAAGCGCATTTTAGATTCACCCTATGCTTAACAGGTGATGAAAATGTCAACCCAAACGCATCGCCATAAAGCAACACCAAATATTTCGGTGATTGACCCTCGCGGGCTGCAGATACGAAGCGTGGCCTATCACCGCACCACCTCTGTGCAAACGCCAGAGCCACGCATCACTCGCCACTCCTTTGATGCGGCTGTACGGCTAGAAACAGATTGGGATCCCCGCCAGTTCGACGCACAAAATGAACCAAATACTCTGAGAAAATCATCTCTTTCAGCTCAAGTCGTCCTGATTGAAAGCGTTGATGCAGGCTGGCGGCTGAGCCTGAACGGCCATGCTGGACAGCTACTTTCCCAATGGGATGGACAAGGAAACCTACTCCAATTCGAATATGATAATTTGATGCGCCCTATCACCACGACAGAGCTAACCGACAAAACAGCACCAAAGATAACCGAACGAATGACCTACGCCGACAATAGGGCTGAATACATTTCACACAACCAATGCGGACAACTGATCACACATTTCGACCAAGCAGGAGTGGTTCATATAAATGAATATGGGTTATTAGGATCCACCCTGTCCCAATCAAGGCGTTTTATTACTGATTCAACGCCTCCAACCTGGGCAGTACATAATAAAATTAGCTATAACAACTTTGAACCTGAATCATTCAACACTTATCATTCTTTTGATGCTACAGGCAACATTCTAACCCAAACCGACGCAAAATGCTTACAACAAAAATTTTCATACAACATAGCAGGCCAAGTCAAGAAACTTACTATAAAAAGCAAAATCCTGCCAGAAAAAACATTACTGCGCGAAGTGCTTTACAGCGCAACAGGCCAGATCGAAAGCGAGACATTTGGAAATAATATAAAGACAATTCGCCGCTTTGAGAACGATCGACTATTACAACTAATATCGAGTCGATCAGATCGAATATTTCAGAATTACAATTACACTTACGATCCTATCGGAAATATAACAAGTATTCTAGACTCATCACAGCCAACGATCCACTTCAAAAACCAGGCTACCATCCCACTGAATACATATGAGTACGACACTCTTTATCAGTTGATAGAGACGACCGGCCGTGAATCCATTCCTGCCAGCCAGGGCCACGAACTACCAGAATTACAGTCACCTACAATCGACCCACAACGCATGGGCACTTATAAACAAATATTCTCATATGACAAATCTGGCAATCTTCAAACACTAACTCATCAAGGTCACCACTGTTACACCAAAACTATGCTTACGGACTCTTTCAGTAATCGCAGCGTTCCAGACACCGGGGAATCCGATCTCGACCCAAGCAAGTACTTTGACAAAAACGGAAACTTATTGAACGCACTTCCAGGAAGCCAGACAATGCGCTGGAATGCAAAAAACCAATTAACTGAAACCATACACATTTCCAGGAAAAACACTACCAACGACAACGAATTATATTTTTATGATAGCAAAGAACAACGAGCCATCAAAATACGCACTTCCAAAACAAAGTCTGGCGAAACCCAGTCTAAAACATTTTACTTACCCGGCTTAGAGATACAACAGTCCATCCCCGATGAAGAACTTCACATTTCCACTATCGAAATAAACAACAACACCATCCGCATACTAAACTGGAATAAACCTCCTGACGAAATTCAGAACAATCAAATACGCCACATTCTGAACGACCCGTTTAGTTTCAACTCAATCGAAGTAAATGAACAGGCCGAGCTATTGAGCCAAGAAGGCTATTACCCTTTTGGAGGCACCGCTTGGTGGGCAGCAAAAAATAAAACTGAAGCCAAATACAAAACCATTCGTTATGCAGGAAAAGAGAGGGACTCAACTGGACTATACTACTATGGACGTCGTTATTACGCGCATTGGATGATGCGTTGGGCCAGCCCTGATCCAGCGGGGGCAGTAGATGGAATAAATCTGTATAGATTCGTTAGAAACAACCCTATTTGCCGCACAGACATTAACGGCTTGGATTCAAAAGCAAAACAACGTTGGTCACTGGCATATACAACAATCATCAACACAATAAAACAACAGTCAGGCACAATACCCCGATCTGTTCTAAAACATAAGAGACCCATGTACTACGCAGAGCAAACGAGAGGGATTCATTATTTGAATGCGGACGAAAGACAATTCGCCTCAACATTACCAATAGAAGGACGCATCCAAACAGATGAAAGTAAAGCAACATACAGCAATGCAAAAACCTGGCTTAGCAATCAATACGGATATGTACTTGGCTTAAATCATTCAAAACAGAATGCACAAGACCCAGAACGCAGAGAAAGGGTTCTAGTATTATTCCCACACACGTGGGGAAGCTTCTTCCATTCAACTCCTTTCGCTGGAGAACCTGTTTTAGACGCCGGAATGATTACCCTGGCACAAGGCAAACCCGTATTCCTATTAAACAAAACAGGACACTACCGGGCAAATCTAGAACAGAAAATGCATACACTTAGATACCTTGAAGAAAATGGCGCCGATCTACAGAATACCTTTGTCGGAAACTCAGAACTAGTGACCCCAAAAGCAGATATCATAGAGCACGTTAGTCTAACAGGAAACCTTGGTAAATATACAAGCCTAATGAGTTCATCTGTATATAACGCAGCGGACTTCATGGAATTTTACACCAACCATCAAGCGTCCCATCTTGTAGAACCGCCTTCATTGGCGGACACTTTACCGGCATTAGCAACAGAGCGAGACTTGATAAGTGCAACACATAGAGAATGGTCTGCACAATCAAACTTCCAAGACAGGAGAAGTAGATCTACAAACTCACCTGGATTTTTCAGCCCAACTAACTTCTATAAAAGATTGCCATAATCAAGCATGTTAACCTCGCATGGAGCTTAATGCGTCGCCCATTACAGATGAAATACGACGGCGATCAATGCTGACGTCCACTACGCTCATTTTGGTCTGATGCAATAATGCCGGTGTGCCGACGACGTTCAAGATTGAGGGTGTGTTTCGGTTGCTGGATGGTTGTGAAGTGACGTTGTTGTCGCCGCAGACGATCAATGCGCTGGCGAAGAAGCATAATTTTGAGCTGCCGGGGACGCTGAACAAATATCAGCATGAGGCTTATAAAGCGGCGTGTTCGGCGTTGGTGAAAAAGTAAGATCAAAAGATCGCAGCCTTCGGCAGCTCCTACATTGGAATGCAATCAACTGTAGGAGCTGCCGAAGGCTGCGATCTTTTGATTTCAGGCTTGGACGGTACGCCGGTCTTCGCGGGGGCAGCGGGCGAATTTTGCTCGATAGCTGCGGGTGAAGTAGGACGGTGATTCGAAGCCGCAGGCGATGCTGACTTCGAGCACGCTCATGTCGGTCTGACGCAGCAACTGCCGGGCCTTTTCCAGGCGCAATCGCAGGTAAAAGTTACTCGGCGTATCGTTCAGGTGCAGCCGAAACAACCGTTCCAGTTGCCGCCGCGTGACTTTGATCGATTCCGCCAATTGCAGCGTGGTCAGCGGCGGTTCGCTGTGCTGCTCCATCTCGCCGATCACCTGCACCAGTTTCTTGTTGTTGATGCCATAACGCGTAGCGACTTCCATGCGCTGGTGGTCTTTTCGCGGGCGAATCCGCCCCAGCACAAATTGCTCACTGACCTGAATCGCCAGCTGCGGCCCATGGGCCTGGGCGATCAGATCGAGCATCAGATCGATGGACGCGGTGCCGCCCGCCGAGGTGATGCGCCGACGGTCGATCTCGAACAATTCCTGGGTCACGCTGAGCTGTGGATAAGATTCCTTGAACGCATCGATCGCTTCCCAGTGCAGGGTCAGGCGATGGCCCTCAAGCAACCCGGCTTCGGCAAGGACAAAGCTGCCCGTGTCGATGGCGCCCAGCGTCACGCCATCGTTATCCAGCCGCCGTAACCAATGTTCAAGGTTTGGCGTGGCGAACTTCAGCGGCTCAAACCCGGCCACCACCAACAACGTCGCGCCTTTCTTCAGCGGTTCCAGCGCGGCATCGGCGTTAACCGACATGCCGTTGCTCGCCAGCACCGCCCCGCCATCGGCGCTGAGTACGTGCCAGCGGTACAGCTCGCCACGAAAGCGGTTGGCCACGCGCAGCGGTTCGATGGCGGAAATAAAGCCGATGGCGGAGAAGCCCGGCATCAGCAAGAAATAGAAATCCTGAGACATGTGCGCACTCGGTTAGCGGGTAGCGTCGACTGTTGATACGCCGATTGTCGTCATCGTTCAAGGGTGCAGGTCGCTACAGTGCAAATGCCCGTCGCCGTAGTGCGCTTTCACGGGCGCATTGCTGCGTAACTTTGCATCACCGGCGCACCAGATGCCGGGAACCACAATAACGACCTGCCGAGGAACCCGACATGAAACGACTGATCAGCAGCTGTGTTCTTGCACTCAGCGGTACCGCTTTCTTGAGCGCCAGCGTCATGGCGGCCGAACCTGCGTCATGCCAGAACGTGCGCATGGGCGTGGTCAACTGGACCGACGTGATCGCCACCAGTGCGATGACCCAGGTACTGCTCGACGGCCTCGGCTACAACACCAAACAAACCAGCGCGTCCCAGCAAATCATCTTCGCCGGGATTCGCGATCAGCGTCTGGACTTGTTCCTCGGTTACTGGAACCCGTTGATGACGCAAACCATTACGCCGTTTGTCGACGCCAATCAGGTCAAAGTCCTTGAAGCACCAAGCCTGAAGGACGCCCGCGCCACCCTCGCGGTGCCGACCTATCTGGCAGATAAAGGCCTGAAAACCTTTGCCGACATCGCCAAGTTCGAAAAGGAACTCGGCGGCAAGATTTACGGCATCGAGCCAGGCTCAGGCGCCAATACACAGATCAAGGCAATGATCGCCAAGAACCAGTTCGGCCTCGGCAAGTTCCAGTTGGTCGAGTCGAGCGAGGCCGGCATGCTCGCCGCCGTCGATCGCGCCGTGCGCCGCAAAGAGGCCGTGGTGTTCTTCGGCTGGGCGCCGCACCCGATGAACGTCAACGTGAAGATGACCTATCTCACCGGCAGTGAAGACGCCCTCGGCCCGAATGAAGGCATGGCGACGGTGTGGACAGTGACCGCGCCGAAATACGCCGAGCAATGCCCGAACATCGGTCGCTTGCTGAGCAATCTGACCTACACCGCCGAAGACGAGAGCCGGATGATGCAGCCGCTGCTCGATCACAAAGATGCTTTCGAATCCGCCAAGCAATGGCTCAAGGATCACCCGGAAGACAAGCAGCGCTGGCTCGACGGTGTGACCACGTTCGATGGCAAACCAGCCGCTGAAAACCTCCAGCTGACCAGCAAATAACCCTCTCAATTTAAAGCCCCTCTCCCTGACCGGAGAGAGAGGACTGAACCACGCTTCGCAGCCCCGAAACGGGCTGCGGACAGACCCATCACGCCTGAAGGAAACCGCACCATGAACCACGACGTCATCATCACCTGCGCACTTACCGGTGCTGGCGACACGACCGCCAGAAGTCCTCATGTGCCGGTCACCCCGAAACAAATCGCTGCGGCGGCCGTTGAAGCCGCCAAGGCTGGCGCCACCGTCGTGCACTGCCACGTGCGTGATCCGCAAACCGGCAAGTTCAGCCGCGACGTCGCGCTGTACCGCGAAGTGATGGAGCGCATCCGCGAGGCCGACGTCGACATCATCGTCAACCTCACCGCCGGCATGGGCGGCGACCTGGAAATCGGCGCGGGCGAGAACCCGATGGAGTTCGGCCCGAACACCGATCTGGTCGGCCCGTTGACCCGACTGGCGCACGTAGAAGAATTGCTCCCGGAAATCTGCACCCTCGATTGCGGCACCCTGAATTTTGGCGATGGCGACACCATTTACGTGTCCACTCCGGCGCAACTGCGCGCCGGTGCCAAGCGCATTACCGAGCTGGGCGTGAAGGCCGAGCTGGAAATTTTCGACACCGGGCATCTGTGGTTTGCCAAGCAGATGATCAAGGAAGGTTTGCTGGATAACCCGCTGTTCCAGCTGTGCCTGGGCATTCCATGGGGCGCACCAGCGGATACCACCACCATGAAAGCCATGGTCGATAACTTGCCCGCCGATGCAGTATGGGCCGGGTTCGGCATTGGCCGGATGCAGATGCCGATGGCGGCGCAAGCGGTGCTGCTTGGCGGCAACGTGCGGGTCGGGCTGGAAGACAACCTGTGGCTTGACAAGGGTGTGCTGGCGACCAACGGCCAATTGGTTGAGCGCGCCAGCGAAATCCTCAGCCGCCTCGGCGCCCGCGTACTCACGCCGGCGGAAGGCCGCAAGAAAATGGGCCTGACCCAGCGCGGCTAACCCTCAGCCAAAAAATGGGGCTCTCACAGCCCCCCAATTCCACCTGTAGGAGCTGCCGAAGACTGCGATCTTTTGATCTTGTTTTTTAAGATCAAGATCAAAAGATCGCAGCCTTCGGCAGCTCCTACAGGGATTACTTTCCACGGGAAAATTCCTATGAGCTTTATCACCGAAATCAAAACCTTCGCCGCGCTGGGCAGCGGTGTCATCGGCAGTGGCTGGGTCGCCCGTGCCCTCGCCCATGGCCTCGACGTCGTGGCCTGGGATCCGGCGCCCGGCGCTGAAGCGGCGCTGCGCAAACGCGTCGCCAATGCCTGGGGTGCGCTGGAGAAAAACGGTCTAGCACCGGGTGCTTCGCAGGATCGTCTGCGCTTTGTCGCGACGATCGAAGAATGCGTGCGCGATGCCGATTTCATTCAGGAAAGCGCTCCGGAACGGCTGGAGCTGAAACTCGATCTGCACAGCAAAATCAGCGCAGCGGCCAAGCCGAATGCGTTGATTGGTTCGAGCACTTCGGGGCTGTTGCCGAGTGAGTTTTACGAGAGTTCGACGCATCCGGAACGTTGCGTGGTTGGCCACCCGTTCAACCCGGTTTATTTGCTGCCGTTGGTCGAAGTGGTCGGAGGCAAAAACACTGCGCCGGAAGCCGTGCAAGCGGCGATGAAAGTCTACGAATCGCTCGGCATGCGCCCGTTGCATGTGCGCAAGGAAGTGCCAGGATTCATCGCCGATCGCTTGCTCGAAGCGCTGTGGCGTGAGGCATTGCACCTGGTTAACGACGGTGTCGCGACCACGGGCGAGATCGACGATGCGATCCGTTTTGGCGCTGGATTGCGCTGGTCGTTTATGGGGACTTTCCTGACTTACACCTTGGCCGGCGGCGATGCGGGCATGCGCCACTTCATGTCGCAATTCGGCCCGGCGTTGCAGTTGCCGTGGACGTATCTGCCGGCGCCGGAACTGACTGACAAGTTGATTGATGATGTGGTCGATGGCACCAGTGATCAGCTCGGTCGTCACAGCATTTCGGCGCTGGAGCGCTATCGTGATGATTGCTTGCTGGCGGTGCTGGAGGCGGTGAAGACCACCAAGGAAAAGCACGGGATGAGTTTCAGCGAATAGGCCGTTTAATGATCGTTCCCACGCTCTGCGTGGGAATGCAGCCCGGGACGCTCCGCGTCCCAGAAGCGTGACGCAGAGCGTCACAGGAGGCGTTCCCACGCAGAGCGTGGGAACGATCGCGCCAGGAGAAAACATGTCCCACCTCATCACATATCAAACCAAAATCATCCCCGACTGGGTCGACTACAACGGCCACCTGCGCGATGCCTTCTACCTGCTGATTTTCAGCTACGCCACCGATGCCCTGATGGATCGCCTCGGCATGGACAGCAACAACCGCGAAGCCAGCGGCCACTCGCTGTTCACCCTCGAACTGCACCTTAACTATCTGCACGAAGTGAAGCTCGACACCGAAGTCGAGGTGCGCACACAAATCATCGGCCACGACAGCAAACGCCTGCACCTCTATCACAGCCTGCACAAGGTCGATGACGATCAGGAACTGGCCGGCAACGAACAAATGCTCCTCCACGTCGACCTCGCCGGGCCACGTTCGGCACCGTTCAGCGCCGACACCTTGAGCCGTCTGCAAGCCATCGTCACCGAGCAGAAAGACCTGCCCGCTCCCGCTTACATCGGCCGCGTCATCGCGCTGCCACCCGCCCGGTAATTCCATCGATCGCAAGGAGCCGCCATGAACACCGCTGCCGCTGTTGCCGACTTCCGTACTTATCCGTTGATCAGCGCGCTAAGCGGCGTGCAGAGCCTGGCGGATCGTGTTGCCATCGAGTGGGCTGACGGCCGCGTCAGCCCGTTTCACCATGTCTGGTTACGGGACAATTGCCCGTGTCAGCAATGCGTTTACAACGTTACGCGCGAACAGGTTTTCGAGATCGTCGATGCCGCCATAGACCTGAAACCTGCCGCCTCACACATCGACACCGATGGCTGCTTACGCATCGATTGGCAGGACGGCCACCTCAGCCGTTTTGATCCGGGCTGGCTACGCGCTCACGCCTACGACGATGAGTCCCGCGCTGAACGCCTCGAAGCCAAACCCAAGCCCTACCTGTGGCACAGCGATTTGCAGTTGCCGGTGTTCGAGTACGCGGCGCTGATGAACGACAACGCCGCTCTGCTGCAATGGCTGCTCGCCATTCGCGACATCGGCCTGACCCAAGTACGCGGCGTGCCCACCGAACCCGGTTCGCTGAAGCTCATCGCCCAGCGGATTTCATTCATCCGCGAGAGCAATTTCGGCGTGCTGTTCAATGTGCAATCCAAGGCCGATGCCGACAGCAATGCCTACACCGCTTTCAACCTGCCATTGCACACGGACCTGCCGACGCGCGAGTTGCAACCGGGGCTGCAATTTCTGCATTGTCTGGTGAATGACGCCGAGGGTGGCGAGAGTATTTTTGTCGATGGCTTTGCGATCGCCGATGCGTTGCGCAGTGAAGACCCGGCGTCGTTTCAGGCCCTGTGTGAAATCCCCGTGGAGTTTCGCAATAAGGATCGGCACAGCGACTATCGCTGCCTGGCGCCGATCATTGCTTTGGATGCGCTGGGGCGCGTGGCGGAGATTCGCATGGCGAACTTCTTGCGCGGGGCGTTTGAAACGTCAGTGGAACAGATGCCGCTGTTGTATCGGGCGTATCGGCGATTTATCGCGATGACCCGCGAGCCACGGTTTCGATTGATGCAGCGGCTGAATCCGGGCGAGCTGTGGTGCTTTGATAATCGCCGCACGTTGCATGCGCGCAATGCGTTCGACCCGGCCACCGGGGCGCGGCATTTTCAGGGCTGCTATATCGACCGGGATGAGTTGTTGTCGCGGATTCTCGTGTTGCAGCGTTAGACCGTAAAAAGATCGCAGCCTTCGGCAGCTCCTACAGAGAAACGCATTCCAATGTAGGAGCTGCCGAAGGCTGCGATCTTTTGCTTTTCACCAGTCCAAAAAAAGCCCCGATACCAGCCGTGACCGGATCGGGGCTCAAGCTACTGTTGAGGAGCTGCCGTGCGAGGGTGACCAAACCTTCGTGAAGCGAGCTTGCGCCAGTGTGCCCACTCCCCTGTCTGTCGAGTTAGCCGAAAACGACCTGTTCATAGTCGTCGCAGCCACACAGACAAAACGCCCTTGCCGTCCCCGTCCCGGCCTTACAGAATCAAGCCAAGACCTCCGTTGCCACAGAAGGATTTGCGTGATGATGTACGCCGATTTGATTGACCAGGAAGACCTGTTGGGACAGCTCAAGGCCTTGGGTTTTCAGGTGCCGAGCGGCTCAACAGCCGAGCAGGCCTGCGAGTGTGCGGTGCGGGGTCTGGATAATGTTCGCGCGTTTGAACTGCGCAAGATGGTCAAGGACATGTACACCAGCGGCGCCAGTATTCAGCCGGCGGTGCGGCAGGCGATCGACAAGCAGTTGTTGCCAGCATTGGCGGACTATCAGCAAAGCCATAGCGCCTGAAAGCAGATCAAAAGATCGCAGCCTTCGGCAGCTCCTACATTGGAACGCATGATCGTTCCCACGCTCTGCGTGGGAATGCCTCAACGGACGCTCCGCGTTCGGCCCTTTGGGACGCAGAGCGTCCCGGTCTGCGTTCCCACGCAGAGCGTGGGAACGATCCTTATCAGAGCCTTACGCTGGCAAACGTCGATTCATTGCGCGCCTGACTCAACGCCGACATCGGCCCCGACAGCGGCGACATCACAATCGCTTGCGGCAGCGGCAGCATCGCCACTTGTTGGGTGGTGTTGGAACCTACGCGCTCGTCACGCGGCGGAATGCCGAAGTATTCGCGGTAGCACTTGGAGAAGTGCGGCGTCGATACAAACCCACATACCGAAGCCACTTCGATGATCGACATCGGCGTCTGCTTGAGCAATTGCCGCGCGCGGATCAGGCGCAGCTTCAAGTAGTAACGCGACGGCGAGCAGTGCAGGTATTTCTGGAACAAGCGCTCCAGCTGTCGACGCGACACGGCCACATACACCGCCAGTTCATCCAGATCGATTGGCTCTTCCAGATTGGCTTCCATCAGCGCAACGATTTCCTGCAGTTTCGGCTGATTGGTGCCGAGCATGTGCTTGAGCGGCACGCGCTGGTGATCCTGCTCGTTGCGGATGCGTTCGTAGACGAACAT
>Ga0160457_1000467_pt1 | contig 18633 bp, 13 predicted proteins | sample HID1972M_E6MG_FD_108242 | JGI IMG/M metagenome (GOLD analysis project Ga0160457, IMG submission 108242) | Enriched pill bug-associated microbial communities from UW Madison campus, WI, USA - HID1972M_E6 MG | ecosystem: Host-associated > Arthropoda: Insects > Digestive system > Unclassified ... | reverse complement strand
GCCAGTACTGGAAGCCGTTGCCAAAGCCGGCCGTCCACTGCTGATCGTTTCCGAATACGTTTAAGGCGAAGCCATGGCGACTCTGGTTGGGAACAAGATGCATGGCATCGTTAAAGTCGCAGCCGTCAAGGCTCCAGGCTTCGGCGACCGTCGCAAGGCCATGCTGCAGGACATCGCTGTTCTGACCGGCGGTACCGTTATCTCCGAAGAAATCGGCCTGAGCCTGGAAGCTGCAACCCTGGAAAACCTGGGTAGCGCTAAAAAGGTCAGCATCTCCAAGGAAAACACCATCATCGTTGACGGTGCTGGCGTTGAAGCAGACATCCAGGCGCGCATCACTCAGATCCGTGCCCAGGCTGCTGAAACTTCCTCGGACTACGACCGTGAAAAACTGCAAGAGCGTCTGGCCAAGCTGTCCGGCGGCGTTGCAGTGATCAAGGTTGGCGCTGGTTCCGAAGTAGAAATGAAAGAGAAGAAAGCTCGCGTTGAAGACGCCCTGCATGCAACCCGTGCAGCCGTTGAAGAAGGCGTGGTACCTGGCGGTGGCGTTGCGCTGATCCGCGCTCTGCAAACCCTGAACGACCTGAAAGGCGACAACGCTGATCAGGACGTCGGTATCGCTGTTCTGCGTCGCGCTGTTGAAGCACCGCTGCGTCAGATCGCTGCCAACAGCGGCGACGAGCCAAGCGTTGTAGTCAACGAAGTCAAGAACGGCACCGGTAACTTCGGTTACAACGCTGCGACTGGCGAATACGGCGACATGATCGAAATGGGCATCCTGGATCCGACCAAGGTGACTCGTTCCGCTCTGCAAGCTGCATCGTCGATCGGCGGTCTGATCCTGACCACCGAAGCTGCAGTAGCTGACGCGCCGAAGAAAGACGGCGCAGCTGGCGGCGGCATGCCAGACATGGGCGGCATGGGTGGCATGGGCGGCATGATGTAAGCCAGCCTTACCCCCGTAACGAAAAACCCCGCTGACGCGAGTCAGCGGGGTTTTTTATTGTCCTTCAAAAGATCACAGGCAAAAGATCGCAGCCTTCGGCAGCTCCTACAGGGGATCGCGAACATCTGTAGGAGCTGCTGAAGGCTGCGATCTTTTGATCTCCATTCAGGCGCTGATTGGTTGTGTTTTGACGACTGCCTCAGCCCTCACCGCCGGGCGATACAGCACCCAGTAATACGACCCCAGACAAATCAGCCAGCAGAAAATCGCCGTCCACACGTTGTGCGAGAAAAAGTGCGCGCCCTGCATCATCCGGCTGATCGAGAACACCGAACCCAACGCAAAGGCAAAGATAAACGCCTGCCTGGCCAAACGCGGACGACGATCACGCAGCACGAAAAACAGCGCAAACAAGGTAAACCCGGTAGCCGCATGCCCACCCGGCCAGCAACGCCCCGGCTTGTCGGTTTGCGGGCGATGTTCCATGAGCTTGCTGTAAGTCTCATGGCCGCCAAACTGCTCAAGGCTCCACGGGCATTGCACTGCCGTCATGGCTTTGACCGGCGTGACAAACGAAGTCGCCAGCCCCAGCGACAGCACCAGACAGCCCAGTTCACGCTTGAACGGTTTCAGCCGCTCTATAAAAAACGCGCCAATGAAACCAAAGATCGCAAACACCGAAAACGCAATCACCACCTCCTTGGCGCGGTCATGCAGGATGTCTTCGAGAAAGTAACTGTGTCGCCCGATGAAATCACCCGCGACCGGGTCGTAAAACAGTTGGGCCAGGTACATGTCCAGATCAGTGAGTTCGAGCAGTACCAGAATGATCGCCGCAACAGCGGGTATTCCCAGGCACCACCAGAAATTCAGCGGCCGGGGAGCGGGGCGGGCAGAGGTCGACACCATGGGTAATTCCTTGGTCGGTAAGTGTGTTCTGAGGAGCGCAACCGCGGGGAGTCTGCGCGCGCTGGCGTCGCTGATTTGTTAATCGAAAGTGAAAAAAACGTTGGCGGCCACAATGAACGTTTTTCTCGCAAAACAACCCAACACACGCCTAGCCGTCAGCCACACTTGGCCGTAAGCTGCGCGGGCCAAGACGGCCATTACTGTGTACGGAAGAGGTGCCCATGCGAATTCTGGTGGTCGAAGACAACCGCGACATCCTCGCCAATCTGGCCGATTATCTTGGCCTCAAGGGCTATACCGTCGATTGCGCGCAGGACGGCCTGTCGGGCCTGCATCTGGCCGCGACCGAACATTACGACCTGATCATTCTCGACATCATGTTGCCGGGGATCGACGGCTACACCCTGTGCAAGCGCCTGCGTGAAGATGCCCGCCGCGACACACCGGTGATCATGCTCACTGCCCGCGATCAACTCGATGACCGTTTGCAGGGTTTCAAATCCGGTGCCGACGATTACCTGATCAAGCCGTTCGCTTTGTCCGAACTGGCTGCGCGGGTCGAAGCAGTCATGCGTCGTGCGCAAGGTGGCGGGCGCCGCGCGTTGCAGGTCGGCGATCTGAATTACGACCTCGACACGCTGGAAGTGACCCGCGAAGGCAAGTTGCTCAAGCTCAACCCGGTGGGCCTCAAGTTGCTCGCGGTATTGATGCAGAAGAGCCCGCACGTATTGCGTCGCGAAGTGCTTGAAGAAGCGCTGTGGGGCGACGACTGCCCGGACAGCGACAGCCTGCGCAGCCATGTGCACCAGTTGCGTCAAGTGATCGACAAACCGTTCGCCAAACCACTGCTGCATACCGTGCACGGCGTGGGTTACCGCCTGGCCGATGCGTAATGGAGTTTAGACAGAGCCTTTCGCAACGGATCATCATCGCTTTTGCACTGATGAGTGCGCTGGTGGCCGGCGCGTTTGCCATGGGCATTGTCGCCACGGTGCATCTGGTCGAGGAGAAACTGATTTCGGCGGGCCTGGGCGGCGACTTGCAGCGCTTGCTGTTGATGGACAACGTTTCGGACTGGAGCCATCGCCCCGAGCCGGATCAGTTGTTCTACTTCAGCGGCGGGCCGGGCGATTTCGAGTTGCCGAAAGATCTGCGTCACCTTGATTCCGGTTTCCACGAAGTGTTCCGCGAGCAGCTGTCGTATCACGCGATGGTCGAGATCGTCGACGGTCGGCGTTACGTGTTGCTGCAGGATCAAAGTGATTTCGAAGAGCGCGAGCGCGTGCTGTTCGCCGTGGTGCTGGTGGGCTTTGTGCTCAGTCTGGCGCTGGCGGTGTTCCTCGGCTGGGTGCTCGCGCGCAAGGTAATGGCACCGGTGGTGCGCCTGGCGCGTCAGGTTCGCCATCGCGACCAATTGCTCGGGCTGGCGCCACCGTTGGCGCCGGATTATGCCGCTGACGAAGTCGGTGAGCTGGCGGTGGCGTTCGATGCCACGCTGGGGCGTTTGCGTCAGGCTTTGACGCGTGAGCGATTGTTCACCAGCGACGTCAGCCATGAGCTGCGCACACCGTTGATGGTTCTGGCCAGCTCCTGTGAGCTGCTGCTGGAAAACCCGGCCATCGACGCTCGGGGACGTTCGCAGGTCGAGCGCATCGCCCGTGCCAGTGAAGAAATGCGCGAACTGGTGCAAACCTTCCTGATGCTCGCCCGCGCTCAGCGTGAAGACGCGGGTGCGGCACCTCAGCAAAGCCTCTCGCAAGTCGCTGAAGGGTTACTGTGTGTGTGGCGTGAGCCGATTGAATCCAAGGGCTTGAGGCTGGATTTTGCCGCCGGCCAACCAACGCAGACCCGTTTCAATGCGACCTTGTTGGGAGCGGTGATGGGCAACTTGCTGCGCAACGCCTGCCACTACACCGAAAAAGGTTTTATTCGACTGACGCTGACGGGCAACGGCTTTATCGTCGAAGACTCCGGCGTGGGCATTCCTGAGGAAAAACGCGAGGCGATGTTCCAGCCTTTCGTGCGCGGGGCCGAGAAACGCGGCGAGGGTCTGGGACTCGGATTGTCGCTGGTGCAGCGCATCTGCGAGAACGAGGGCTGGAGCGTCAGTTTGAGCACGATGGAACCCAATGGCTGCCGCTTCGAAGTGGATCTTGGCAAACTTTGAAGCCCGTAGTGGCCCCGCGCTACTCCCGCTAACCTGTCTAAATCCTGTATAACTCTGAAATAGTTTGGCAGTTTACCCAACGAAATTTTCACAATTGGATGACCTGACACTGACACCCCCATCCCTAAGGTGGGGGCATCAGTAATTCAGGAGTCCTGGTGATGGCCGGCCCGATCAAGCTCGATTTTTCCGAAAAGTACGACGACAACCATGCGCAGAAATATCTGCACAAGCATCAAGCCAATCTGGGGCGCCGCTTGTCTCATTGGCGCGATGTTCAGTTGGCTCGCAAGGCGCTGACTCTGGCCGGCGAGCCGGGGCTGGTGCTGGATTTGCCCTGCGGTGCAGGCCGTTTCTGGCCGATGCTGGCGGAAAAGTCGAATCGGGTAATCATCGGTGCGGACAACTCCGAATCAATGATCAAGACCGCGATGCAGGCGCAACCGGCCGATGTGGTGAAAAGGGTACAACCCTTGCACACCTCCGCGTTCGACATCGCTTTACCGGACAACGCCGTCGACAGCATTTTCTGCATGCGCCTGCTGCATCACATCGGTGAAGCCGAGCATCGGATGGCGATCCTGCGTGAATTCGAGCGTGTGACCCGTGACAGCGTGATTATTTCGCTGTGGGTGGATGGCAATTTCAAGTCCTGGAAGCGCAAGCGCTCCGAGGCAAAACGTGGGCAGGAAGGTTACCAGAACCGTTTTGTGTTACCGGCCGCTACGGTCGAGAAAGAATTCGAAGCCGCCGGTTTCCGCATTCAGGAACAATTGGATTTTATCCCGCTATATGCGATGTGGCGGGTCTACGTATTACGCAAGAGGTAGCAGGATGGCAGTGCAATTTGCAGCAGAGACGGACGTCGCTCCGCAGGATCGTTTCGACTACTACTGGAACCAGCAAGGCGAATGGGTAGAAGAACCCAATGTCCGCCGTGGTGGCCAAAGTGGTGTTCAGCGAGTCGTGGGGCGTGATGGTCAACTGCTGTATGCCAAGCGCCAGACCGGACACATTTATCGTAGCTGGCTGCACCCGTTTGGCCGTCCGACCGTATTGCGTGAGCTGGATGCCCTGACCGGCGTCAGCAAGCTCGGTGTGCGTGTGCCGGAGATCGTGTTCTGCGGTGCCCAGCCGGATCCGCAATACAAGTGGCGTGCACTGCTGGTGACCAAATCCCTGGACGGTTTTGACGAGCTGGAAAAGTGGGAAGCCGCCGGTGGTCGCGCGCAGTACGGCGAAGCGGTGTATGAGCGCGTGCTCAAAGACCTTGCCGAAAACATGGCGCGCATGCACAAGGGCCGTTGGCAGCACAGCTGCATCTACATCAAACACGTTTTTGTACGGGTGACCGGCGAAGGGGATTCGGCCAAGGTTGAAGTGGCCTTGATCGATCTGGAGAAGTGCCGTCAGCGTCTGACCGCCTATCGCGCCGCCTCCCATGACATGAAACAAATGCGCCGCCATTCGTCGTTCAGCGATGCTGACTGGAAGAAACTCGTCTACTTTTACGAGACGGCGTTTGGCAGCGCTATCAAAGGTTTATAGCGATGAAACTAGAAATTGCACGAGGTTTGTTCCTGGTAGGGGCCTTGGCAGTTGCTTCATTGGCGGTGGCTGCCTGGGAGCAGCCACGCATGCAGGTCATCGGTGCGTCCGTAGAGGGCGAGCACTGCGCAATACCACGGGTGGCGAAAGCCTCCGTGGCGACCAAACCCGACCATGATTTATTGCTGTTCATGTTCGGGATGGCACAGGGAATGAGGCCGCAAAGTTGAACCGATTGAAGCCAAAATAAAAGGCCTCGCAGATGCGAGGCCTTTTTTTTGAGAATCAAAAGATCGCAGCCTTCGGCAGCTCCTACAGAACATGCATTGCAATGTAGGAGCTGCCGAAGGCTGCGATCTTTTGATCTTAAGCTTTGTCAGGTTTTGCCAGCAGGGTGTAGATGCATGGCAATACAAACAAGGTAAACAGCGTGCCGATCGACATCCCCGTCGCGATCACCATGCCGATATCGAACCGACTCACAGCGCCCGCACCGGTCGCCAGAATCAGCGGCACCATGCCAAACACCATCGCCGCCGTGGTCATCAGCACCGGCCGCAAACGAATCGCCGCCGCTTCCTCCACCGCCTCGCGCGCGGTCAGGCCTTTGTCCTTGCGTAACTGGTTGGCGAACTCGACGATCAAGATCCCGTGTTTACTGATCAAACCGATCAACGTCACCAGCCCAACCTGCGTGTAGATATTCATGCTCGACCAGCCAAGAAACAGCGGAATCAGCGCCCCGCATATCGACAACGGCACCGTCACCAGAATCACCAGCGGATCACGGAAGCTCTCGAACTGCGCCGCGAGCACCAGAAAAATGATCGCCAGTGCCAAGGCAAACGTCACCCACAACGCGCTGCCTTCCTGCACGAACTGCCGCGATGCGCCGCCATAGTCAAAGGCAAACCCGGCCGGCGCTTCTTCGCGGGCGATCTGCAGCACCGTGTCGATGGCTTCGCCCATGCTGACCAGCGGGAAACCGGAAATCTTCGCCGCGTTGAGTTGCTGGAACTGGTTGAGTTGTCGCGGTCGCGCACGATCGGTGACTTTGATCAGCGTCGACAGCGGCAACAGCTCGCCTTGGGTGTTCTTCACGTAATAGTTGTTCAGCCAGTCCGGGTTGTCGCGATACGGCCGCTCGACCTGAGCGATGACCTTGTAGCTGCGCCCCTCAATGGTGAAGCGATTGATTTCCGCCTCGCCCAGCAGCGTCGCCAGCGTACTGCCCAAATCGAGCATCGACACGCCCATCTGTGCGGCTTTGGCGCGGTCGATGTCGACCACCACTTCCGGTTTATCGAACGCCAGATCAAGGTCGACGAAGGCGAACTTGCCCGACTCCATCGCGCGTTTCTTGATCCGGTCAGCCACCTGTAACAGCAGTTCGTAATCGTTGGCCGTATTGATCACGAATTCAAACGGCAAGCCTTCGCCGGTGCCGGGCAATGAGGGCAGGTTGAAGCCGAAAATCTGCAGGCCTGGAATGCCTTCGAGTTTGCCCTGCACCTCGGGAAGAATTTCCATCTGCGTGCGGCTGCGCTCGTTCCACGGCTTCAGCAGGAAACCGCCGATGCCCGCCTGCACGCCGTTGTAGCCGTTGATCTGGAACGAAGAGTAGTACTCCGGAAATTCCTTGAAGATCTTGATGAATTCGTCGGTGTAAGTGCTCAGGTAATCGAGGTTGGTCGGTTGCGGCGCGTTGGCCATCATGAAAATGATGCCCTGGTCTTCGTCCGGCGCCAGCTCCGATTTGGTGAACTTGAGGAACACCGGAATCAGGCACAGCACGATCACCGCAAACACCAGCACCACCGGCCGCGTGTTCAGCGTGCCGTGCAGCGTGCGCTGGTAGCGGCGCTTGAGGCCGTCGAAGATGCGGTCGAGACGATGGGCGAGGCCGCTGGGGTTTTGTTCGTGGCGCAGCAGATAGGCGCACATCATCGGCGACAGGGTCAGGGCGACGACCCCGGAAATCACCACCGCCCCGGCCAGCGTCAGCGCGAACTCCTTGAACAGCGCCCCGGTCAGGCCGGTGAGGAAACCGATCGGCGCATACACCGCCGCCAGGGTGATGGTCATCGACACCACCGGCATGGCGATCTCCCGGGCGCCTTCGAGGGCCGCGTCAAACGGCGTTTTGCCTTCCTCGATGTGCCGGTGAATGTTCTCCACCACGACAATCGCATCGTCGACCACCAAGCCAATCGCCAACACCATCGCCAACAGCGTCAGCAGATTGATCGAGTAACCCATCATCTGCATAAAGAACATCACGCCGATCATCGACAGCGGAATGGTCACCACCGGGATCACCACCGAGCGCAACGCGCCGAGGAACAGGAACACTACGACGATAACGATGAGCACCGCTTCGAACAGGGTTTTCACCACTTCGTCGATGGAGGCCTGAATAAACAGCGTGGCGTCGTAAGCGATCTCGCTCTTGAGGTTCGGCGGCAACTGCGCTTCCAGCTCGGGCATCAGCTTGCGCACTTCTTTGATCACATCCAGCGGGTTGGCGCCCGGTGTGGCTTTGATGCCGATATACACCGACGGCGTGCCACCGAACGAGCTGATCGAGTCGTAGTTTTCCGCGCCCATTTCCACCCGCGCGACATCGCTGAGCAGCACGCGGCTGTCGCCACTGACCTTGAGCGGAATCGCCGCAAAAGCCTCGGCGGATTTCAGTTCGGTGTTGGCGTTGATGCTGGTGACGACGTACTCGCCTTTCACTTCGCCGGCGGCGGAGAGAAAGTTGTACTGGCGCACGGCGTTGGTCACGTCGGCGGCGCTGAGGCCGAAACCGGCGAGCTTCACCGGGTCGAGCCACAGGCGCATGGCGAACACCTGATTGCCGAGAATCTCCGCTTCGGCCATGCCCGGCAGCGTCGCCAGTTTCGGCTGGATCACCCGCGACAGGTAGTCGGTGATCTGCGGGTTGCTCAAGTCCTTGCTGAAAAAGCTGATGTACATCAGCGCCGAGGCGTCGGCGGATTCTTTGCTCAGCACCGGGTCTTCGGCGTCTTGCGGCAGCTTGTTTTTCACCTCGTTGGCCTTGGCCAGCAACTCGGTGAACAAGCGGTCGGTGTTCGAGCCGATACGCGCGTAGATCGAGATCACCGAGAAGTTCTGCCGACTGACCGAGGTCATATAATCGATGCCCTCGGCGCTGGCCAGGCTCTGTTGCATCGGCTGGGTGATGTAGCCCTGAATGGTTTCGGCGTTGGCTCCGGGGTAGGCGGTGGTCACCGTGATCAGGGCGTTTTCCATTTGCGGGTATTGGCGCAGCGGCAACTTGCTCCAGGCCTGGAAGCCGAGCAACACAATCAACAGGCTGACCACGGTGGCGAGCACCGGGCGGCGGATGAACGGATCGGTAAAAGCCATGGGGATTCCTTGATCAGTCGGCGCGAGGCGGACTGTTCTGCTCGCCGAGGGTCTTGTCGTCGCTGATGGCGATGCGTGCACCGTTGTCCAGTTTGATCTGGCCAGCCGTCACCACTTGTTCGCCGCTCTGCACGCCCTTGTTGATCATCACCAGGCCATCACGGCGCTCACCGGTTTCGATGAAACGCCGCTCGGCGATCAGTACTGGTTGGCCCTTGTCATCCTTTTCGACGGTGCCGTCCTCGGCTTTCTTCTGCCCGACCACGTAGATCGAGTTGCCGTAGAGGGTGTAGGTGATCGCGCTTTCCGGCACGACGATGTGTTTTTGCGGATCGGGCAGCAACACTTCAAGGCTGGTGAACATGCCCGGCAATAATTTGCCGTCCGGGTTGGCCAGGGTCGCGCGGATCAGAATGTTGCGCGTGGTGCTTTCAACGATCGGGTTGATCGCGCTGATTTTGCCGGCGAAGTTTTGCCCCGGATAAGCCGAGACCGAGATTTGCACCGGTTGGCCGATCGCCAGTTTCGGCACCGATTGTTCGGGCAGGTAGAAGTCGGCGTAGAGGCTGCTCAAATCCTGCAACGTGGCGATCTTGGTGCCGCTGGCGAGGTAGTCGCCGATGTCGACCTGACGGATGCCGATGGTGCCGCTGAACGGCGCGAGGATGCGTTTTTTCGCCAGCGAGGCGTTGAGCTGATTGACCGTGGCTTTGTTCTTTTGCAGCACGGCGGAGAGGCGGTCGTACTCGCCTTTGGAGATGGCGCGGCTGTCGACCAGTTGCGCGCCACGGCCGAAGTCCAGTTGCGCGAGGCCCAGATCAGCCTTGGCGGTTTCCAGCAGGGCGGTTTCGACGGCGCTGTCGAGTTGCAGCAGCGGCTGACCGGCTTTGACCTTCTGCCCGGATTCGAATTTGAGTTCGGTGACGGTACCGGCGACTTCCAGGCTCAGCTCGACGCCTTGCAGTGCCTTGAGCGTGCCGACGGTGGGCAAGCGCATCTGCCACGGGCGCTCGGCGGCGGTGGCCACGGCAACGCTGATCGGCGGTTTTGGTTTGGAGAAGCCCTGGATCATTGTGTAGATCGAAAAGGCTTTGTAGCCGCCCAAGACCAGGACGATCAACAAGACAACACCCAACATGATCAGCATGCGGCGACGCAGCATATTTCCATTTCCTTGGATAAATCAGGTGAGACAGGCCCGAACATTACTCCGAGAGCGGCAGGGAATCCAACTGCCGACACAGCAAAAGATCGCAGCCTTCGGCAGCTCCTACAGGGGAATGCATTCCAAGGTAGGAGCTGCCGAAGGCTGCGATCTTTTGCGGTGGGTTCAGGCCATCAGGTGCAAATGGTTGTCCCAGAGCCCCGCCGGCAGTTCCAGCGGCTTGGCCAGCAGTTCATCCTGACGGCAATCGTAGTAGCGGCAACGGCCCTGACCAGACGTCACAACGAATCCGTCCTGCACCGCACCGACGCCCGCGCAATCCGGCAATGGTGCATCGAGGCGCACTTCGCCGCTGTCCAGATCCCAGATAAAGAAACGATTGCCACGCGGTGCCGTCAGTGCGACCAGACGCAACTCGCTGTGCACGGCAACGCTGGCGGTGTAATGCCCCATCGACTGCAACTGATGCTCAGGCACCGGGAACGCCACAAATGGCTGCCCCGGACGCTTGATCGCCAGCAGCTCCGAGCGCTCATGCGACGCGCCCATGAATTGCTGACCGGCAACGATGGTGCCGTCGCTTGCGATACCCAAATGGCGCACGCTGTTCATCTGCTGGGCGAGGGTTTCCTTGCTCAGCAACGTACCGTCGCGTTGCATCAATACCAGGCTCGGCTCCATGGCGCTGAGGTTCATGTCGACGCGACTTTCCGCTTCGGTACGAATCCCGCCGTTGGCCACCACCAGCGTCTCGCCGTCAGGCATCCACGACACTTGATGCGGGCCGAGGCCGTGGGTGGAAATCTCGCCGCTGTGCACCAACCGCTCGCCTTCGAACTTGTACACGCCGAGCAAACCACGGCCAGGATCGGTCGTGTCGTTTTCGGTGGCGTACAGGTACTCGCCGTCCTTGTGCACCACGGCATGCCCGTAGAAGTGCCGGTTCGGCTGCGAGGTCACTGTCTGCAACAACTTACCGTCACGCAGGTCGATCAGATAACTCTCGGTACCCGGACGCCGCGCGACGAACAGCGCAATCGGCTGCGTCGGATGATTGATGATGTCGTGGCAACGCTGGCCGACTTCAGTGGCGAACACCCGCGTGCCGTCCAGCCGATAGCCGACGGCGTAGTGCTTGCCGTCGGTGTCATCGCGCGCCGACAGCAGCAGCGGGCTCTGATCCTTGCGTTTGAACAGCGTCCAGCCGCCCAGTGTCACTGCTCCCAGCAGCGTACTAGCTAAAGTCAGAGCCTGGCGTCGCAGCATGGCACTTGCCCTCATCAGTCACCGTCGTTGGCGTTAAAGCCCAGTTGGATGCCCAGCGCCTTGGCCAGTTCGCCTTCGTGCAGGCGATGGACGACGTTGAGGCTGTCGTAGATGTCGTTGAGTTGCTGACGACCGGCGTCGTCTTCAAGCATTTCGCCGAGCGAGCGCTGAGTGCTGTCGAACAGTTTCAGCGAGGCAGCGTAAGCAGCGTCGATCTTGTCCGCCAATGGCTTTTGCTCAGTAGGCAACAGACCACGCAGGCCTTTGTTGTCGACGCCTTCCCACACGGTTTTCGCGGCGGTGAGGCTGGCTTCCAGCGCGGTCAACGAAGACTGGCTGCGCCATGCATCGGCCTGGAACGGCTGTGGCACGCCTTTGCTCTGACGGCCCATTGGCGTGCCGAGTTTTTTCTTCAGGGTATCCAGCGCGGTGACTTGTACGCGCAGCAGATCGGCGATCGCTTCGTGGGAGTCGGCGTAGCGCTGGTTAGGGAACTTGGACATCTGCGCGAGCATACCGTCGGTGTTGTTCCAGCTCTGCAAAATCTCTTCGGCCAGTTGCTTCTGACGCTCGCCGATGGCGATCAGCAGTGGGCAATATTTGGCTTTCTGCTCGTCGTTGGCCACATCAGGCTTGGCGTCGAACAGGATGTATTCGTAAGCCGACAGACCCTGAACCACTACGCTCGATTTGGCCAGCGCGGCGGCATCGATTTGTGGCTGAGCGACGACCAGTTGCTCGACCTGACGACCGACCAGGTTCTTCTTGTCCGGCCAGAACTGGACTTGCCAGGCGCGGTTGCCTTCGGCCAGCGGCCCGATCAGCAGCGGTTGCAACTCGGCCCAGGCTTTCTGCGCGTGCAGGAAATCGGCGCGGGCGGTCTCCAGGGTTTTTTTGCCTTGGCAGTAGGCGAGGGCGCTGACCGCCAGTTGCTTGTCGGCTTCGACCCAACGGGTGTAGGTCGGCAGAATCACCGATTTGGCGATGGCCGCCGAGGTGACCGCTTGCGGATCCTGCGGCGAGCAGGCGCCGAGGGCGAGCGCGGCAAGGCTGGTGAACAGTAGCTTGGGACGGAACATGTCGGGCTCCCGATTCTTTATCAGTGTTTAAAGTGAGTTCAGAAACGCCAGCAGCGCAGCACGCTGCTCGGCATTGAAAGATAAAACCTGTTGCTGCGCCGCCGTCGCTTCGCCGCCGTGCCAGAGCACCGCTTCGAGCAGATTGCGCGCGCGACCGTCATGCAAAAACTGTGTGTGGCCGCTGACCGCTCGCGTCAGGCCAATCCCCCACAACGGCGGCGTGCGCCAGTCGCGGCCGGAGGCCTGGAATTCCGTGCGGTTGTCGGCCAGGCCGTCGCCCATGTCATGCAGCAGCAGATCGCTGTACGGGCGAATCACTTGATTGGCCAATTCAGGTTCGGCGGCGTTGTCGGCGGTGGTGTATTTCGGCGTGTGGCACGAGTCGCAACCGGCCTGGAAAAACAGGTTCTTGCCAGCGATGACGTCTGCATCGTTAACGCCACGGCGTGCCGGCACAGCGAGGTTGCGGCTATAGAACAGCACCAGACGCAAAATGTTGTCGCTGACTTCCGGTTCGCCGTCCGGGCCATTGCCGTTCGGCGCCTGTTTGCAGGCGGTTTGCGCGTCGGTGCAATCATCGAACGGTCTCAGGCTGGTCGTCAGGCCCATATCACCTGAAAACGCGTGAACATTCTGTTGATTGAGATTCGGCTGCCCGGCTTTCCAGCCAAATCGGCCCATGACGGTTTTTTGCAGTTCGTCATTCCAGACCTGGTTTGGCCGGCCATTGATGCCGTTTTTTTCTTTGGCCTGTGCGGCGGCGTTGGCGAGGATGGCTTCTTCAGGGATCGCTTCGAGCAGGCCGAGGCCGATCATCGGCGGCGCGACGCGTGCGGAAAAGCGCGTGTCCGGGTGCATCGGGCCGTAGCCGAGTTGAGTGATCTGCAAGACCGGTTTGCGCAGTTCGACTTCGGTGCCGTCCTTGAAGCGTACCGGCACTGGCGTGTAATCGACACGCACCTTGCCTTCCGGGGTGACGCCGGGGATCGCCATGTCCTGAAACTGCCCGCCATACACCGGCTCCGGCACGATGCCGACCTGCTCGATGAGTTTGGCGTAGGCCGGCGTGTCAGGAATCGACAGGCGCACCAGCATCGACACGGCATTCGACGCACCGGGCGTCGGCGGATGTCCGCGACCGTCCTTGATGTGGCAGTTCTGGCAGGCGTTGGTGTTGAACAGCGGGCCGAGGCCATCGCGGGCGGTGGTGGTCGCCGGGGCGATCACCCACGGATTGCGGAAAAAGCTGTTGCCGACGCTGAAATCGACCCGGCGCGACGGCGGCAGATTGGCCGACGGCAGGGAAAACGCGTTCTGATCAGTCTTGCGCACAGTCGCCGCCCCGCCGGATCGCGCTTCACCGGGCTCAGCCTTGGTGAAACGCGGGGCGTCATCGCAGGCACTCAGGCCCAGGGCCATGAACAGTGCGAACAAGCGAAGAGGCAGCGAGGGCATCAGACATCCTGCGGACGAGCGAAAATAAAGGCGCAAAGTCTAACAGGGCGAGGGGGTTTGAATAAGAGGAATTATCGTTTGCTTGATTCAGCGCAAATGCAAAACCCCTGTAGGAGCTGCCGAAGGCTGCGATCTTTTGACCTTGCTTTTAAAAAGACAGATCAAAAGATCGCAGCCTTCGGCAGCTCCTACATGGGACTGTGAACATCAGGTATGAAAAAGGCGGCCCGAAGGTCGCCTTTTTTTGATGCGGACGTTGTGATCAGAACTCGTGATCAGCGTTGTCCGGGTTCAGGTCGCTGATGCCCAGTTTGCCAGCAGCGGCTTCGATCGAACCGGTCTGCTTGACCAACGAGGCGATGGCGTCGCGAACGATCTGGTTGCCAGCGGTGTTGCCGGCAGCGATCAACTGGTCGTAGTGCTCACCCTTGTTGGCATGATCAACGATGACCTGCATCTTCGCTTCGGTGGCAGCCAGGTCGGCTTTCAGCGCGGTGTCGGCAGCCGGGTCGGCTTTGACCACCAGCGACGACAGGCTGGCGCCGGTCATCTTGGTGCCGTCAACGCGGGTGTATTCGCCCAGGTAGACGTTACGAATGCCCTTGGCATCGTAGAACTGCGAGTTGTGCGTGTTATCGCTGAAGCAGTCGTGTTCGTCTTCCGGCGAGTTGGCTTCCAGGGAAACCTTCATGCGCTCGCCCGCCAGTTCACCCAGCGACAGGCTGCCCATGCCGAACAACATTTTGCGCAGGCCGCTTTCGCCTGGCTCGGCTTCCAGCGTGGCGCGGTAGTTGTCAGCCACGTTCGGCTTCCAGTTACCGACCATTTCTTCCAGATCGCTGACCAGCAGTTGGGTCACGGCTTTCAGGTAAGCGCGACGACGATCGTTATGACCGCCAGTGGCGCCGGCGCCTTCGAGGTAGTCGGAAGCCGGACGGTTGCCAGCGCCAGGGCCGGTGCCGTTCAAGTCCTGGCCCCACAGCAGGAATTCGATGGCGTGGTAGCCGGTGGCAACGTTGGCTTCGGAACCGCCCAGCTCATTGAGGCTGGCGAGTTTTTCCGGGGTGATCTCTTTGACATCGACCTTGTCTTCGCCGACCTGGATTTCAGTGTTGGCGATGATGTTGGCGGTCGCGCCCGGGTTACCCAGTGCGTGCTCGTAGGATTTGTCGACGTAGTCGATCAGACCCTCGTCCAGTGGCCAGGCGTTAACCTGACCTTCCCAATCGTCAATGATGGTGTTGCCGAAGCGGAACACTTCGCTCTGCAGGTAAGGAACGCGAGCAGCGATCCAGGCTTCGCGAGCAGCTTTCAGCGTGTCGGCGTTCGGCTTGGCGAGGAAAGCGTCGACGGCGGTTTGCAGGGTTTTCGCGGTAGATTCGGCATCGCTGTAAACGGCGAAGACCATGTCGGCGTAGTGCGCGACCACAGCCTTGGCGGCGGCTTCGTCGACTTTACCGGCAGCGGCAGGAGCAGCCGCAGGTGCGGTGGTGCTGGCGGCTGGAGTCGGCGTGGCCGGTGCGGCGGCTTTGTCTTTACCTTCGCCGCAACCGGCGAGGGAAATAGCGATGGCCAGCAGACTGGCGGTAGCCAGAGGCATACGAATCATGGCGAACATCCTGCTTCGGTGGTTTATGGGACAGGCGCGGGGGTGCGCAAAACTGCGACATAATGCAAATCTTTCGCATTATGTGTAAAGGGTTGTGGCTGGAAATATTTCTTATTTACGTAGATCAAAAGATCGCAGCCTCGTTTCACTCGACAGCTCCTACAGGGGAATGCGATTCATGTAGGAGCTGCCGAAGGCTGCGATCTTTTGCTTTATAAAATGGCCGCGTTACTGCGCTGCGCCTGTTTGAGATAAACGCTCAACTCTCGCGCCGGCAGCGGCTTGCTGTAGAAGTAACCCTGACCTTCGTGGCAACCTTCGGAAATGATGTAGCTTTCCTGTTCAGCGGTTTCCACGCCCTCGGCAATCACCTGCATGCCAAGGCTTTTGCCCAGTTGAATGATCGCGCGAACGATGGTCGCATCGTCGTCGTCATCAAGCAGATCCTGGACGAAGCTCTTGTCGATCTTGATCTTGTCCAGCGGCAGACTTTTCAGATAACTCAGCGATGAATAACCGGTGCCGAAGTCGTCGATGGCGATCAGCGCACCGGAACGGCGCAGGCTCAGCAAGTGTTGCGCAGCAGTGCTGATGTCTTCCATCAGGCCGGTTTCGGTGACTTCCAGTTCCAGACTGCGCGGCGGCAAGCGGTACATCTGCAGCAGGTTATTGACCACGCGCGGCAACTCGGCGTGGTGCAATTGCACGGTGGACAGGTTCACCGCCATGCGCAGGTCGGCGAAACCCTGATCGTGCCAGTCGCGCAATTGCTTGCAGGCTTGATCCAGTACCCACTCGCCAATCGCGATGATCGTGCCGTTCTGTTCCGCCAGTGGAATAAACAGATCCGGCGGCACCAGACCGTGTTCCGGATGTTGCCAGCGAATCAACGCTTCGACGCCGACCACACGGTGATCGCGATAGCTGATCTGCGGTTGATAGACGAGGTAGAACTGATCGCGCAGCAAGGCATCGCGCAGGTCTTTTTCCAGTTCGCGGCGGCGACGCATCTCGCTGTCGACGCTGGCGATGTAGAACTGATAACGGTTGCGCGAGCGGGTCTTGGCCAGGGTCATGGTCTGCTCGGCTTTCTGCAACAGCTTCTCGGTGCTGTCGCCATCCTCCGGGAACAGAGTGATGCCGATGGTCGCGCGCAGACGGATTTCCTGATGGTCGAGGGCGAACGCCGCTTCCAGATCATCCAGAATGCTTTGCGCCAGTTCCGCCGCTTCGTAAGGCTGTTCGATATCGGCCTGCACCAGTGCGAACTGATCGCCGCCCAAACGGGCGAGGGCGCCGAGGCGGCCGCTGTGGGCGCGCAAGCGATCGGCCAGAGCCAGCAGCAGTTGGTCGCCGGTCTGGTAGCTGAATTGTTCGTTGATGCCTTTGAAATCGTCCAGTCCTACACACAGCACCGCAACGCGGCGTTGCAGCTTGCCGGCGTCGACCAGGATTTTGTCGAGTTGCTGCTGCAATTGCTGACGGTTCGGCAGGCCGGTGAGAAAGTCGTATTGGGCCATGCGCAGCAGGCTGTTTTCCGCTTCGTGGCGCAAATGGGTGTTGCGTTCGATCGATTCAAGTAACTGGTTAGCGGTGTTGATCCAGAGGCCCAGCTCGTTTTTCTCGTGGCCCTTGAGTTGCGGAATCTTGTGTTCGCTGGGGCGATCGGGGTTGATCTCGGTGAGGTGCTCGATGATCCGCGACAGCGGTTTGGTCAGTAGCCAGTGATAAACCAGATACAGCACCAGACCCATGGCCAGTGCACGCAATACGCCGGAGATGAAAATGATCACCGAACTGACGATAAAACCTTCGCCATAGGTGGCAGTGTCGAGGGTGATGCTCAAGTCGCCGTAATACTCGCTATAGGGCCCGCGCCCCACCAGTTGCGTGGTGAAGGTGCGTTCCTGACCGAGGATCAGATCGGTCAGCCAACGGCTGTTGGAATGCTGCAAGTCGCGGGATTTCTGCGCGAGCATGGCTTCGTTGGGATGACCGATGGAGGCTTGGCGCACGGCGTCGTCCTGGAACAGGCCTTCGATCACCTGCATGCCCATTTCCCGATCGAGGCTGTAAACCGCCTGGGTCGAGGGGTCGCGGAACATGTCGAGGATGCGTTCGGCGTCGCCGGCAACCGCTTGACGTGTTTTATAGGCATCGAAAACGATCTGCGCGCAGCTCAAGACCACGCCGACGATCAATGCCGACAGGAGCACGACCCGGAGCAACTTCACCGACAAGCTGTTCTTGAGTTCCAGCTTCAAAGGGTTATTCCTTAATCCGTGCGGGTAGCGTCAAGTTGCCATGAGTATTGGCAATCCCGTGTTGGCAGTCAAAGGGACAATCAGGCCCCGAATGAATTACCCGTGGCGTTGGCCGAAATGCTGCTCTGTGGCGTCTTCGCCCGATTAGTACTGTGTCGGTTGTATTGGCCCTCAACTTGAGCGCTGTCTGACAATTTTTCCTTTGATTGATGTTAGCCCTCTGCGCCACGGCAGCAAGCGGCGTGAGGCTGCATTTTCTGTGGGAGAAACGCCATTTTCACGTAGGAGCTGCCGAAGGCTGCGATCGATCGTTCCCACGCTTTGCGTGGGAATGCCTCTAGGGACGCTCCGCGTCCAGTGACGCGGAGCGTCCCGGGCTGCATTCCCACGCAGGAGCGTGGGAACGATGGCATAAAAAAACCCGGCCGAAGCCGGGTTTTTTGACTGGCGCGCAGCTTAAGCGGTGAAGGTTTTGCCTTCGAACTGCTCAGCAACGAACTTCCAGTTGACCAGGTTCCAGAACGCTTCGACATACTTAGGACGAACGTTGCGGTAGTCGATGTAGTAAGCGTGTTCCCAGACGTCGCAGGTCAGCAGCGGGGTGTCGCCGCTGGTCAGCGGGTTGCCGGCGCCGATGGTGCTGGCCAGGGCCAGGGAACCGTCAGCTTTCTTCACCAGCCAGCCCCAGCCGGAGCCGAAGGTGCCGATGGAAGTCTTGCTGAACTCTTCCTTGAACTTGTCGAACGAACCGAACGCAGCGTTGATGGCATCAGCCAGTGCACCGGTTGGCTGGCCGCCGGCGTTTGGCGCCAGGCAGTTCCAGTAGAAGGTG
>Ga0160457_1000464_pt1 | contig 18687 bp, 12 predicted proteins | sample HID1972M_E6MG_FD_108242 | JGI IMG/M metagenome (GOLD analysis project Ga0160457, IMG submission 108242) | Enriched pill bug-associated microbial communities from UW Madison campus, WI, USA - HID1972M_E6 MG | ecosystem: Host-associated > Arthropoda: Insects > Digestive system > Unclassified ... | reverse complement strand
CTCACGTAAAATATGAATGGCCTCTGCCTCCAGTTCATCCAGATAATCTAAATTGTATCTACTCATGTGTGCTTTTATTTTGCGGCATGTAAACCGCATTCTTTCTTCGACTGGTCTTCCCACCACCATCTTCCCGCACGAAAATCTTCGCCTTCCTGTACCGCTCTGGTACAAGGCGCACAGCCAATGCTGGGGAAACCCTTGTCATGCAATGTATTGTATACGATATTATTTTTCTTTATATAGGCTTTCACTTCATCCAGCGTCCAGTAAAAGATAGGATGAAACTTGATCAGCTGATTTTGCGCGTCCCATTCCAGGCTGGACATATCAGTCCTGTTGGCCGATTGTTCCGCCCGGATACCGGTTACCCAGCATTTGTTACCTTCCAGCGCTTTTTTTAAGGGAGCAAGCTTACGGATGTTACAGCATTCTTTTCTGTTTTCCACAGAGGTGTAGAAACTGTTCGGCCCCTTTTTCAGCACCAGTTCTTCCAGTGCGGCGGCGTCGGGATAATAGGCATGGATAGGCTTCTGGTAGTTTTCCAGTGTCCTGTTCCAGACATAATAAGTTTCCGGAAATAATCTCCCTGTTTCCAGGGTAAATACCTTTACCGGCAGGTCATTGGCAAATATCATATCCGTTACGACCTGATCTTCCCAGCCAAAACTGGTGGAAAAAGTAATCTGTCCGGGAAACTGCTGTGCCAGAAAAGCGATGGCCCTGACAGGGTCCATGTCTTTAATCTGTGCGGCTATTTCGTCCAGGTATGCTTTCATTATTATATTAATTTTAAAACAAACACTACTATACTTCTCAAACTCACTAAGATGACGATGATCCCTACGGACACCATGATACTCTTCGCAGAGATGCGGTTAGATACCCTGGCAGCGATAGGTGCAGCAAGGGCACTGCCGATCACCAATCCGGCAACAGCTTCCCAGTGTGATGATTTCAGCATGGAGATAAAAGTCAGGGAACTCATCAGGGCAATGAAGAAACGGGTAAGTTTAACGGTCCCAAGGGAAAATCTGGCATTTCTGCCTCCTGCAATTAAACTGGATAAAACGATAGACCCCCATCCGCCGCCGCCAACTGCGTCTATAAATCCGCCAAACAAACCTAAAAGGGGTATCTTTTTTATCTTCCCTCCAATCTTTTTCCGGCTGATGTTAAACGCTTTGGATAGGATCACCCCACCCAGGATAAGTGTATACAAGGATACAAAAGGTTTGGTATAATTGCTGTAATGTTCTAAAGAGGACAACAGGTACGCACCCGCCACCGCTCCTAAAATGCCGGGGATAATCAGCATTTTAAACAGTTTCCAGTTGATATTGCCCATCTTATAATGCATCCAGCCCGCGATACCGTTACTCAGGATTTCGGATAAATGCACACCCATACTGGCTGATGCGGGCGGGATTCCCATAAACAATGAAAATGAGGTAGAGGTCACTCCATAGGACATACCAATTGCCCCGTCGATCATGGCAAAGACAAACCCACCTGCCAGGAACCAGTAAAAGATCGGGTTAATTTCATAGATAAACTGTTGAAATTCCGGTTCACGCTGCCAGAAAACAGCAATCAGTATGGAAATGGATAAAACAATAGTCAGCCAGATCAGCCACCTGAACCTTGGGAAAGCAGCTTTCTGCACCGGCGACCCTACCAATACAGCGCTTACCGCATTAAGCTTTTTAACTTTTGCCGTAAAATCTCCATTTAAAGTATTGCGGAACGCACTCATTTGCTGCAGGGTGATGTCCAGGTCACTGGGCAGGTTTTCATTAAACAATTCTTTTAGCCTTTTAGCTATAGTCGGCGATTTTCCATTCGTTGATATCGCAATCTTCAGGTCGCCCTTCTTGACAATAGCACCTAAATAAAAATCGCACAGCTCCGGCTTATCGGCTACATTCACCAGAAGTTTTAAGGTATGTGCATCCCGTCTGATCTCTTCGTTCAGCACGTTGTTGTTCGTTGCTGCGATGACAATATCAGCCCGCTGCAGGTCCGTACTCCCATAGCTTTTCTGCAGCACCTGAACCTGGGGCAAACGTTTCGCTATATCTGCTATCTCCTGACAAACTTCTTCGGCAATGACTGTTATCCTTGCCTTTCCGCTCTGGTTCAGTACTGCAAGCAGCTTCTCCAAGCCAACAGGCCCTGCACCGATAATGACAGTATGCAACTGGTTAAGCTTTAAAAACACCGGAAATAATTGATTACCTTCCAATTCTTTCAATGGTTATAGCTCTTCTTTAACTGCTGTAAAAAAATCTTTGATAGGCTGGAACTGCGGGTGAAGGGAAACTACTTCCCCGAATACCAATATGGCCGGGGCTTTTATTTTTTTCTCTTCTACCAGTTCCACAATGGTATCGACGATGCCTACAGCCACTCTCTCATTTTCGGAGGACCCGTTTTGTATCACGGCTACAGGTAGCTGGTTTTTACCTTCATTTTTAAACAGTTTTACAATTTCCCCTAACTTGTTCAGGCCCATCAGTACCACAACGGTGGCCCTGGTTCTTACGGCTTCATACAAGTCGTTCGATATTGCCCCTGAAGCCGTTGTTCCGGTAACTACCCAGAAACTTTCGCTTAATCCGCGGTGTGTAACAGGAATCTGCTGTAAACCAGGCACGGATATGGAGCTGGATAAACCAGGGATAACCTGTGCCGTAATGCTGTAACCCGCAGCAAAATTAACCTCTTCATAACCTCTGCCAAACACAAACGGATCTCCGCCTTTTAACCGCACCACATGTCCGTAATTCAGGGCATAATCAACCATTAACTGGTTAACAGCCTCCTGAGAATAAGAATGTTCACCCGAACGTTTCCCCACATAGACCTTTATGGCAGTTGCAGAAGCATATTCGAGCACCGCTTCGTTCACCAATGCATCATATAAAATCACATCTGCATCCTTCAGTGCATTGGCCCCTTTCATGGTAATCAGTTCCGGATCACCGGGACCAGCACCAACAAGGGTTATTTTTGGTTCTCTTATTTTTTTATTCACTGAATTGATCATAATTGAAACTGCGCCTCCCTTTTCACCCTCATCTGATGATAAAACTCATCTGCCTGGTTCAGATAGGCTGCAGCAAATGCTTCCGTTGGTTCATTTTTGTTGATCTGCAAAACGAGTTCATTAAATGTTGAAGGTAAAGGCACTTCACCCGTTGACACGAAATGGGTATCAAATTCTCTTAATATGCCGATCTGTGTACTGCTATTGACCCCTTTGTCCAGTAATAAAGCTTTTGCCGCGTTAACAAAAACACTGTAAGCATGATAAATGGCATCAGACCAGGCCTTTCCTTCAAAAGAAGATTTAGCCCATTGCAATTTTTCTTCTCCTTCCAGCAACAGCGTGGCCACCAGGTCGATCACTACACCGGCACATTCTCCTACTCCGATAGCAGTAACGAAAGTTTCCTCATGCCCCCAGTCTACATATTCTTCGTCTTTTAAAGTGCTCAGATCAGCAATGGGTTTCAGCAACTGATAGAAATAGTCTTTTCCTTTTGCATCATAATACTGGTGGAAACTTTCTTCTTCAGCAGAATTGCTGTTATAGTCATCCAGGACAGCTCTTAAAACCGCAGGCGCACGCTTGGTTGGTACTTTGATCACACGTTCAGCTACCCTGCCTTCCCCGTTACCCACTGTACCGCCGCCTATCATTACCTGCAGGGCAGGAACTACTTTACCATTTGCTTTCACGGAACTGCCATGAAAACCGATATGGGCCAGCCCGTGCTGACCGCAGGAATTCATGCATCCGCTGATCTTTATCTTGATGTCCTTATCATAAATCAGGTCAGGATATTCATCGTAAATTACTTTTTCCAGCTCTACCGAAAGCGACATGCTGTTCGCTATGCCCAGGTTACAGGTATCGGTTCCAGGGCAAGTAGTTACATCACCCATGCTGTCAAATCCCGGTACAGCGAAGTTCAGTGCGTTTAAATTATTGAATAGCGGAACCAGTGCCTCTTCCCTGACAAATTTCAACAATAAACCCTGATTTTGCGTAATACGGATCTCATCGGCAACATATGGACGAATGGCCTCTACAAACAGCCTGGCTTTATCTGTCTTGATGTCCCCCACAGGCACTTTTATATATACGCCGTAAAAGCCGCTTTGCTTTTGCGGAAATACATTGGTATCCAGCCATTGCTGATAATGGTGCTGGTCATCAGGGGCATTATCCCCTGTCAGCGCAAAGGGCTCCGGTAAAACCGGCATGGGTACGGCTGCCAGATCAATGGCAAAGGTTTTTGATTTGTTTGCAATTACCTCCTCATTAACCAGCCTGACTACTTCGTCCAGCCCGAGTTTTTGCACCAGGTATTTTAATCTCGCCTTATTCCTGTTCGTTCTCTCCCCGTAGCGGTCAAATACACGCAGTAATGACTCTGCATAAGGGATCAGCTGATCTTCCGGAAGAAACTCGTGCACCACATTGGCCAGGAAAGGCTGTGCGCCCAGTCCGCCGCCTAACATGACTTTAAAACCACGTTCTCCTTTTTCATTCAGTTTGGGGATCATCCCCAAATCATGTATATAGCTGAAAGCAGTATCTTTTTCTGTCGAGGAGAACGAGAATTTGATCTTCCTTCCCATTTCCTGGCAGATAGGGTTACGCAAAAAGTATTTGAAGAAGGCATGTGCATAAGGGGAAACATCAAAAAGCTCATCTTTATTGATACCTGCATCAGGAGAAGATGTTACATTTCTAACTGTATTACCGCAGGCTTCACGTAAAGTGATGTCATCCCTTTCCAGCTCTGCCCATAATTCGGGTGTACGGTCCAGGCTCACATAATGGATCTGTATGTCCTGCCTGGTGGTCAGGTGCAGGTTGCCGCTGCCATACTCATCGGCAACATCAGCAATGCGCAGCAATTGCTTAAAGGTTATTTTTCCAAAAGGCAGTTTAATACGCACCATTTGCACGCCGGGCTGACGCTGTCCGTAAACGCCCCTGGCCAGCCTTAAACTGCGGAATTTTTCATCATGTATCTTTCCTTCACGGAACTCACGGATCTTTTTCTCAAGATCTATAATATCTTTTTCTACTATCGGATTTTCAAGCTCTGTTCTAAAACTTTGCATTTCAATAAATCTTGGTTAAGGATTGTTTTGTTGGAGACCCTTTCCGGGGCTATCAAAAATCAAATATATAGATTCTATATAGATCTAGTAGTAGTTTAATGTAAAAAAACAAATTAATAACCTTTCTAATTAATCGCTTAAGGTATCCCTCCATCAGGCTTTACCCGGGGTTTGGTTTGGGTAAGTACAAGGGTAAAGTGATTCAGGAGTGTGTCTGGTCCGTGTTTTTTCCGTGAAAAACGCGGTCCAGACACACTCCTGATACGGTCCAGACACGGACTCACCCAAACCAAACCCTAACGATAACCTGACGAAACCCGGAGTAAATCAATCTGGCTTATCGGCGATACTGATTAACCATCAGCGCCTCTCCGGCTGTTTCAGCCAAAAAAAATACCCGGACATCCACCCGGGTATTTTCATCAACTAAACCTAAACTTTTATAAATACTAACCAAATATTTAATGGCACAAACTTACCGGCTGTATATAAAGTGAATGTTAAAATTTTATGATGTATTTGAGCGCAGTAAAGATTAGCGGCCGATATTATTTTCATTTTTATTGCAGACAGGGATTATATTTGCTGAAGGTTCCGATTTTTTCGTTTCGCTGTTTCATTTATCCCTTCAATATGCTTATCATATTCTGTTTTGTCCTGGCACTGCTTTTTATTTATTTATTGATATACCTCTATAAAAAGAATATTCTGGAAAGAAAACGACGGGAAGAATTACAGCAGGATTGGGGGAAACCTAAAGACGGCAGGTACTTCGATTTCGGTTCGATTGAAAATTATTTTCTGAACACCATTAGTGAATCTTCGGACAAACTCCAGCTGATTACTGAAAAAATAGCCACTGACCTGTACCTGGATGAGGTGTTCAAGCTCATTGACCGCACCACTTCTAAATTAGGCCAGCAATTTCTTTACGCGAGGTTAAGAACACTTGACAAGGATATTACCGAGATTAAAATCCAGGACGCATTGGCAGACACAATGGCGGTTAATGAGCCGTTGAGAATAAATACCCAGTTTATCTTACAGGACCTGGAGAAAAACGGTTCTTATTATTACCAGGACCTGATTTATGCAAAGAAAATCAGCCGGCCATCATTCATGCCCCTGGTTTACCTGCTCAGCATTTTGAACATAGTTTGTTTATTGCTGTCCATATTCCATCCGGGTTTCCTGCTTGTTTTTATGGGTATCTTCATCCTTAACTCAGGTATTCATTACTGGAACAAGAATAGTGTAAGTATACATGCGTCTTCACTGGCCGAGTTCCTTAAAGTTTTTGACGTTGCTAAAAAATTGAATGCCAGCCCTGAGCTGAAACAACATTTCCCCGGATCGGGGGATCTTATTAAAACACTCAGTCCCCTTAAACGGAAAATGATCGGTGTAAAGCTGGATAACATGGCCGAAGATGATGCGGCAATGATCGGGTTCCTCCTGTTCGAATTGCTGAAAATTGCATTTAATATCGAGATTATAGTTTTTTATGCAATTATAGCCGCGGTTCTCAAAAAAAATGAGGACCTGAAAAAGCTCTTTAAATATATAGGGATAATTGATACTGCCATTTCCATTGCTTCTTTCAGGTCTTCCGCTGATTACTATTGCAAGCCTGATTTTGCCGCCGGTAATTCGTTGAATATGGTTGGTCTGCAGCATCCTTTAATTGCGTCATGTGTGCCAAACGATCTGCAGCTGGACCATAAAAACCTGTTGCTGACCGGTTCGAATATGTCAGGTAAAACGACATTCATCCGCTCAGCTGGTATAAATATGATTTTGGCCCAGACAATCTTTACCTGTACTGCCAGGACATTCAGTATGCCCTATGCTAAAATCTTTTCATCGGTTACCATTGCGGACAGCCTGCTGGAAGAAAAAAGTTATTATTTTGAGGAGATGACCATTATCAAAAATTTCATCATGGAATCGGCAGGTCCAACGCCTTGTTTTTTTATACTTGATGAAATATTTAAGGGTACCAATACTATAGAGCGGGTTGCTGCCGGCAAAGCCATACTGTCCTATCTGGCCAAAAGCAATAACCTGGTATTCGTCTCTACCCATGATACGGAACTGAACGGCCTGCTGCAGCAGGAGTATGACTTATACCATTTTTCCGAAACCATAGCTGATGAGGAATTAGTTTTTGACCATACCATCAAAAAAGGTCCCTTAAAAACGAGGAATGCCATCCGCATACTGGAGATCAATGATTATCCGGCAGAAATCATACAGGATGCAAACGCTACAGTTGATCTGCTTAATCGTCAGTAACCATAGCAAAATGTGCATTTTTATAAACGTCCTGCTGTACATGCAGCCGCAGCTTTCTGAATGTTTCGTAGGGCCCCTTGCTGGCAAACAAATTAATTAACCAGGCAGGAATATTACCCAAAGGATCTACTTCAAGAATATATTCTGCCCTGACCTGATTTTTGCCAAGGGGTGTAATCGTCCATCTGGCCAGGGATTCCCTGATTCTCACTATCCCCTGCTGCTCTTCCACATATCCAGGGATACAGGGGGAATTAACCGTTACTACTTTGGTTTGCGGATTCTGCTCTGCTTTAACATGCACAACGTAGTCCCTGTTCTCTGCGGGCCAGGGAACGGCTGTTTCAGCATAATAAGTTAGGTCCAAAGGGGAAATCTGTTTAATAAGTACATTTTTTTTACTGTGGTAAACCCATTTTCCACAGTTTTTGATGTCCAGAATCGCTGCAATCAGCTGAGCAGGCCTGGCCGGTAAAATACATTCTGCTTTTATAGCTTTAATTTTTGAATTGGCCATTGGCCTGGTATAAATCTTTATACCATCATGGTTTTCGGTCAGGTTCCATTGATATTGTCCCGAAGCCGGTTTAAAACTGCAGGTAAAAACCAATAGCAGCCATATTGAAGTAAAAACGGGATTAGATGTTGACATGGATAATGCTCGCGTATAAATTTAATGCGCAGCAAAATTACCTGAATTCCCGGAACCGCACCTTGTTTTTTGGATTAAATACGTCATCAACACGTAATTATAAAATTATATCATTTTTGTATTATCTATTTTTTTACGTATATTTGTTTAATAAAAATCTAAAAACGCTCATCAAAATTTATTTATTTGACTGAAACTGACCTAATCAATCGTATCTATTTATCATAGCATTAAACCACTCTCTATGAAGAAATACCTTTTAGGCTGCGCAGGAATCGTTTTTAGTTTACTTGCACTGACTATCATTAGCTGGACCCCGCTTTCAACACCAAAATCACCTGTAATAACCGTTACACGGGACTCCTTGTACAACATGCATGTAAATAACATTTATAATACGGCAAACCTGGCACAGTCCGGTCTGAGTCTTGCAGTATTTGAAAAAGCGTTAACCGGCTTTTACAATCTCAAAAATTCCGGAAAGCTTTCTGCAGAAAAAGAAATACTTACCATTGCCGACTTTGACCAGAACAGTACGAAAAAAAGGCTGTGGATTATTGACCTGAAAAAAGACTCTTTATTGCTCCATACCTGGGTCGCCCATGGCGAACGCAGCGGCAGCGACAAAGCCACGCATTTTTCAGATGTGAACGACTCCAAAGAGAGCAGCCTTGGTTTTTATGTCACTGCTGAAATTTATGTTGGCAAACACGGCCGTTCACTTCGTCTGGACGGAATGGACCAGGGATATAATTCAAATGCGCGCTTAAGATCCATAGTAGTGCATGGTGCGCCTTATGTAAGCCAGCAGACGATTAATCAGCTCGGAAGGCTTGGCCGCAGTCACGGCTGCCCCGCTGTACCCGCGGAACTTTCGGATCTGGTTATCCGTACAATAGAAGGAAAAACAGTAATTTTCATCAATAGCAGCAGCCAGTCTTATACCTCCAGGTACCTGGACGCCCAACTGGCCGCAAACAGTATTATCCAGGTACAGGATACCCTGGCCGCCCATGGTTAAAAAACGGGAGCAGTTTATACTGCTCCCGTTTTTTGCATCGCAGCATACAATACCAGATCCAGTCCGTAAATATCCTTTCTAAACTGTAAGCCGTCATTTTCGTCGGTCCATGCGGTGGTGTAGGTTAAATACACAGGTACCTTTTCAGGCAGGTTAATGTTCTTTGCCTCTTTTTCCCCATCGCTTTCCATTCGTTTTTTAATGTCATCGTATTTGGCGCCGGGGCCAAACAAAACCTCAGCGAGTTCCAGTGGTTTTTCGAGCCGTACACAACCATGGCTTATGGCCCGGACAGGCAGATTAAATGCTGCTTTGGCCGGTGTGTCATGTAAATAAACGGAACTTTGGTTCGCAAATAGAAATTTGATTTTACCGAGTGAATTGTCTTCGCCAGGGCGCTGTTTAAAGGTGTATTTTTTTCCGGGATTTCCGGCCGACCAGTCAATGAGTTCCGGATCGTCTATCAGTTTACCGTCTTCGAATACATCTATATTATGATTGGCCAGATAATACCTGTCTGCTGCGGCATATTTAGTGATTTCATTGGTCGCTATGCTCTCAGGAATATTCCATACCGGATCTACCTGAACACTGTGTATCAGACTGTTCAACTGAGGGGTTTCTCTGGAAAATGGCCTGTCTTTTTTAAGACCGCTTGTTTTCCTGCCTTCGCCAACACAAACTTTCATGTCCAGTATGGATTTGCCATGATCGATAACATCAAGCCTGAAATCAGCAATATTAACGTTGACATATTTATCCGCTGCCGGTTTGTTTTTCCACCTTAAACGCTCCAGGTTAACCATTAAGGCCTGCCTGCTTTCCTCGGCTGACATTCCTTTTGCAGTCAGCCCCTCCTTCAATGCTTTTTGCAGGAGCAGGTATTGTTTATCCTTTGGCTGGATGCTGTCCAGATAAACTTTCAGGTCAGTAGCGGTAAATACACGGTTTATAGCCAGGCTGTCCGGTCTTTTGGTATCTATAAAATAAGACGCGTAAACTTTTTTGGGGTCAATCAGGCCATATTGAAGTGCATTACTATAGGTAATTAATGCGTTGGCTGATAAAAGTTCCAGTTCAGCAAGCTTCTTATAGGCCTCTTCTGTGGTCCTGATACCTTTTTTCTCATAAAACTGCTGAACCAGCTGTTTTAATCTCGCTGTCTTAAACAACTCAGGATTAAATCCATGAGCGGCCGACTGGTCAAAATAAGAAATAATGGTATTGAATCCCTTATGCTTTATATGGCCAAGTACGATTGTCGGCATATAATCATTTCTTTCATACCATGCAGTGATTAATTCGGGATGGGCCAGGGTAGATTTTTGTGCTTCCAGTGTTTCTTTAAATACTGCTGTAAAAGCTTCCCCTTCCATATTTTTAAAAACTTTATTACCTGTTTCAGTAAATAAAGTTTTGCCAAGGTCTGACCTGCTTTTCTTACAGGCCTGTATGCCTAACAAAAGTATAACGGCCAGCGGCAGCATCTTTAGCACCGCTGGTATTTTTGTGTTTTGATTCCTAACCATACTTTCCTAACACCATTTAAGCAGCAATTGTTTAATTAGATGTCGGATTTAATGAAGAGTGCCATAACTATAGCACATTATTTTGCTGGAGCCTCCGGGTTGTTTGACCACCTGGATTTGCGTACCGATCCTTTCTTTCAAGGCCTCTACATGAGAGATAATGCCAATACTTTTACCGTTAGCCTGCAAATTCTCCAACGCGGTGATCGCTACGTCAAGTGTTTCCGCATCAAGTGTTCCGAAGCCTTCATCAATAAACAAAGAATTAATCTGCACCTTACGGCTGGCCAGATCTGATAGCCCAAGGGCAAGGGCAAGGCTGACTAAAAAGCTTTCTCCCCCGGAAAGTGTGGACATCGGCCTGACCACATCGGCCTGATAACCGTCAATGATCTGTAGGTCCAGATCTTTTTCAGGACTCTTCAGAATACTATACCGGTCGCTCAGGCGCAGCAGATGCCGGTTGGCGAGCCCGGTTAACCGGGCCAGTGTTAATCCCTGTGCGAAACGGCTGAACTTTTTACCATCTGCCGATCCGATGAGCGCAGAAAGTTGCTGAAAACGGTCAGTCTCTTTCTGTTGAGCAGCTATTTGCTGAACAAAACTCTCGTATTTCATCTTGAGCTGATCGTCTTTATACAATACTTCCCTAAGTCTTCCCTTTTGTTCCAGTAATAAAGACAGTTTGCCATTCTCTTCTTCCAGCTGTTTTTCCAGGCTTTCCTGTAATTCTGCTGTCAATGATTTGATTCGCTCTTCTTCCAGCTCTCTTTCGGTTGCTGCGATCAGGCTTTTACCTGTATCTATTTGCTGAACAGCTTTTTTTTCCAGCGCGGTTATACTTTTAGCTTCGTCATCCGGCAGAAAACAGGCATTTAACTCTTCCAGTGCAGATAAACCTAATACACTGATTTCCCCGGTCAGCTGCTGCTTTTGTGTATTCAGCAGTTTCCTTTGTGCGAAAAGAGCAGCGCTCAGGGTATGCTGACGGTCCTCAGCGATCCGCAGCTGCTCCTGTTTTTCCTGCAAAGAAAGCTGTAATTTTTCTGCCTCCGCGCGCTGCTGTTTTAACATGGCATTCAATTGCTCCCTTTCCTGTTTAGGATCTTTAATACCGAAAAGCTCAAAGCGGTCTTCTTTTAATTGCTGTAATGCTTTATCCTGTTCCCGCATCTGCGTGCTGACTTGCTCCAGGTCTTCTTTCTTCTCTGTAATGGTCTTGTCTGTATTCTTCAGTTCCGTTTCCAGCTGACGGAGTTCGGGCTGCAGCCGGGTAAATTCTTCTGCAGACTGGCTATAGTGTTTAAACCGGTCTTCCATTTCAAGCAGGATGCCTGAAGTGTTCATTGTATCGTACAACAAGTTAAATGGTGCAAGCAGTGCGCCTGCTATTTGCTGTAACTTGTCTTTCTCCTGTTTCAGCAGCGCCTCTTCACTGACGGCTTCTGCCAGCTGCTTTTCGGTAAAAGCGGCACTGAGCGTTCCCTGTTCAGTTTTATAATGCAATGCGGTCAGCAATTCTTTCTGCGACAGGATATCATTCTCAGCTATACCGATTTGTACCTGCAGGTCTCTCGCTGTTTTTAACCGCTGCTGTAAAATCAGCTGTTCTGCTTTTTTCTTTTCCAGCACAGCGGTAATAATTCCCGGCCGGTTAATTTCGAGGGCTTTGGGCAAACTGAGGTTATTTTCCTCAAACGCTCTTTTAAGCTCCTGCAGTTCTTCTGCTAATTGTGCCTTTGCTTTTTCCCCATTTTCCAGTCTTAAAAGGAGGGTATTAAAAGCGAGATTTTGCTTATCCAGTCCCGATTTTAATAACCGCAGTTTCTCCTGCTGCCGGTTCCGGCGCTCAGCTGCCTCCGTTGCCCTGCCGGAATATTTACCCTCCGCATAAGGATGGTGGACGGACCCGCATAGCGGACAAGGTTGCTCCGGCTGCAGCTGCAGCCGGTCTGCATCATAATTCTGTACTTTAACTTCCAGCTCGTAGATTTTTTGAAAATCTTCCAGGATTGCAGATTCCAGTTCAAATACCTTTGCCTGTTCTGCAACGGAGCCTTGCAGCAGCTGGTATTGTCCTTGCTGTTCCTGTTGTTCCTTAAGCAGCAACTCCTGATCAGCTAAACGTTTATGATATAGGTTAGCCAGCCTGAGCTGTTGCTCAGCAGTATAAATAAGTGAGGGAAATGCATTGAGCCCTGCTGCTATATCTTCTGCTGAAGCCCCGGACAAAACAGTTGCCAGCTGTATATTAAGCTGTTCAATAGCGCTTGCCTGTACAAGTAACTGTGCTTCCAGGGCTGTCTTATTTTTTTCTCTGAGCGCCGCTTCGGTTTGCTCTTCCTCTATTTGCTGCCTGAGCCTGGACTGCTGCTGCTGTAAGTCCGCAGTTTTTAATTCCAGCGCTGCTATCTCCTTTAATTGCTGGCGGAATACAATTATTTCCTTATCGAGTTTGCTGTCATCAGCGTTTTCTTCCAGCCACCGGGACAAAACGGCCAGCCTTTCCCGGATAGTCCTGAGCGCAGCAGTGGTCAAAGTTTGTGTTGCCAGGCTGTCCTGTAAAACCGAAGCGGCTCTTTCTACTGTCTGAGCAGTACGTTCAAGCTGGATTTTGCCCTGTTCAATTAAGAAATCCTTTTTGCTTACTGCGTCAAAGACAGGCTCATGGTCATTCAAATTCTTTTGTATACCTTCAGTCTGTTCGCTGGCTGCTGTTAGGGCCGATTGCGTAGCTGCTGTTTCTCTTACATAAGCCGGTAACAGCAATTCCAGCTCCTGCAGGGCAATTTCCTGATTTTTCAGCTGTGCTGTGATGCTTTTTATCTCCAGCAGGGCGGGACGGTAAAACATTGCCTGCTGATGCTGGTGCAGCCTTTCGAAATCCACTGTATGACCAGCGTAAAATGATTCATCGGCATGGAGGTTTGCCAGTAGTTCCAGCCTTCGCTTTTCCAGCTTTCCAAGGTTGACTAACCAGCTGATCTTTTCTCTTAACTCCGTTTCCTGCTGTTTAAATATGTGCTCGCTGGCATTAAGCGCAGCAAGTTCATCACTATACACCTGCCTTTCTTCCTCTTTTAACAGCGGTACATCATTTAATTTTCCATGCAGTAAATCAAGTTTGCTCCGCTCTTCCCTTGCCCTTTCAAAAGCGGCTACAGATATTTGCGAGTAAATACCGGTATCCGTTATTTTTTCCAGCAATTCACTTCTTTCATTTTCATCTGCTTTGAGAAAACGGGTGAAATCGCCCTGGGACAACATCACAGAGCGCAAAAACTGACTGTAATCCAGTCCTGCAATTTTTACGATCTCTTCTTTTACCTCATTTACCGGATGGTTAACTATAATGGTACCGGTTACCGCATCTGCAAGTTCCATTTTTGGCGTCTGGAGCTGGCCATCGGCTTTCCCCCTGCTGCGTCTTACCGACCATTTTGAACGGTATAATTTATCCTTTACTTCAAATTCTACTTCTGCATAAGACTCTCCCGTATGCCGGGTCATCATTTCAAACACATCTTTATTGTGCCGGTGTACGCGCCCGTAAAGCGCAACGGTGATGGCATCAAGTATGGTTGTTTTTCCTGCACCCGTAGGGCCCGTAATGGCGAACAGTCCGCTTTCATTGAAAGGCGGCCGGTCAAAACGGATCTCGTGCTCCCCTTTTAAGGAGTTGAGGTTCAGAAATTTGATACTGATGATTTTCATCCGATTATATTTGTTTTTAATGGTGATGAAGCTATCATGATTTGATATCGTTTCGTTTTTTTGTGATTTGAAAAATCATGATGGTTTCATCCGTCTATATTTGTTTTTAAAGGTGATGAAGCTATCATAATGTTAACGATTTCATGCGCCGCTTTCCTTCTGTGTCATTTGCTCCAGTACCTCATCAAAAGCAGTAAGCAAAGCGCTCAGGTCCTGATCCGGATATTCCGCTGCGCAGCGTTTTAAAAATACCGTTTTGGGATCGAGATCTGTCAACGCCATTGCTTCCCCGGTTTGTTCGTCCAGGTTTTGAGCCGGCCTGACCCTGAGTTGTCTCGGAAAAATACGTTCGATAAAAGTTTTATGGGCAATTAAGGTGTTCAGCTGCTCTTCCAGATCGAAAATAAAACTTTCGGTTTCTACCTGCACTTCTACCCATGCGGGGTATAAGGTCTGCGGATCATCAAGCAAGACGAGTTTTGTCTTAACTTTTTCAAAATCTCCTTTGATCCTGATCAGTTTACGTGTACAGGGCACTTCAACTTCTTTGAGCGCGGTCATTTCCCCCTTTTCAAATTCCAGTATAATGACCTGTTTACAGTCATCTGTTTCGGAAAAGCTTAAAGGTATCGGTGAACCGGAATAACGGATATGGTCCATATTATGGATCCGTTGTGGCCGGTGAATGTGACCCAATGCGATATAATTGAATTCCTCCGGAAACTGGTCCCCGCCGATCTGGCCAAGGTTACCTACATGAATCTCCTTTTCGCTGTCAGACGTACTGGAGCCGGCAGCAAAAAGGTGCCCGGTAGCAATAACCGGGACCTGGTTGAGCTTATATTTACTGATAAACGTCTTAAATTTGTGGTAATGCGCACAAATCCCTGCTTTAATACGGCTTTCCCGTTCTTCGCCGGTTTCACCGGCAACAGAAAGCCTGATATCCCGGTCGCGCAAAAAAGGAACCGCACAAACAACAAGTTCAGTTTCTCCTGCCGGATCACGGATCTCGATCAGCTGATCGGCAAATTCTTCAGGTACCCCGCCGATAATATGCACATTAAAATACTTTAAAAGCGCTTGTGGTGCATTAAGTGTACTCACGGCGTCATGATTGCCGCCTATAATAATCACTTCCCGGCAGGGGGTATCTTTTACTTGCCGGAGGAAACTGTAATATTGTTCAAAGGCAGTGTTTGAAGGACTCCCTGTATCAAAGATATCGCCTGCAACAATCAGCACATCAATATTTTCTGTCCTTAAGGTCTGTATCAGCCAGTTCAGAAATGCCTGATGCTCGTCAGTGCGCTCACTTTGTTCAAGTCTTTTACCAAGATGCCAGTCGGCGGTGTGAAGGATTCTCATTGTCGTTTGCTAAATTAAGCAATTACACAGACAAATGTTAAATCCATTCCGGTAGTATTGTAAATCCGGGAGATCAGTAGGGCATCAGTTCACATTCCAGTCCGGCCTGGTTAAAAACTTTGATGACCTCTTCATCCAGATATCCGGGACCTGTTACCCTGAGCACTTTGTCCTCATCTTCCAGATCAATTGTCCATTTTCCTGTACCTACGCGTTCGTTTAGTTTATCCGATATGCCGGCCAGCCCATCCGCGTCCTTAACCGACGTTTTGAACACAAACACCCTTTCCTCCGGCATCACACAATTTAATGCTTCCGGGGTTTCTGCAGTAGCTGCAGAAACCCTGAAATAATTGATTACACCCCACCAGAAGGTGTTGCTTAAGCTAACTTCCTGTTTCATTTCCATCCTCCTCCCAGTGCCCGGTAAAGTTCTACCCGCGCATTTAACTGCGCAGTTTTAATGGAAGCCAGGTCAAGTTCGCTTTGCAGCGCATTGCTCTGCGCATTGATCACTTCCAGGTAATTGGCCATACCGCTTTGAAATAACATATTTGCATTTCTGAGCCCTGTCTGAACAGTTTTCACACGGTTTTCGGCAATCGCATATTGTTGTTTTAATTTTTCAATCTTGACCAGTTCATCGGAAACTTCGCCTAAAGCGCCCAAAACCGCAGACCTGAACTGAAGAACAGTTTTTTCGCGGTCAACCAATGCGACTTCATATTGTGTTTTCAACTGTTTACGCTGAAATATGGGTTGTGTAATCCCTCCGGCAACCGTGCCGAACAAAGAGGCGGGTAAATTAAACCAGTTAGTTGCCCTGAAGGAGTTAACACCACCTGTAGCGGTAATGACAAAAGAAGGATACATATTAGCTTTGGCAATTCCTGTTTTGGCGTTCGCCTTTACCAATTCCAGTTCTGCACTTTTCACATCTGGTCTGAGACCCAGCATTTCGGCAGGAACACCTGTACCCTGCTGCTCCCGTACATGGAGACTGCTTAATGTACCGATCCTTGAAATCGTCCCCGGATAAGCACCGGTAAGAATACTCAAAGCATTTTCCTGTAAGGCTATATTTTGCTCAAGCTGCGGAACCAGCCCCGCTGCAACCAGCCGCTGGGCTTCTGCCTGCTGAATGGCCAGCGAAGTCACCTGACCGGCATCAAACTGCATTTGAATGATACGTAAAGTACTGTCATTCAGCGCCAGGTTCTTTTTAGCAATATCCAGTTGTGTATCCAGCATAATCAGGCTGTAAAAACCTTGTGCAATGGCTGATACCAATCTGGTCTGAATAGCCTTTTTTGCTTCAGCCGATTGCAGATAGGCTGCACCCGCTGCATTTTTCTGGTTCGCAATTTTACGCCAGATATCTGCTTCCCAGCTTAGACTGGCAGCAGCGGTGTAATCTTCAATATGCGTGGTACCGGCAAACTGATTAATTGTCAGTCCGTTCAAACTATTATCTGACGGCCGGTTCGAATTTGCTGATACGTTCAGATTCAGCTGCGGCACATTGCCCAGTTTGGACTGGCTGAACAATAATGATGCAGCTTCGATATTTTTCAAAGCGATCTGCATATCATAATTTCTCAATATTGCAGTATCAATCAGGTTCCTGATCGCTTCTTCCTGGAAAAAATCTTTATAGGGAAGTGTAGCAATACTTGCAGTATCACCTTTCATACTGCCCCTGAATTGTTCAGGAGCAGCGTTCACTGGCAATGGTATATCTTTAGAAACTTTACAGCCGCCTAAAACAAGCAGCATTAAAAGCGAGGAATATAAATATTTATAGAGTTTCATGTTCGTGTAAGCTATGAGTATGTGTATTTGGATGCGGTATGGGTGCACCGGTAATTTTTTCCTGCAGAAACTGAAAAATAATAAACAGCACAGGAATGATAAAAAGCCCAAGGATTACCCCGGTAACCATTCCCCCTGCTGCACCAATACTGATGGAATGGTTTCCTAACGCAGAAGGACCAGTTGCACGCATCATCGGGATTAAACCGACCACAAAGGCAAGTGAAGTCATGATAATCGGGCGCAAACGTAGTTTTGCTGCTTCTATGGCGGCGGAGATCAATGACTCTCCGGCCCTGCGGCGCTGCACGGCAAATTCGACAATCAGAATCGCGTTCTTGGCCAGCAGGCCGATCAGCATCACCAGTGCTACCTGTACATAGATATTATTCTCTATTCCTGTTAAACCGATCGCTACGAATACGCCGAATACACCTGTAGGAATAGATAAGATAACGGCCAATGGTAATACATAACTTTCGTATTGTGCAGATAAAAGGAAATAAACGAATACCAGGCACAACGCAAAGATAATTACGGACTGGCCGCCGGAGGTGATCTCTTCTTTGGTCAAACCTGAGAACTCATAAGAGAATCCGGATGGCAATTGCTGTGCAGCTACTTCTTCCACGGCCCTGATGGCATCACCGGAACTGTATCCCGGTTTGGGAATAGCGTTTATACCGATAGAATTAAACAGGTTATAACGGGAGGCTGTTTCTGTTCCGTATACCCGTTTCAGTTTGATCAGCGTATTGACCGGCACGTTTTCACCCGCCTGGTTTTTAACAAATACCCCGTCCATAGCAGAGGGGTCTGCACGCTGCTCAATGTCTGCCTGCACCATTACCCGGTAATACTTACCGAACCTGTTAAAATCAGAGGCCTGGGCACTCCCAAAATAAGACTGCATGGTCTGCAGGATATCTTTCGTAGAAACCCCCAGCTGTTCGGCTTTGGCGTCATCGAGTTCCATCTCTAACTGGGGATAATCTGCTTTAAATGAGGTAAAAGCGACGGCTATTTCCGGGCGTTTCATCAGCTCGCCAATAAAATTATTGGCAATCCCGCTAAACCTGTCCAGTTTACCGCCTGTTTTATCCTGCAATACCATATCCAGACCGTCAACGTTACTGAATCCCGGTACTGTCGGG
>Ga0160457_1000460_pt1 | contig 18844 bp, 16 predicted proteins | sample HID1972M_E6MG_FD_108242 | JGI IMG/M metagenome (GOLD analysis project Ga0160457, IMG submission 108242) | Enriched pill bug-associated microbial communities from UW Madison campus, WI, USA - HID1972M_E6 MG | ecosystem: Host-associated > Arthropoda: Insects > Digestive system > Unclassified ... | reverse complement strand
TATTATGCCTTTGGACTAAGAAAATCTGTTTCACCGGTTTCACTAAATAATAAGTACCTTTATAATGGGAAGGAGCTGCAGGAGGAGTTAGGGCAGTATGATTACGGAAAGAGATTTTACGATCCTGTAATCGGTCGTTTCACTACAGAGGACCCTCATGCAGAGAACTATTATGCTTATTCGCCATATGTTTACGTGGGAAACAATCCTCTAAGAAGGTCTGATCCAACCGGAATGGACTGGTGGGATGATGTGAAGAAAGTGGCAAAAGATGCGACCAATGCTGTAGCAAAAACATATAATAACGCAACCACTTCTGCTGCTAAAACCTATAATTCAGCTAAAACTTCTGCCACTAAAACATATGATGCAACTGCAAAAGCTGCAACTGCAGCAAAAGACAAGGCTGTTACTGCGACTACTCAAGCAGCCCAGGCAGGACAATCATGGGTTAAAGAAAATAAAACGGCAATTGTGCAAGGGGCAAAGAATATGCAAACTGTTGGCGATGCTACTACTAAAGCGGGATATGTGGCAGCCATTGCAGGAGCTCCGGTAGCAGGAGTTGGAGCTACTCCTGGTTTGGGATTGGCAGCTACAGGTGCAGCAATCTCACTGACAGGTAAAGTTGTTGAATTGACAGCGGAATTTATAAGTCCAGGAAGTGGTGGAAGACCGGCTGCCCAAGCGATAAGTGAATTCGGAGTCCAAGCTGCCGGAGAAGTTGCCGGAATAGCTATTGATAGGACTTTCCCCGGTGCTGGACAAGAGACTAAGGCCTTAATAAAGGAAACTCACGGCATTGTTTTAGATATGGTTAAACCTGAACCTTGAAAATAAAGTATGAATTGGAAATATTTATTGGCGAGCCCTTGTGTTTTTTATTTAGGTATTTTCCTTTACAAGTATTATAGTAAACAGCAAAAGGAGGGCGGGTTTTCACCCTCGCTTCATGCTAAAGGTTGGGTTCTTACCGTGGCGTGCTTTCTGTTTTCTATCATTTTATTTTTTATGGCTTTTTTATAATAATAATGAGTATAAATCAATGGATAGGCCTTATAACACCTTTAATAGGGGTTTTAGTTGGCATTATGATAAAGGTTTCAGCAAGTAGTCAACTACGGCCAGTAAAAAAGCTTTGGCTTGTATTTGTAATTGCAGGTGGGTTTGTTTTTATAGCAAGATTAATGGAGTACCTTAATTAATTGTATATTACGTAGAAGTTGACCATGTGATTCCGTTCCAAACTGACCATTGAATTAGGTTCCGGAGGGATGCATCAAATGCTGTAAAAGCGTTATCAAAAGTAGTTAATTAATTGTATTATTTGTAGGTATTCTCTAGTTGTTCCTGTTTGCGTTTTTTCTCATAGATTCGCCTTTCAATTCTAAACGGTGTGCATCATGAACTATACGGTCCAGGATGGCATCAGCAATAGTTTTTTCTCCAATCACCTCATACCATTTATTGACAGGTAGCTGTGAGGTAATAATGAGAGAGGCCTTACCATGCCTGTCTTCAATGATTTCCATCAGGGTAGCCCTGCTCTGTGCGGCAAAGGGCTGGATCCCAAAGTCATCGAGTATCAGTAACTGCTGACGCTCAATTTTTGCAATCTCTTTGATATATGAGCCGTCAGCTTTTGCCATTTTTAGTTTAGCGAACAGTTTGGGTGTACTTGCATAGAGCACTTTATACCCCATTATACAAGCCTGATAACCAATAGCTGAGGCCAGGTAACTTTTGCCGATACCCGTACTTCCGGTTATCAGCAGGTTTTCATTACGTGGAATAAAGGTACAATCAGCCAGCCTCATGACCTGGTTGCGGTCAATGCTCCTTTCTGCATGGTAATGCACATCTTCAATAGAGGCTTTATAGCGGAAACGGGCATAGAGTATCTGCCGGTCAACACGCCTGTTCTCCCTGTAGTCCCATTCTGCATCTATCAACTGGGCCAATAACTCGTCAGCAGTATAGTCATTTGTTTTGCCTGTTTCCAGGCTACTTTTAAAGGCATGGAACATGCCAAAGAACTTCAGTTTTCTTAGTTTGTCTAATGTGTCAGTATTCATATTATCACTGTTTAAAGTTTTTTTATAATGAGCTAACAGCTATTGGTAATAGTCTTCTCCACGGATATTGTCGTGGCTTGGCATAGGCAGTTCATCTGCGAACAGGCTTTCCTGATAGTTGTCCATATTGTTTTCCAGTATGGATTGTATCGTTTTATAATTATAGATACCATAGCCCAATGCTCTTCTGCAGGCAATGGTGAGCCTGTCATTTCCTGCTTTTTTTGCAAAGCTTAAAATGCCCAAACAGGATTTATAGGCTTGTTCGGGGTGTTGCTTTCGGTCAAGGATCTTAAGGATATATAACCTTACATCTTCATGGATGGAAGTTGCCCATTCCAGAAACTTATCAGGGGTCCAATCTGTCATAAAGCGATGGGTGCTGGCCATATGGTCTTTATCTGTGGTATAGTTATAAGGGCTTTTTACACGTTTATGCAATGCTATTCTTTCGTAATTGAAATATATTTCCACAACAGATCCTGAGAAAAGCAACTTTACGTGTTTACCAATAAACCGATAAGGGACACTGTAATAATGCTTGTCTATACCTAAACTTACATGCCCGTTCTTCATCACTTTGGCCTGGGATTGTTTCTTGAACTCATAGCGCAGTACAGGCAAAGGAGCTAATGTCCCACGTTCAATTTCCTCGAACTGTAGCCTGCGGCTATAATTCCGGCCCTTCAACAGCAAACTGTTATGTAGCTCAAGCTCTTTATGGATAGCATTATTGAGCTCACTCAGAGAATAATAGACGGCTCTTTTTACAGGCACATAAATGCGGCTGTAAATGATTTTTACAGCGCCCTCAACCAAAAGCTTTGTCACGTGGGCGATAGGCCCTTGCGGGTAATATGGTGGTACCGTAATGATCTGCAAAGTCTGCAAATGTCTCATTAAGTTTGGGTTCGTAACGGTTACTCTTGGTAACAGCGGCTTTCAGGTTATCAGGAACGATTGCACCAGGTACACCCCCAATATAGTGGAGTGTATTTTCACAGGCACCGATAAAGTCTTCCTTTTGCTGGCTCGGTACGGCCTCTACATAGGTGAGCTGGCTGGCTCCCAGTATAGATACAAAGACTTCCACGGCAATGACCTCACCAGTTTCCTTATCTATGATACTTAACTTTTCTCCCGCAAAATCCACATAGAGCTTGTCTCCAAACTTGTGTTCCATATGCATCACCGGGTTTACCCTGGCTTTCCACTGGGTATAGTAAAAACAAAACTGACTGTACTGGTAACCCTCCGGAAATTCTTTACGGTAAGCCTCCCACAATATATAACGGGTCATCCCGGTACGCTTGAGCTCTTTGTCAACGTGGGGGAAACAACGCTGCATTGCCTGCATACGGGCATTTGGGGCCTGTTCTCTGCTTTTTCCAAAGAAATCTTCCAGCTCCTTGTCATTTAAAGCATTTACCTCTTCAAAAGTAAATCCACTGCTCTTAAAAGAGGCAACATACTTCTTAACTGTATTTCGGGACGTATCAGTTTGTGCGGCTATAAACATTATGCTGCGCTGCTGGTGGTACATCCTGAGAATCTGTCTTATCTTACTCATGCTGATCGTAGTGTTGGCCATGCTTTTTGAAGGTTTTATTCCTTCAAATGTATGGTTGCTTCTACAACATATGCCGCATGCTCGGGGTGGTCAGTTTGACCCGGAATACCCTGGTCAATTTACACCGGAATGGATGGTCAGTCTAAAACAGAATCAGGTGGTCAATTTCACCAGAACCTCCACCGGGTGACTTTCGTCCAAAAGCTTTAGCGTAAGCTTTTCTAATATACTTCTAATATCGCTACTTGTCGCGTCGAAAGCTGTCTCGTAATCCTCCCCGTAAAATCCTTTCACATAGCCGTCAATTTTCTCTTTTATTAGCTTCCCTTCGAGTGGAAATGTGTCTGTGGGTATACCGTCAACGTCTTTAACTACTTTGAATTCGCCCTTGAAGTATTTTTTTAGCTCCTCGCGCAATCCCTCAAAAATGGCCACTAAATCATGGTCTTTACCCGTTTGAAACGCGGGATCGCCTAGCAGAATTTGCGACAACCTAGAATTCTTTTTGGCTATCAATTCATTTTCTGCATCACGTAGAGGTTTCAAGTACGTTGTCTTTATGTATTCACGTGCTTCCGCGTTTAGTTGTGTGCCCTCTGTGTCTGGCCCTGCTTTAACATCTGTAGGTAGTATTTTTCTGCCTCTGCGAGATACATCGTAAAAAACTTTGAGGAATGGCTTTGCCGTCTGGCCGTTGCCTGTCCATCCAAGCCATTCGGTGAAGTTTTTCGCCTCTTCTGCGTTTAAACCATCAAAAGTCAGTTCAATTCGAAACCTATTCGCTTCCCCATAGAAATCCTTTTCCTCAATTCGTATGAAATCATAACTATGAGTCCTCAAAACTAGCTTTATAGCATCAATGATTGCTGTCTTCCCGGAATCATTCTCTCCAATTATAACATTTAAACCCTCGATGAACTCCAAGTTTAAGTCTGGGTATTGCGAAGGATCCACATCTCGTTTCGAGCCAAACTTTCGGAAATTCCATAATTTTAGATTTGAAATAAACATGGGTTATGTAAGTGCTAGGTTATCTGCAATATACGATTTATAAAAGTGGGCGTTTAAATCGTGATTTGTAGCGAAGGGATGAGAGTTGTGTAGAATGAGAATGGTCTTCCAGGTCGGTAGAGCATTTATTTTATATCTGACGTGACAAAGGTGAAAATCAGCTTTCAATCACTTTTTAGCTGTCTTTTGAAAATAAATTTTAACTTCGATTAAAATTATAAAAAAAAGTATTTTATATATAGCTTCATATGACAAGCATTGAATATCTTCTAGAAGACAATGGGCCCATGATTTCAAGCGAAATTGCCAGAAAACTCGCTGCCAGGGAATTGATCTCCTATAACACGGCTAGTCAGCGTTTGTCGCGGGAACCGGGACTAGAACGATTGGAAGGCTTTTTCAAAAGCAACCAGTCGTTGGTGTTTTTGCCCAAACAAAGGGAGGATGGTGAGGTATTGAAGTTTTTGGCCAGGCAAATGGAATTGCATGGTAAAAAGTATTGGTTTACGCTAAATGCGATCCGTTATCATTCGGGCACCATCAGCAGAAAGTTTTTGGAAACCTACTCGTATTACCCAGTAGAGGCACTAGAAACCCACCTGACTTTTGATCAGGTTATGCAGAAATTTGTCAAGGAAAATATCTTGGTATATGGCGCTGATGACTATTCCTTCTCTCCGCGGCTGCGGTATAAGGGGCTAAACCATTTTTTAAGCAACACACTAGAAACTATCAAGCTGAATGTTTTGGATAATTTCAGTTCTCAGGCGAAAAACATCGGCTTAGTGTCTTATGATTCTGGTGAACTTTTCGCTCAGTACGGAAAATTCCGATGGGCTTTCAAAGGGGTGTGTCCGGTCAGGGGAATGAAGAACGGGAAGGATTTCGGGTTTGTGCTCGCAGATATCTTACTTGGCAGGCCCACTTATAAAAAAGATGTCGAGTTTTTTATTAAAAAAATCGAAGCTGTACAATCATTTCAAAATGCTTCCAGGATAATGCCGGTACTACTAGTAGACAGTTTGGATCATGATGCTATGATGTGGCTAAAGGAGAAGGGTGTGATTCTTGGTTTTATTAAGGAATTGTTTGGTTCGAAGTATGCGGAGACGCTCAATGATCTAATTACTATTTTAACCAATGCTGGGGCCAGCCTCGCTAAAAACCCCAACAAGTACTTAGAACTCATCGCTGAATTGCGCAAATATAATGATGGGTTGCTAAAAAATATTAAAGGTGCTTTGTTCGAGTATGTAGCCGGTCATTATTATATCTATCAGCACGCAAACATCGATATGGGCCGCGAGATTTTTGAAAATAAGGGACTGCATGATATTGACATCATGGCAATGTTCAATGATCGCGTGGTTTTTGCCGAATGCAAAGGACGAGTGTCACCGACTCCAATTGAAGACATTAATAAGTGGCTGCGAATTAAAGTGCCGGCCTTTAAGACCTGGTCCGCTAAACAAGAAACGCACAAAAACAGGTCCGTGGAATTTGAGTACTGGTCTTCTGCCGGCTATACAGAAGATGCCTTGAAAAGGATCGAAGAGGTCCAACAGGAGTATAAACGCAGTATAGTCAGGTTTCTAGGACCTGCCGAAATTATGGAACGTGCCAAGGAAATGAAAAATAAAAAATTGCAAAAGGAGCTTAACACCTTCTTCTTCAAATCAAATGTTTGATTCTTTCTAGGTTTTTCTTTCCAGATCTTATAACCTAACTTGGGACTGGGCTGCAGACAATGATCTGCATAACTACTATATCACGATGACACAAAGGGAAATAGATTTAAAGGCCATTATTAAACATCTTTCTGTTTGGGAAGTCAATCTTAGCAATCTCAACTCGCTAAACTTACAGGACGGAAACCTAATCTCCGAACATCTCATTGCTAACGCATTGAATTGCATTTTGGCTACAGATTAAAGAATGCCAATACGTCCGGGAAAAACTACCCAGCTATTGATCTTCTTGATGATGTCAATAACCTAGCCGCCCAGGTCACTACGACTAATTCAGTAACTAAGATTCAGGAGACCTTAAACAAGTTCGTAGAGCATGGTTTACATCAAATTTATGATCGGCTGATCATTATGATTATGGGTAAAAGGCAAAAAACTTATCCTTCCCTTTCTATCCCGAACGGCCTTACTTTTGACCCGAAAAGCGACATCCTTGACTTTAATGGCTTGCTAAACGTGATCAATTATTTGCCTTCCGCCAAGTTGGGCGAGCTCAAATCTATTTTGTTGAGTGAGTACAAACATGAATATAAACCAACTCTAACCAAGGCTGCCAATCTTCAAAAAAAGGCACTGGCAATGGAGAAGAAGTTTTTAAAAGATTTTATTGATAACACCCTGAGTAGAAAGGAACTTGAGGAGGCTTACTATGAACCACGCATGAAGCTCAACTTTGGCAGTGCGATTATAAGGGATGTAGGGGACCGTACTTTCCCCGGTGGAGATCCGAATCAGCCTAAATGGACCAAATTAGAGTTTTTTGATTTGTATGATTATGGTGTGGAGTTTGTCCGCCAAGGTCAGGATGCTATATTCGATGAGCAGGGCTATTGGGATATAGTGGGATGGGATGATCCAAGATCAAAAAATCCAGATTATAAAAAGGTACATTATTGGATATTTTATCGGCTTTCGTACCAGGATATCGAGGTTTATGATTTGGAGCCCGACAGCTATTATGGATATCCCACCATTTTCTGTCATTTTAAATATGACGGTTGGCCATGGGAGGAGGTCAAATTCGGTCGGCCAGGATTCTCAAGCTTACGCGAGAGAAAGCACTACTTTGACGATGCGAAGCGCAGAAACCTGCCTTGAAAATTTTGATTGAGCAGACCAGCTTTGCCAGACGGTACGTAGCTTATCCTTACTTTTCATTTGCCTATGAAAGAATGATGTGACAAATGTCAGGTAAGGACCAGCTTGATATTTACATGTTTTTTTTGCATGAATTTTCAATGATAATTTTAACAAATTACTCGTATATTTGTATTTAAAGAAACTGTTATGGCTAAGCTGGAAGAAGTTAAAAAGCATTTAAAACCGGGCGGAGTTTATCGCCGGGCTGATTTAGCTGAGTGGTCGAATTCAGTTGATCGGCATTTGAGCGAACTTGTAGCCGAAGGAACTCTTCAAAAGTTATCACAGGGATTATATTACTTTCCCCGTAAATCCGTGTTTGGTAAAACGCCGCCAGAAGAGGAAGCATTGATACGTACGTTTCTTAAAGATGACCGGTTCCTGGTTACCTCTCCGAATGCCTATAACACCTTGGGTGTAGGTACAACGCAACTTTACAACCAGCAGACGGTATATAACCACAAACGGCATGGAGATTTCAAGCTGGGAAATAAAAGCTTTTCATTTCGGGTCAAGCCGCATTTTCCCAAAGTGGTAACTCCTGAATTTTTACTCGTCGATCTGGTGAACAACCTGGATACGCTGGCCGAGGATCCTAATGAGGTCTTAAAGAATGTATCCCGGAAAGCGCGTACAATGGATGCTAAAAAGCTGGGGCGTTCCGTCCGGGACTACGGCAATGCCAAAGCCAAAAAAATACTAACACCTTTAGTGGGCGCCTAAATCAATATGGCAGCTGACTACTTACATAACCACAAGGATTTTCAGGATCTGCTGCGTATCGTTGAGAATGAAATGGGCATACAGGCCGGGCTTGTTGAAAAAGATTATTGGATCATGCATGTGCTGTATGGCCTTAAGAAACAGGATTTCGAGTTTGAACTGAAGGGTGGCACCTCTCTTTCTAAGGGCTATCAGATCATTGACCGTTTTTCGGAAGATATCGACATTCATATTAAGCCACCGGCTGAAATGGGCATCAACGAGAATCCCAAGAATGACAAACCGCGAAACGTTCAAGCCCGAAAGGAGTTTTACGACTGGCTCGCCACGGAAATAAAAATAAATGGCATCGCTGGCATTGAGAGGGACCATACTTTCGATGATACCAAATCATACCGTAGCGGCGGCATTCGGTTACTCTATAACGGGAAAGCGGCATCCATAGCCGGCGTGAAGGACGGGATTCTGCTGGAAGCCGGTTTTGATAACGTGACGCCTAATTTTCCGGTTACTATTAGTTCATGGGCTTATGACAAAGCGGCCGAAAACCCAGCGATTAAGATGATCGACAACCGTGCGGTCGATATCGCTTGTTACCATCCCGGCTACACCTTCGTCGAAAAGCTTCAAACGATCGCGACTAAATTTCGGCAGGAACATGCTGACGGTTTTGAACGACCGAACCTCATGCGGCAATATTATGACGTTGCCCGACTGCTTGATAACGACGAAGTGCAAAAATTTATTGGTACGGAAGAATACCTGGCACATAAAATACACCGGTTTCCACCGCCGGACTGTGCCATGCCTGTACCGGAAAACGATGCATTTCTGCTCAACGATCCTGCACTTCGCGCACGCTTTAAGAAACGCTATCAAGCAACCGCGGCGCTGTATTATAAAGGTCAGCCCGATTTCGGGGAACTACTGGCGAGGATTGCGCAGGATCTGCTACGGCTTTAATCCCAGCTACTATGTCGCTGTTTCATTATACCAGACTTGATACCTTCGCAAACCACATTTTGCCATCGGGTACACTCATGACCAACAGCATGATGGGCATGAACGACCCGAGAGAATCTCACCGTTCCTCATTCGGCAGCATCAATCTGCCGCTAGAAAAGTTATTTCCCGGTTATTATTCAGAGAAAACGCACAACGACTGTCTATTTAAATTCGGGGACATGGTGAAGCAGCGCCTCCAGGTAATTTGTTTCTCAGGCGCCAATCAACGTGGCTGGGACAATGAAATGATGTGGGCTCATTATGCCGACCGTCAGCGAGGTGTTTGCCTGGAATTCGATGAAGCCCGTTTGCTTGCATCGATTGACCATCATTTTCAAGGACTTCGTCATGAACTGCGTCCTGTAGGATACGAGTCAGTTGGCCATAGGTCCAAACGCAAGGACAAGCCATGGATCAACTGGAATGAACGACTTTCTTCGGATGAAAACTTCGCAGAGTTTCTTGAAGTTCTTAGCCAGCAAGTGGTCTTTCATAAATCACACTTTTGGGAAAAAGAGGATGAAAAGCGTCTTCTTTTTTTGAACCGGCCGGAACGACTGGTCGTACCGTATGCTGATTCCCTTAAAGCTGTACATTTAGGCATCGGTGCTCCCTATCCTATGGATGAAGAGATCTTTCACGCTATTCAGGAGAAAGGAATCAAGGTGTATGTCATGATCTATCAGGACGACCGCTATGACCAATGGGTGTTGACTAGGAAAGGCCAGAAATGGTGGACCTCCAGTGACGATGCAGATAACCGGGATTAGTCTGGTGTTCAGGTTATAAGCTTGTTCACGTTACGTGAACACGGTGAAAAAGTGAACATTCATGATCAATTAGTTGTCAGAGGTAACCGTAAATCCGACTACTTCAATCCGGCAGCCTGCGCTTTTTATTCTGTATTAAATTGACTACTTTTAATTTCGCAGTCCCTTTTATGAATGAGTTTAGAACGAAATGGCTTGAAGACAGAGAGCGATCCGATATTGAGTTGTTCGAGAAAATAAAAGACAATCCGCAACCGGATATATATGACTTATGGGCATTGTCTGAAGCAAGATTTATTGAATGGCGGAAGCTACATGATTTTCCGAAGTTGTTAAACCATTTCGATCAGACTTTTACCTTATTTAAAGAGTGGAAGACTGAGAACAATCTTACCAATGAAACAATTATTGAAACCGGAGAAATAACTCCGTTCCTGGAATACAAGAAGCTTGCAAAAAAAGACAAAACCCTCTATTTGACGAAGCAGCGGTGGGACGACAAGGAAAGAACATTTGCCGCTTATCAAAAAATGGAAGGTTCTGACGAACATTTCGACGGAAAATACCAATACGAGCTGATTCAGGAATTTACGCCATATCTCGATTGGCTCAAAAAGAAAAAAAAATACCAGGAAATACTCTATATCAATTCCCGAAGTGCACCTAACCATGAACTGGAACGGGTCTGGATTCACGCAGACGTATATGCGAACAAGAGTGACTTCGAGCTTTTAAAAATGGGGGGCATAGAGGCGCCAGTGAACGGGTTAGGGATTTTGTTCCGAGGAAAAAAGCTTGAGTTTGCTAATCTATGCGGCCTTAAATTTGCGGGCGAGATTAACTTCGGAGAAGAAGGCAATCTTGATTGCTCATATTGTGCCTGCGATAATTGGCAGGCTGAGAACTTTGATATGCCGTTGTTAAACCTAGAGCATTGTTCAGTTACCAATTTCTCGCTAAAAAACTCCACGATTCGGCAATGGAAGTTTTACGACTGTAACGTCTCCGGCGATTTTGTAAACTCCAAACTTCATGACATCAGAATTTATGGCGGGATTTTCGATCCGCTGATGCAAGACTGTTATCTGTCGAGAATTAGCTTTCCAGACGAGCCTAATATTCCGGATGGGAATTTTAACGCTTATAAAGCTTTCAAACGGATATACCAGAGCCAAGGAGACGATGATATTGCTAAATCCTTTTTTATAAAAGAAAATGAGTTCATTCGTAATCAACTTAAAGGATGGGCTTACATCACAAAGTCACTCAGTTATTATTATTGGGAATACGGAAGAAAACCTCACCGAATTATTTACTTATCGTTGGCAATTATCTTCTTATTTGCGTGCATTTACTGGCTTGACAGTGATCTCATATCTGCCAACACTGCAAATAAAAGCTTTAATTTCGGCGATAGCCTTTATTTCAGCACGATTACCTTTACGACTTTGGGCTACGGTGATTTTAGTCCTATTGGCTGGTTAAAAATACCAAGTGCGATTGAAGCTTTCTTCGGCGTGGTTAATATGGGATTTCTGATTGCGGGATATTCAAACAACAAATATTAGGAAAAGATCCGCACAGGCAATGTACGATTGCGGTGATGATTGTTGAAAATATACTGAAGGTAATTGCCGGCAAATCTTGTCATTTTGGGTATATTTGTGTTATCGTTTAGGTACGATACCTAACCAGCTACCCGTTAGCTAGAGCTCTTTGCAAACAATTGATATTCAATAGAATACAGAAATAGGTTCGAGCCCAGGTGGGCGCACGAAGTACTCTCCTATAAAGAGTTTAAACCCTTGTGAATTTCTATTCACAGGGTTTTGTTTAATTATCCCTTCAATAACCTCAAAGAAAGCCAAGCATCCCGGTATCTGGAACAATAGCAGATCCAGACTGATATTGCTGCCGCTTTGAAAGATGTTCAGTTCTATATTCTAAGCCCCATCATTCATCTGGAAATTAAAACCAAGTCACAGTAAAGAAAACAAACCGCTTTATAAATACTTATATGAGACGGTCTTTTAACGCAATTATATCTTCTATTCTACTTTACCCAATTCTTTATTCCGCATCTTCCACAATACAATTGCACTTAAAATTGCCAATATGAGGAAGAGCAGGTCAATAAATAAAAGGTCATAGGCTTGTCTTGCAAATGTATTCCACATCCAGTTATTACGAAGTATCCCGTGAAATACAGGAACGAGGAAACACGTAATTACAGACAAGGCTAGCGTTTGACGGTTAGTTAAGGTAAGATCTCTCCGAACGATAAAATAAATACTTAAAGCCAGCCAGGAATAAAAATACCAGTGATAAATATCTGATTGCGTGGCTTTACCCAGGAAAAGAATAACAATCATTGTAAAAGCCGTTACCGGAAGCATACTTAAGCATGCCGACAGGAAGATATTTGCTGTCCAGAAGTTAAATTTGCGTTTATGTGAAGGAACGTTGTCTTTATCGCGGGCAACCAGCCAGATAAGAATTCCCGAAATAATAACGATACAACCTAGAATGCCTAATACAAAGAACATCACCCGTATCGGTTTTCCACCAAAATCGCCAAAGTGCAGATGGTAAACAATACTTTTAACCTTATCTACATAAGTTGAATTTTCAAGCGGCGATTTTTCGTAAAGCACCTTCTGATCCTGCACACGGTAAACTATTTTACCAAGGCCCGAAAAGCGAACCTGAGGATCAGGAGTAGACGTTACAATAACATGCATATTTGCATCCTGATAGTTGCGAACCGATACCAGTTTAATATGACCCTGATCCCATTTCTTTTCTATTTGCTTTACAAATATGTTCAGGTCAAAAGGTGTTGTAAGTGATTTATAGGAATATTCATACTTTGTTTCATCTGAGTATTCCAGGTCTTCATAGAGTTTGTTGCTGTCGCCTTTGTATAAGAATTTGCTGTAAGGTGTAATCAAAAAAGAGTTGACAATCAAAACAATCCCTGTTACCGCAAAAATGAATTGAAATGGAAATCCAATCACTCCCAAAGCGGTATGCAGATCAGTCCAAACTGTTTTCCATTTACTAAACGGTCTAAATACGAAGAAATTAGAGACAATTTTATTCCAGTGCAGCATAAATCCTGTAATTAATGCAAAAAGGAAAATAAATGATACGACACCTGCTAACAGATATCCGAAAGGTGCGCCCAAACGAATAGGTACAACATTTAACTGGGCCAGGAAGTGCAAGCGGTACAAAAATTCGCCCATATCATACGACTCGCCATAATCAGCTTGTTTTTGACTTGCAAAATTGTAGGTAAAAAAGGCGGAGTCACCATCACCTCTCCTGCGGCCACCGCGGCCTTCTTTCTTGACTTCACCAGGCTTTGGTTTCTTCTTTAGGGTACTGTCCATTGAAGGCGACATGGTTACATAGGCGCCCATACCATGCCTTTGAATTGAAAAATCGAAATTCCGCCCCTTTAATTTATGGTGTTCGGCAAGCGAATCAATTACTTTGTTAAAATCCTTTACCGTCTTTTTTTTCTCAGAAACAAAGGATGTATTCTTTTGCCATGCGGCAATGTCGTCTTTAAAAAAAGCGAAAGAGCCTGCAAAAAAAATCACGTACAACAATGCGCAGATAATAATACCGCTGATGGTATGTGTATGGAAGTAAATATTGTATTTTCTATTGTCCATGGTTTATTTGCTAGGCAATCAGATATGGAAGTGAGAACAAAAGCGTCAGGCCCAGATAGGTTGCCCAAACTTTCCAGACATTTTGTGCCAGGAATGCCCAAAGCAAAAGGATGGCCCATAAAATATATCCTGTAAAGAAGGAAGTAACAATGACGTCCTGACGGGGGATTACTTTACAAAGCAATAAGTGAAGGCTGAACATGACAGTGTAACCTCCGATGGATCCGGCCAGGATTTTGGAAGTTCGCAGCCAAGGGGATTTAGTTAGGTATTTTTTTTTAGCAGGCATGATTGTCAGATAAATAATTCCAGGATTAAAAAGAAAATATACAGGATGATTACTGTAATCGGTCGCAGATATTGAAACGGCGCAAGCATAACTACTAAGCCACCAATGCCCATCAAACCTACCAGCCAGGCGCTAAGCCCGCTCATCCAACCCATCCTCATCACGAATATTGCTGCTGCAATAAGGAGCAGAATACCTCCGGCAATCCGGTAACCATTCGGATTTTTCTTAATATTCAGCACATATGCCGCTGTATAAGCATATTTAACCTGTTTGGATGTTAAATACCACAGTTGAAATCCAATTAAAATGATAAAGTAAAGCGTAGTGATCATATAGGCGCGTTAATTAAGTGCCATACGGCAAGCTGATGTTGCCGTATGGTACTTCTTTATTACAATCTCTAGTTAACGACAAAACTGGTTGTTGAACCTTTCCAGGTATGGGTATAGGCTTTGTCATTCCACTGGCCAGCTTCTTTTTTATAATCGGAAGCTTCTATCACATACCGCCCTTTTAAATGAGGGGTAAAAGATATTTTACCCTGATCATCGGTATGCAGCGTTTTAACCCAGCCTTGTGGAGACATCACCGCTACTTCGCCTTTCGCTAACGCTTCTCCGTCTTTTCTAACCTGCAGTTCAATCACCTGATTAGTACGGTAAGATTTCGGTTCTGAAACAATTACAAGTGGTGAAGAAGGTGCTGAAACAGGAGCTGAAGAAGCATTACCAGAAACTACAGGAACAGCAGAAGAAAATTCATACTTGGTTGTACCGCCCAGTTCCTTCGTGGTGTGTGCGGTAGAAACATAGTATACCCCGTCTTCATCAGGAATGAAAGAAGAAACTAAATGGGTTTTAGCATCTTTCAAGACTAATTTTGTTTTCTTCTGGCTTGGGCTGGTGACCCAGACTTCAAGGTCTTTAAGATCTGAAAACCATTTTTCCACAGAATCAGTTTGACCTTCCGGGTACTCACCATAGTATACATTTACTTCGTGAGCTTTGTTTTTGGTTGCATTTGGATTACTTTGTATCCAAATGGCATGTGCATTTGCTTCCAAACTAGTGCCGACATAGGCAACTAATATGATAAGGAGTACAATTAGTTTTTTCATTTGAATATAATTGTTTTTTCAGTAGTATTTATTGTTTGTTATTGTCTTCATGCTGCTTTCGGCGGTTTTAAAGGAGATGAAGCTATCATGAGCATAATTATTGCTGTTTGTGAGCGGTATGCTCATGATGGTTTCATCTGTCATATATTTTATTTACACCCGAAACAATATCATGTTCCGGACGTAACTGCTTTAATTAGAACTTTCAATATGTTGAATCGCAGTGATTACACCACCCTGAACTTTTAGACCTTGTTTAGCAGTAGCATTAGAAGCATCGATTTTGTAAACCCAGGTAGTACTATTATTTAGATTAACGCCGATATATCCATATCTTCCATCTTTAGGAGAGTAATTATTTGTTGTTACACTCGCAATAGTTGAAGGTTCAGGAAAACCAGTCACCTGCTTTACAGTTTTAGCAACAACATCGACAATAGCTAAACGATATCCGTCAACATAAGGCCCTTTAGTAGCCGTAGGTTCAATGTTAGCGATGAATTTATTATCGCCGATATATAACCAGTTGGTGATTACATATCCGTTAGAGGCAGTCTCAAAATTCATCAAATAAGTCTGGTCAAATTCAGTAGTACCAGCTTTGATACGGGTAATTGAAGAAGGTTTGGTTGAAGTTAACTTAGAGTCTCCAGTCTCCGCGGTTTCTGTATTGTCGTCGGTAGCTACTGACGATGAAAATGCATAAACATCTCCGTTTTCAACTACAGTCAAAGCATCTGTAAAATATCTGCCGATAAAGCTTGTTCTCGTATCTTTGATTGTCTTTTCATATTGCATTCCCGGGTAAGAATATACCGCGATACCAGCCTGATCTGGATATTTGGTATAAAAGTTTCTTCCGTTAATGCCAAAAAAAGGCGCAAATACTTTGTTTCCTACCTGTTTAAGCCAGCTGAAATGGGCAATTTCACCATTTCCGGTGGGTAAAAGCGCATCAATAGTACCTTCTGATGTCTGAACATTAGTCTTAGAATCTACGATATACCAGCTATGCAAGGTACTAGCTCCTTCAGCAGCAAAAGATCTGGCTACTTTTACCATTAAGATGTCATCATTAACCGGTGCAAATGCCTGCACGGTTGCTGCCACAAAATCATTCAGTTTATTTAACTTACCGTCTTTAACATTATAAACAGTAACGGCACCAGGACTACCCTGACCGTAAAGCATGCTGAAGAACTTGTTACCAAGTGTCACATAGTAGCGGTAGGTACCATCTTGTTCAACACCATTACCGATAATGGATACTGCACCCGTGTCAAGGCTAGATGCGGTCACCAGGTAATCTGCCACACCTTCTATCGCAGTCGGCGTAACCGCAAGCACAAAATTTCCAGGATTCTCCGGAATCGCTTCTCTATCTTTCTTTTTGTCGCAAGAGCTTAAAACCGCTACAAATGCCAGGACCGAAAGTGTTTTTTTAATTGTTGTGTTCATATCGTTTTTTTTGAAATTATTATTATTGTGATTTATTGATGAAATACCTGAGATTTAAATAGAATCCGCGACCCGGCTTTTGCAAACTAAAATTGTCAAATACCGGTTTGTCCGTAATGTTTTTTGCTTCCAGAGAAACGTTGTAGCGGCCATTTTTCATGCTATAGACAAAGTTCAGATCGTGCGCAAGCTGTGTAGGAACGCCATTTTTGTCGTCTGTCCCAGAACTGTTTCCTAAACTTGGCCAATAGAGCCAAAAGGAATGTACATACAACATATTATACCCCACTGTAAGATTGTTGCCCTTTTTTAAGACATTTTTGAATGAGGCTGAGACATCTCCATTGCCAAAAAAGTAAGGAATATTAGGCATTTGGTCCAGATAGACAACGCTTTCCTCTTCATAAAATCCACCAGTTGGTTTGGGATCATATTTTTGAAGGTTCCTTAACATTTGGTAAGTAACGGTAGTACCCACACTCAACCAGCTTTTATAAGAATACCTGATTTCGCCATCTACTCCGGTAGTGCGTACACCTTCGCGGTTATCTGCTATAGTCTGATTCTGAGCTCCGCTTGTACCGCCAACAAACTTATTGTAAATAAAGTCATCAGAATATCTGTAAATAACGTTAGCGGTTACAGAAAAGCGATTGACATCGCTTAGCTTAAACCCATAAACAATACCTAAATTGATATTATCACTTTTTTCTGGTTTCAGGTTTGGACTAGCTGCCTGATTTTCCAAGTCCCCAAATATTTCATTTGCTTCAGGCATCCGGTTGGTCAGCTCATAGGAGGTTCTGATTTGTAAGTCGGGATTTAAATAATAAGAAAGGGCAAAGCCGTAACCAAGTTTATCCGCTGACTTGTTAACTTTTGTGCTACCGTTTACATTTTTCAGATGAATGTATTTACCAAAAAGATTAGCACTCCATTTATTAGCTACCTCGTATCCGTATCCAAAACCAAGTACGTTCTTATCCATCTTTTTTGCTGGATCCAATGCATTTTTTTCCGGAAACAATAAGTCATCTGTTTTTCTATTGAAGGTAGAAAACACGTTATTTATCGCCACGGAGTGATGATTGGTGATTTTATAACTCATCATGGCTGTCGCCAGTCCGTTGTTGTTTTTGAATTTAGACAGCATTCCGCCAGCTGTTCGTTCACCCATGGTTTTCTTAGGGTCCCGTATTCCGTCCCAATCGTAATCGGCCATAGCCGTATCAATGGTTTTTTCATATCCAAGGTTATAGTTGGCGTTCACGGTCAGATCCAATCCCTTAATTAAATCTGTCTTCTTGTACTTAAGAGTTGGCATTACAATCCTTCCACTTCTGTGTAACTGACCGTAAACACTTTCAGGTCTGGCGGCAGTTTGTATTTCTTTATAGTTCTGGCCTAATGTGATACCAAACAAAAGGTTATCTGCGAAGGATTTATTGACTAGGCCGACGTTTGCGATCAGCGTTTCATTGTGATAAGTGTCATTAAATCGTCTTACCGAAGAAGCCCTTTTATCAGCCTCCATACTATTCTGCAACAGGGTTCGCAGATGTGTTTTATAGCTGTTATCAGAATAGTTTTGGAAAGCGCTGAGCTGTACCGTCAATCCACTCTTTGAAGTAGCCGCCGCATTGATTACACTACGATGCGTATTGAACGAACCGTAAGAGTAAGAAGCGTCTATATAATTACGGTTCCGATTACCGGTAACAATGTTAATTGCTCCACCAAGTGCATCAGAACCAAGCCAGATTGGTACAACACCTTTGTAAACTTCAATCCGTTCAGCAGCATTGATGGGAATATTATTAATCTGGAAAGAACTACCCATACCATCCATAGGAACACCGTCAATAAAATAACGAATGTGATTACCTGAAAAACCGTTTAGTGAAAGATTAAAATTGGATCCTACACCGCCTGATTCTCGTACACGTATACCAGCCACACGGTCCAAAGCACCTGCCAGATCCAGTGTGCTATTATATAATTGCTTCGCATCGATTGCGGTAACGTTAAAAGCCTGGCGATTACTTTCCTGAACCGCCGTACGACCTATAACCGTTATGCCATTCATATTTATCGACTCATAACTAATCGTAAAATCAGCTTCGGTATTTTTACCAGCAGTAACGGCAATAGCTTTTTGTTGAGTCTTATATCCTATCCCAGTTACGATTAACGTATAACGACCGGGAGTGATGTTTTTAATTGTAAAGTCGCCCGAATTGTTCGAGATTGCT
>Ga0160457_1000459_pt1 | contig 19009 bp, 14 predicted proteins | sample HID1972M_E6MG_FD_108242 | JGI IMG/M metagenome (GOLD analysis project Ga0160457, IMG submission 108242) | Enriched pill bug-associated microbial communities from UW Madison campus, WI, USA - HID1972M_E6 MG | ecosystem: Host-associated > Arthropoda: Insects > Digestive system > Unclassified ... | reverse complement strand
TGCAAACCGATGAGCAGCTGGACAAGTTCATCCGCGAGCACGCCGAAACCGCGTTCCACCCGTCCTGCTCGTGCAAGATGGGCACCGACGAGATGGCCGTGGTTGATGGCGAAGGTCGCGTGCACGGCATGCAGAGCCTGCGTGTGGTCGATGCTTCGATCATGCCGATCATCACCACCGGCAACCTGAACGCGCCGACGATCATGATCGCCGAGAAAATCGCCGACAAGATCCGTGGCCGCCAGCCGCTGCCACGCAGCACCGCACCGTACTACGTCGCGGGCGATGCACCGGTCAAAGGCAAGCCGATGCGTGATATCACCCCGGTTGCGCACTGACAGCTAACTAACGCAACGTCTAAAAACCGCCAGCTCTTTTAAAGACTGGCGGTTTTTTGTTTAAACTTTCAGATTCTCTAACAGTACGAACCCACCCGAACAGACTTGTAATACTTACCATCTGCACCTCTCTCACAAACACACTAGAATGCGCGCCATCAAAAAACACAATCAAGGAAGAATGATGCCGCTCAACCGCACAAACTCAGAAATATCCGCCAGTGCATTTCGACATGAACTGTCCAAAGAAACGACTATCTCTTTGGACTTCGGCTATCTAAGCGGCGTCATCGAATCATGGTGGGAGAAAAATAAAGAACAAAGCCTGCACACGCTAAAAATACAACTTACAAACTTATTGATTAATTATCTCAGACCAGAAGACACCCTCTATTTTGACCACGTTGGCGCCCGCAACGGTGTCGCCGCCGTGTGTATCAAAAATGTTTTTACCAGCGACTGCCCAGCACTGGCCCTCACTGTTCATGAGGCACTGGCCGACCTGTTTCACTTGACTGATATAAAATACGAATATGAAGACCACAAAGCCCTGTACTTGAAACCTTCCGCGGAAAAATATCGGGAATGGGGTAATGGTTACGGTGATATCACCCCTCATTCTGATGACTTGTATGAAAGCCTTAACGTTGACTATCTTGCGCTGACGGTGTGCCGGGATACTACACACACGCCGACCGCCTATTATTTCCCTGCTGACTTGCTGCTATCACTTAATGATGAGGAAATTCAAACCTTGCTGGGTATGCAGGCGATATTTGTTTCAGGCAAAAACGTCAGTGGCTCGAAGGAGCGCGTTCGAAAAGTCGTTGAATACAATGAACAGTATGGCTACCGATTTTCACTGGATTTCCGTATCGACATTCACAGCGGCGAGCGAATGCGTGCGTTCAACGGTGGTCAAGAGGTACTGGATAAAATCCGCGCCGGGATCTCGGCCGCCAAGTGTAATGTCTCCACAGCACAGACCGGCACGTTCCTCATCGTTGCCAATAACAAGATATTGCATGCCCGCCCTACGCTGAACATCAGTGCCGATGACGTTCGCTCGCAAGCCGCAACTTCGACATTGAACAACACGCCACGCTTGCTGTTTCGCAGCAAAGGGCCTCGCAAGCAGTACTACTCGCTGGACGAAAAACACACCGTTCAGGAAGCGATTTGATGAAGGGCTGTCAAGCGCCAGCAAATTCCACCTTCGCACAAACGCTCAAAGCAGGTGGACGAGACGCGATCACGTTCGGCATCGCGTTCATTTTTCTGTATCTATCAATCGGCATGGTGGGCGCAGCCCAAGCGCTGACCTTGAGTCAGACGATGGCAACGACCCTGCTGATTTTTTCGACACCGCTACAGTTTCTACTCATACAAAACTATAACGACGGATGGTTACTGATCCCGATTATTCTGGCGCTCAATGCCCGATTCGTTTTGCTCTCAGCGACGTTGGCGCCGCACTTGAAGCATACGTCGACGCGTAAAATTCTCGCGTCACTGGTTTTGCTGACACCCTCGATATTCACCGCGTGCATAACTCGCTTCAAGCACGAGAAAAGTTTCCCGTTCGCGTATTTTATCGGCGTAGGTGCTCCGATCTTCGCCTTGTCGATTATCTGCACTTACGTTGGCTTCATCGCCGGTGCAGGTTTTGCCTCGCCGGTCATTGCTGCCGCCATGACGATGCTCTTGCCACTTCAGTTTACTGCATTGGCCGGCAAGCACTGGCCGCACTACATGGAAGTCTCCAGCTATTGGCTGGGTTTCATCGGTGCTCCTTTGCTGGTGTTGTTGTTCAAGGACTACAACTTGCTGATCACACCTTTTGTAATCGGCGGCTTGATCGTAATGATCGAAAACACCTGTACTCGCCAAGGAACGGTTATCCAATGACCCTCTGGATGCTAATCGGCTTTGCCGCACTCACAGCTTTTGCATTTCGCGCACTACCGTTTGCTTTCAAAAACACTTCGGCGTTGACGCGCACCAACGGTTCCTTCTACCGCTTCGTCAGTTACAGCGCCCAGGCGATGTTAGGTGTGATCATTTACGAAACCGCATTTGCCAAGCTTGATGGCCCAAGTCTGATGCAACAGTTTCAGATTCTGGATGCGCTGAAGATTCTGCTGTTAGTCGGAACATTTGTCGCAGTGGCCAAGACCCGACAAATCCTGCCCAGTTTCTTTGCCAGCTTGCTGATTTACGTATGCGCGTTCGTCTATTTGAATAACTGAAATTTTATTCCTAGGGACCGACAAAGGGGGCTATTGGACAGGCCGGCCAAGCTCCCCTCTGTCGGGTGGCGGGATGACTATCACTCGCCGAATATTTTCCCTCTCAAGCGTCACCCTTGATACTCCCCCCCACGCAGGCCTACTCTAGACCTCGCGCAACCGTTTCACCCCTCCCCGCCGTTGCTCTGCCGCTTCCCCCTGACAAGGAGGTTCCCGAATGTTCGATTTCCACCCCCAGCTCAAGCAGCGCTTCGCTGCCTTGCGCACGGGCGCTGAGTTTTTTTCCCTGCGGTATGTACGCGAGTCCGGGCAGTACCTGTCGGTGCGCAAGAACGTCGCCGAACCGCCAAGCCTGAGCCGTGACGAGGGCGCGATGCTCACCGTTCGCGTCAATGGCGTTGAGGCGTATGCCGCGACCAACGACCTGTCGCAACAAGGCCTGCAAGCTGCGCTTGAACGCGCCGAAACTCAGGCCCGCCGCCTCAAGCCGCACGCCTTGCTCGACCTGCGCGATCAGCCAGTGTCCAGCGATCGCGCTGATTACTTTTCGCCCAATCTCGAACAACCCTTCCCGTCCCTGAGCGAATGCTTTGAGCTGCTCAGCGCGGAATCCGCCTCGGTGCCAAAGGATGAGCGCCTGGTGAATTGGCAGGTGAGCATCGGTATTACTTACGTCGAACAGATCTACCTGAGCAGCGCCGGGGCCGAATTGCGCCAGGCCCAGCGCTTCGTCTATCCAGGCCTCGACGTCACCGCCTACGACGGCAACGACAGCCAGACCCGCAGCCTCGGCCGCGAAAACTTCGGCCAACAGGGCGGCGCTGATGTGATCAGCCGCTGCGGCTTGATCGGCGCCGGCCCGCAAGTCGCCGATCAGGCCCTGCAATTGCTGCTCGCGCCGAACACCCCGCAAGGCCCGCGCGATCTGCTGTTGATGCCCGATCAGATGATGCTGCAGATCCACGAATCCATCGGCCACCCGCTGGAGCTCGACCGCATCCTCGGCGATGAACGCAATTACGCCGGCACCAGTTTCGTCAAGGCCAGCGACTTCGGCAGCCTGCAGTACGGCTCGAAGCTGCTCAACGTAACCTTTGATCCGGGCATTCCCGAAGAACTCGCCAGCTACGGCCATGACGACGACGGCACGCAGGCGAGCAAACAATTTTTGATCCGCGAAGGTCTGTTGCTGCGGCCGCTGGGCGGTGCGCTGTCGCAATTCCGTGCCGGCATGGATGGCGTTGCCAACAGCCGCGCCTGCGGCTGGAACCGTGCGCCGATCGACCGCATGGCCAACCTCAATATCGAGCCGGGCGATCAGCCGTTGAACAAGCTGATCGAAGGCATCGAGCACGGCATTTTGATGAGCACCAACCGTTCGTGGTCGATCGACGATGCGCGCAACAAATTCCAGTTCGGCTGCGAATGGGGCCAGTTGATCGAAAACGGTGAACTTAAAGGCGTGGTGAAAAACCCGAACTACCGGGCGATTTCCGCGCACTTCTGGAAAAGCCTGCGCGCCGTCGGCGACGCCAACACCGTCAAGGTGCTCGGCACGCCAAACTGCGGCAAGGGCGAACCAAATCAGGTGATCCGCGTCGGCCATGCTTCGCCGGCCTGCGTATTCAGCAACGTTGATGTGTTTGGGGGAGACGCCTGATGAGCATTTCGAAGAGTCAGTCCGACGCCTTCAAGGTCATGGTCAATTGGCTGCGTGACAGCGTCCGTGAGCCGGAACAGTTCACCCTCAGCTATGCCGCTGAATCCTCGGCGTTTGTGCGCTTTAATCACGCCAAAGTGCGTCAGGCCGGGCAGGTGCAGCAGGCCAACATCGTTCTGAAGCTGATCAACGACGGCCGTCATGCCGACCTGCAAGTCACCCTATCGGGTGATCAGGAAGGCGATCTGCAACGCCTCGCCGAAGGCCTGCAACAACTGCGCGAAACCTTGCCGCTGTTGCCGCAGGATCCGTATCTGCTGCTCAATCACAACGGCTGGCAGAGCAAGAACGTGCAGGAACATCCGCTGCCGGACACGGAACAGGTGGTCGATGAAATCTGCGCAGCAGCTGAAGGTCTGGATTTGGTCGGCTTTTATGCTGCGGGCCCGATCAGCCGTGGTTTTGCCAGTTCTTCGGGGGCGTTTGGCTGGCATCAGGCCAATAGCTTCAACTTCGATTTCAGCCTGTTTCACGAGAACGGCGAAGCGGTGAAAGCCAGCTACGCCGGGCATGACTGGAGCAGCGAAGGGTTCGCCAAGCGCTTCGGTCAGGCGCGCGAGCAACTGGAATTTCTCGGTCGGCCGTTGCGTACTCTGGCGCCGGGGCAGTACCGCGCGTATCTGGCGCCAGCAGCGTTGGAAGAAATCATGGGCATGTTGAGCTGGGGCGGATTTTCGGCGCAGTCGATCGCGAGCAAAAGCAGTCCGTTGCAGAAGTTGTATGTCGGCGATCAAGCGTTCAGTCCGCTGGTGTCGTTGGACGAGAAGGTCAGCGATTCACTGAGCCCGGCGTTTTCCGGTGAGGGTTATCCGCGCAGCGATCTGCGTTTGATCGTCGAGGGCAAGGCGGGCGATCAACTGGTTGGTTCACGCAGTGCGGCGGAATATGGTTTGGCCGCCAACGGCGCCGGTGGTGGTGAAATGCCAAGTGCGTTGAACATGGCGGCGGGGGATCTATCGCAAGCAGAGATCCTCAAGCAGTTGGGCACCGGGTTGTACATCAGCAACCTGTGGTACCTGAACTACTCGGATCAACCGGCGGCGCGCATGACCGGCATGACCCGTTTTGCGACCTTCTGGGTCGAGAACGGCGAAATTCAGGCGCCGGTGAGCACCATGCGTTTTGACGACAGCGCGTACAGCTTGCTGGGTTCGCAGCTGGAAGCGCTGACGGCGGAGCGCGAGTTGCTGCTGTCGGCGAGCACGTACAGCCAGCGCAATACCTCGTCGGCGTTACTGCCGGGGGCGCTGGTTAGCCGACTTACGCTAACGCTGTAAAACAAAGATCCCCGGCACACAGGGAATCAACTGTTGGATAGAAACTGTGGCGAGGGGATTTATCCCCGATGGACTGCGCAGCAGTCCCGCTTTTTGGGGCCGCTGCGCGACCCATCGGGGATAAATCCCCTCGCCACAGGTTTCATGTTTGAACAAGAATCTGGATTAACCACCCATCAGAGGTTCCATGCCCAATCGCCCGCCTCTCGACGCCATCACCGCCCGCTGGTTGCCGTGGGTCGTCGCCATTGCGTTTTTCATGCAGTCTCTCGACGGCACCATTCTTAACACCGCCCTGCCCGCCATGGCCCGGGATCTCGCCGAGGATCCGCTGCGCATGCAGGGTGTGATCATCGCCTACATGCTCACCGTGGCGTTGCTGATCCCCGCCTCAGGCTGGATCGCCGACCGCTTCGGCACCAAGAAAATCTTCTTCGGTGCGATTCTGCTGTTCAGCTTCGGCTCGCTGCTTTGTGCGCTGTCGAGCAGCCTGAGCATGCTGATCGGCGCTCGCGTCATTCAAGGCCTGGGCGGTGCGTTGATGCTGCCGGTCGGGCGACTGGTGGTGTTGCGCGCTTATCCGCGATCCGAGCTGGTGCGGATCATGGGCTTTATCACCATTCCCGGTCTGCTCGGCCCGTTGATCGGCCCGACCATGGGCGGCTGGATGGTCGAATACCTGACGTGGCACTGGATCTTTCTGATCAACCTGCCGGTCGGCGTCATCGGTTGCTACGCAGTGTGGAAATTCATACCCGACCTGCGCGGCACTGAACGTACGCGCTTCGATAGCTTGGGTTTCCTGCTGTTCGGCGCGGCGATGATCCTGATCACCATCGCCATGGAAGGCCTTGGCGAATTGCATCTGCCGCACCTGCGCGTGATGTTGCTGCTGTTCGGCGGCATGGCCTGTCTGGCGGCGTACTGGTTGCGTGCCGGGCATATCGAAAACCCGCTGTTCGCGCCGTCACTGTTCAAGACCCGCACTTTTGCCGTCGGCATTCTTGGCAACCTGTTTGCGCGTCTGGGCAGCGGCGCGTTGCCGTTTCTGGTGCCGTTGCTGCTGCAAGTGGCGCTGGGTTATTCACCGTCGCAAGCGGGGATGAGCATGCTGCCGCTGGCTGCGGCGGCGATGATCGCCAAGTGGGTGGCGCGACCGCTGATTGAGCGGCTCGGTTACCGCATCGTCCTCACCGGCAACACGCTGGCGCTGGGGATCATGCTGGCGAGCATGGGCCTGGTCAGCGAGCAGACGCCGTACTGGTTGCTGCTGTGTCTGCTGGCGGTACTTGGCGCGATCAACTCGCTGCAATTTACGGCGATGAACACGGTGACGTTGATCGATCTGGATGATGCGAGCGCCAGTAGCGGCAACAGTTTGCTCTCGGTGGTGGCGCAGTTGTCGTTGAGTCTGGGTGTTGCCTGCGCGGGTGCGTTGCTTGGCGGGTTTACGGCGGAGGTCGGTAATGATGGTGTGGAGACTGTGCTGGGTGCCTTCCAGCTGACCTTTGTCACGGTCGGGATCATGGCGATGTTGGCGGCGACGATCTTCTCGCAGCTGTCGAAAGAAGACGGGCGCCGCGCGAAACGGCCGGAAGAACACATTGAACATTAATTTGCCATGCTGGCTTTTGTGGCGAGGGGATTTATCCCCGTTGGGTTGCGCAGCAGCCCCAAGTGGGTTGAATGCGATCGGTCTGATGTACCGAGGTGGCAGGTATAGGGGAGTGCTGCGCACCCCAACGGGGATAAATCCCCTCGCCACAGATAAATCCCCTTGCCACAGATAAATCCCCTCGCCACAGGTAAATCCTTCACTTCTGGTTTTAGTCACTGTTCGTCCAGAACTTTCGAGGAAAGTGGCACGGGGCTGCTACACTGCGCGACATTTTGTTTTGCAGGCCAGTCCCGTGACCACCATCGCCACCGCTTTTAATACTCTGCCGCTGTCCGCCGCCATGCTGGCTAACCTCGAATCCCTCGGTTATGCCCAGATGACGCCGATCCAGGCGCAGAGCTTGCCGGTGATCCTCAAAGGGATGGATCTGATCGCTCAGGCCAAGACCGGCAGCGGCAAAACCGCCGCGTTCGGCATCGGTTTGCTGAACCCGATCAACCCGCGCTACTTCGGTTGCCAGGCACTGGTGATCTGCCCGACGCGTGAGCTGGCCGACCAGGTCGCCAAGGAAATCCGTCGTCTGGCCCGTGCCGAAGACAACATCAAAGTCCTGACCCTGTGCGGCGGCGTGTCGTTTGGCCCGCAGATCGCTTCGCTGGAACACGGCGCGCACATCATCGTCGGCACCCCGGGGCGCATTCAGCAGCATCTGCGCAAAGGTTCGCTGGTGCTCGATGGCCTGAACACGCTGATCCTCGACGAAGCCGATCGCATGCTCGACATGGGCTTCTACGACGCCATCGAAGACATCATCGTCAAGACCCCGGAGCGTCGTCAGACCCTGCTGTTCTCCGCGACGTACCCGGTGGGCATCAAGCAACTGGCGTCGAAATTCATGCGTGACCCGCAAACGGTGAAAGCAGAAGCGTTCCACGATGACACGCAGATCGAGCAGCGCTTCTACGAGATTTCCCCGGAAGATCGCATGAGCGTGGTGACCAAAGTCCTGCACCACTTCCGCCCGGCCTCGTGCGTGGCGTTCTGCTTCACCAAGCAGCAAGTGCAAGAAACTGTTGATCACCTGACCGCCAAAGGCATTTCCGCCGTTGGCCTGCACGGCGATCTGGAACAGCGTGATCGCGATCAGGTGCTGGCGATGTTCGCCAACCGCAGTACTTCGGTATTGGTTGCCACCGACGTTGCCGCCCGTGGTCTGGACATCGATGCGCTGGACATGGTGATCAACGTCGAACTGGCGCGCGATTCGGAAATCCACATTCACCGCGTCGGCCGTACCGGTCGCGCTGGCGAGAAAGGCATCGCGATTAGCCTGGTTGCACCGGGTGAAGCGCATCGCGCGCAAGCCATCGAACAGCTGCAGAAATCGCCGCTGAACTGGGATCAGGTCGATAACCTCAAGTCCCAGGGCCTCGCCCCGCTGCAACCGCCGATGACCACGCTGTGCATCGGTGCTGGCCGTAAAGACAAAGTGCGTCCGGGCGACATTCTGGGTGCACTGACGGGTGATGCCGGTATTCCCGGTGCGCAGGTTGGCAAGATCGCGATCTTCGATTTCCAGGCTTATGTGGCTGTAGACCGCACCGTGGCCATGCAAGCGTTGCAGCGCCTGAACGACGGCAAGATCAAAGGCCGTTCGCTGCGCGTACGTATCCTGTAAGAACAACGCCTGATCGTTCCCACGCTCTGCGTGGGAATGCATCCCGTGACGCTCCGCGTCACATAACAACGGACGCAGAGCGTCCATGGCGGCATTCCCACGCAGAGCGTGGGAATGATCATTGTGTGAGGACACCGTTTTGCGCTCTACCGAAGTCGTGATCATTGGCGCTGGCGCCGCTGGGTTGATGTGTGCACTGACCGCCGCCGGGCGTGGGCGTCAGGTTTTGCTGCTTGACCACGCGAACAAGGCCGGCAAGAAAATCCTGATGTCGGGCGGTGGCCGCTGCAATTTCACCAACATGTACACCGAGCCGAGCAATTTCCTCTCGCAGAATGCGCACTTCTGCAAATCCGCACTGGCGCGTTACACCCAGTGGGATTTCATCGGCATGGTCGGCAAACACGCCGTGCCGTATCACGAGAAAAAACTCGGCCAGCTGTTCTGCGATAACAAATCCAGCGACATTCTCGAAATGCTCCTCACCGAGTGCGATCAGGCCGGTGTCGAGCTGCACCTCGACACGTCGATCCAGACCATCGAGAAAGTCGAGAGCGGTTACCTGCTCGACACTACCCTCGGTCAAGTCCAGTGCCAGTCGCTGGTGATCGCTACTGGTGGGCTGTCGATCCCGACGTTGGGCGCGACTGGTTTCGGCTATCAGGTCGCCAAGCAGTTCGGGCATGAGTTGCTGCCGACCCGCGCCGGCCTGGTGCCGTTCACCATCACCGATCAGCTCAAGGAATTGTGCACCGAGCTGTCCGGGACGTCGGTGGATTGTCTGGTCAGCTGCAACGATCAGAGCTTTCGCGAAAACATCCTGTTCACTCACCGAGGCCTCAGTGGCCCGGCGATTTTGCAGATTTCGTCGTTCTGGGAATCGGGCGATACGGTGGAGATCAACCTGCTGCCGGATCACGACGCGGCGAGCTGGCTGCAACAGCAAGTGGCCGAGCGTCCGAACAGTGAATTGAAAACTCTGCTGGGTGAGATTTTCACCAAGAAGATGGCCAACCTGCTGGCGGACAACTGGTTTGTCTCCAAACCGATGAAGCAGTACACCCACGCAGAACTGGCGGAAATCGCCGAGAAGCTGGGCAGCTGGAAAGTCGTGCCGGCGGGGACTGAAGGTTATCGCACGGCCGAGGTAACACTCGGTGGCGTCGATACCCGCGAGGTTTCCTCCAAGACCATGGAATCGCTGAAAAGCCCTGGCCTGTATTTCATTGGCGAAGTACTCGACGTCACCGGCCACTTGGGCGGCTTCAACTTCCAGTGGGCCTGGGCCTCCGGCTACGCCGCCGCGCAATACGCCTGACCGAAACAACACTCCCCCTGTAGGAGCTGCCGAAGGCTGCGATCTTTTGATCCTGTTTTAAGATCAAGATCAAAAGATCGCAGCCTTCGGCAGCTCCTACAAGGGCGTGCGGGCGATCAAGGAACACTTTTTGCTGTCAGATGTGATCGCCGCCATTGCGTCGGCGTCATTACTGGCTCAATTTAGCGGCATCGCCTCGGAAGGCCTTCGCACTTCATGTCCTCGACCTCGTTTCGTCAGTCTTTGCGGCGCCTGTGGGCGCTGGATAAATTCAGCTACAGCGTGCGGGTGTTCATCGCCCTGACCGGCAGCATGGCGCTGTGTTGGTATCAGGATGAAATGGGCCTGTTGATCCCGTTGTTCCTCGGCATCATCGCCAGCGCCCTGGCCGAAACCGACGACAGTTGGCAGGGCCGCCTCAACGCCCTCGCCGTGACGCTGGTGTGTTTCAGCATCGCCGCGCTGTCGGTGGAATTGCTCTTCCCCTACCCCATCGTGTTTGCCATTGCCTTGGCGCTGGCGAGTTTCGGCCTGACCATGCTCGGTGCGCTCGGCGAGCGTTATGGGGCGATTGCTTCGGCGACATTAATCCTCTCCGTGTACACGATGATCGGTGTGGACCAGCGCGGTGGCGCGGTCACCGATTTTTGGCACGAACCGATGCTGCTGGTCGCCGGTGCCGCGTGGTACGGCTTGCTCTCGGTGTTGTGGCAGGCGCTGTTTTCCAATCAGCCGGTGCAGCAAAGCCTGGCGCGACTGTTCCGCGAACTGGGCTTTTACCTGAAGCTGAAATCCTCGCTGTTCGAGCCGATTAGGCAGATGGACGTCGAAGCGCGGCGTCTGGAACTGGCCCAGCAAAACGGTCGCGTGGTGGCGGCGCTGAACAGTGCCAAGGAAATCATCCTGCACCGGGTCGGTAACGGTCGCCCCGGCTCGAAAGTCAGCCGCTACTTGAAGCTGTACTTCCTCGCGCAGGACATCCACGAACGCGCCAGTTCTTCGCACTATCCGTACAACGCCCTCGCTGATGCGTTTTTCCACAGCGACGTGCTGTTCCGCTGCCAACGCCTGCTGCGCCAGCAAGGCAAAGCTTGCCGAGCACTGGCCGAGTCGATCCAGTTGCGTCAGCCGTTCATCTACGACGCCAGTTTCGCCGAAGCCCTCAGCGACCTCGACGCGTCCCTCGAACACCTGCGCATCCAGAGCAATCCGGCCTGGCGCGGACTGCTGCGCTCGCTGCGCGCACTGGCGGCCAACCTCGGCACCCTCGACCGCTTGCTCAGCGACGCGAGCAATCCCGATGCCTTGGCTGACGCGACCGACAGCAGCCTGCTCGACCGTTCACCACGCAATTTCAAAGATGTCTGGGTGCGCCTGCGCACACAACTGACGCCGACGTCCTTGCTGTTCCGTCATGCCCTGCGCCTGCCATTGGCACTGAGTATCGGCTACGGCATGGTGCATTTGATTCACCCGTCGCAAGGCTACTGGATCATTCTTACCACGCTGTTCGTCTGCCAGCCGAACTACGGCGCGACGCGGCGCAAACTCGGTCAGCGGATCTTCGGCACCGCCATCGGCCTGACCGTGGCGTGGGCGCTGTTCGATCTGTTCCCGAACCCGCTGGTGCAATCGTGTTTCGCCATCGCTGCCGGTGTGGTGTTCTTTACCAACCGCACCACCCGCTACACCCTGGCGACCGCAGCGATCACCATCATGGTGCTGTTCTGCTTCAATCAGGTCGGCGACGGTTACGGGCTGTTCCTGCCACGGCTGTTCGATACCTTGCTCGGCAGCTTGATTGCGGGGCTCGCGGTGTTCCTGTTCCTGCCGGACTGGCAGGGTCGACGCCTGAACAAAGTGCTGGCCAACACCCTGACCTGCAACAGCATCTATCTGCGGCAGATCATGCAGCAATACGCCGCCGGCAAAAGCGACGACCTCGCTTATCGTCTCGCCCGGCGCAATGCACACAACGCCGATGCCGCGTTGTCGACGACGCTGGCGAACATGCTCATGGAGCCGGGGCATTTCAGGAAGGAAGCGGATGTCGGTTTCCGCTTTCTGGTGTTGTCGCACACCTTGTTGAGCTATCTGTCCGGCCTGGGCGCGCATCGCGAGACCCAGTTGCCGGCGGAGGTGCGCGAACAGTTGATCGATGGGGCCGGGGTGAAACTGGCGGCAAGCATTGATGAAATTGCTCAGGGGCTGGCGAGTAAACAGCCGATTGCGATTCAGAGTGATGAAGAAGAAGCGCTGGCCAATGAGCTGGAGCAGATGGCCGATGAGATTGATGAAGGGCAGCGGTTGGTGCAGACGCAGTTGGCGCTGATTTGCCGGCAGTTGGGGCCGTTGCGCACTTTGGCGGCGCATCTGATCAAGGATACCAGTGAGGTTAGTGCTGGCTGACAGGACGCCTTCGCGAGCAAGCTTTGCTCCTACGGGATTGCGTAGGCCTTGTAGGAGCAGAGCTTGCTCGCGAAGAGGCCATCAGCAACAACACAATTCCCGGATCAGAAACTCACATCCCATGCTGCCTAAGCATCCGCTCATAACTCCCATCCGCCTTCATCGCCGCAATCGCCTTATCAAACCCCGCGACAATCTGCGCATGCTGCGGATTCTTCAGGCTGACCAAAATGTGCAGGCTGTTCTCACTCAACGGCTTGGGCAAAAATTCCACGGAGTTGCGCACCTTGGCTGATTCCCGCGCCAGGTAATACTTCGCCACGTATTCATCTTCCAGCGTCAACTTGACCCGATCCGCCGCGAGCATGCGCACGGCCATGGCGAAGTTATGCACAGGGACTTTCTGCAACGCCGTGTCGGCATCGAACGGCGCTGAATAGGCATAACCGCGCACCACCGCAATCGGATAGGTGTGCAGTTGTTGCAGATTGGAGTAGTCGAGCGGTGTGTCTTTGCGCTTGAGAAAGCGGATGCGGTTGAGCAGATATTCGCCGGAAAACTGCCCGAGTCTGGTGCGGTCTTCGTTGTACCAAGCGTTGACCAACACGTCATAACGCCCTTCGCCCACCCCCATCAGCGCCCGTGCCCACGGCACTTGCTCGTAGCCACTGGCATATCCGGCGCGGGCCAGCGCGGTGCTGACGATGTCGGTGGCCAGGCCGCCATTGACCAGCGTGTCGTCGGTAAAGGGCGGCCAGATATCAAACACCAGCCGCAGCTTGTCCGCTGCAGCGGTTTGAGCCAGCAGGAGCAGTCCGATCAACGCAAAGGCTCGATACACACGCGGCATGCTTGAAAATCCTTAGCGGGCGGGCTGCCCGGCCTGTTTTCAGTCAAAACCCCAAGGCCCCTTACCGGCAAAACCCAGGCACTAACAGTAGCTCAACGGAGCCAGTGCACAGCGCTCTCCAGCAGATTACACAAAGACGTGACGACCGCGAGAAAGGAATGATGGCATTTTGATCTTTGTCACAGACTCTTACGCCATGCAGACATCAAAGGCGTGGACGCTTAGTATCCGGACACACGTTCAAGGAGTCGGCAAATGAATATCGAGTGGATCTGCAAACATCACAGCGATCTGGGCAAGGAGCAGCTGTACGCCATTTTGAAGCTGCGCTCGGAAGTGTTCGTGGTCGAACAGAAATGTGCCTACCTGGATCCCGATGGTCAGGATCTGGCCGGCGACACCTGCCATTTGATGGGTTGGGCCGATGATCAACTGGTCGCCTACCTGCGCCTGCTGGATCCGGAATCCCAGGGCGGTGACGTGGTGATTGGCCGCGTGCTGACCTCAACGGAGGGACGCGGTAAAGGCCTGGGCCACGAGATGCTGGAAGAGGCGTTGAAACAGGCTGAGAAGAACTGGCCAGCGATACCGATCTATCTGTCGGCGCAGGCGCATTTGCAGGGGTATTACGGCAAGTACGGGTTTGTGGTGGCGGGTGAGGAATATCTGGAGGATGACATTCCACATATTGGAATGCGTCGCTCTTGAATCAGCCCTCACCCTAGCCCTCCCGAAACGTCGGACCGCCCAGAGGGAGAGGGAACTGACCGCGTTGTCTGGCGCTATACGCCGACCTGAAAAACCGCATCGATTATGGATTCAGAAGCACTCGTTCACATCGGCGTACTTCTCCAATATCCCCCAATCAGTCCCCTCTCCCTCCGGGAGAGGGTTAGGGTGAGGGGCTCTTATGGATATTCCAATACAGCCTTGATCTGCGGCAAATTTCGCTCAATCCACCCCCGATCAATCGCCCCCCACTCGCGAATCCGATAACGACCGGCATGGTTGCGTGCGCCCTCTTCCTGCTCGAATTCACAAATGATGTCCAGATCCGCCAACGCCGCGATCGTGTCCTGCGCCGTGCGCCGGGGCATGCCGGTCACTTCAGTCAGCGTCGGCACACTCGGCGCCAGGCCGCTGTCGATCAGGTACGCCACGTATAGGCGGCGATAGAAACTGCTTTTGGTCTTGCTGACGTCCATGCATGGGCCCATTAATTGGAAAATCAAAAGATCGCAGCCTGCGGCAGCTCCTACAAATCCCGCCACGTCAGGTACACACGCAGATCAAACTCGATCTGGTGATACCCCGGCAGCATGTGCTCGCACAATTTATAAAACGACTTGTTGTGATCCGACTCTTTGAAGTGCGCCAGTTCGTGCACGACGATCATTTTCAGAAACTCCGGCGCGGCGTCCTTGAACAACGAGGCGATACGAATTTCTTTCTTCGATTTGAGCTTGCCGCCCTGCACCCGCGACACCGTGGTGTGCAGACCGAGCGCGCGATGGGTCAGGTCGAGGCGGTTGTCGAACAGCACCTTGTCGATAGCCGGGGCGTTGCGCAGGTATTCCTGCTTCAGATCCAGCGCGTAGCTGTACAACGCCTTGTCGCTCTGCACATCGTGCCGCCCCGGATAACGCTGGCTCAGGTAATCGCCCAAACGCCCTTCGGCGATCAGTTGGCGCACCTGATCCTGCAATTGCGCGGGATAGGCCTGGAGGTACTTCAACACGGTCATGGACGGGCGGCACGGTTCGAAAAAAAGGTGCGCCAGTGTAGCGAATTCAACCGGGCAGCGCGCTCCAGTCGAAAGGCTCGGCGAAGCTGGCGGCGTCTTCGGCGATCAATGGCCGTGCGACAAGGAAACCTTGCACGTACTCGCAGCCATGCGCCTGCAGCCATTGGTATTGCTCGATGGTTTCGACCCCTTCGGCGATCACCAGCAAACCGTACTGTTTGCACAGGTTGATCACGGTGCTCACCAGCGAAGCGTCGCGTGCAGAGTCGGGTAATCGAGCGATGAGGTGGCGATCGAGTTTAAGCGTGTCCAGCTCCAGATCACGCAGATGCGCCAGCGAACACGGGCCAGAACCGAAATCATCCAGTGCCACCCGCACGCCGAGATTGCGCAGCAAGCGCAGTTGCTTGCGGGTTTCGTCAGGGTTTTGCATCAAGGCTTCTTCGGTGACTTCAACTTCCAGTTGCCGAGGCTGCAGCGCATGGCGCTCCATGACCTGACGCAATTCAGTGACCAGGTTCGGCATGCTGAACTGGGTGTTGCTCAAACTCACACCAAGCACCAGATCTTCAGCGAACAAGGTTTCCCAGGCTTTGCGTTGACCAGCGCCGCGATGATAAATCCAGCTGCCGAGCCGACTGATCAACCGCGCCTCTTCCAGCAACGGCAAAAACAGCCCTGGCGGGACATCGCCAACGCTCGGGTGCTGCCAGCGCAGCAGTGCTTCAAACCCACGGATCTGGCCAGTGTCGATGGCCACTTGCGGCTGATAAACCAGATTGAAATCACGGTTCTCGATGGCGGTGCGCACGCTCTCTTCGAGCATCAAGCGCGAACGGGCGCGGCCATTCATTTCGTGATCATAGAAGCGATATTGCTGACGACCGGCGCGTTTGGCTTCGTACATGGCAATGTCGGAGGCGCGCAGCAGTCCGTCGAGGTTTGAGCCGCAGTCCGGAAACGTCGCGATACCGATACTGGCGCCGAGGGCGATATCCAGCCCTTCGATTTGCTGGCAGATGGAAACGCGCTCGATGAGTTTCTCGGCGATCTTTGCCGCTTGCTCAGGGAATTCCAGATCCAGCAGTGCGGTGAATTCATCGCCGCCCATGCGCGCGAGGATATCGAACGGTCGCAGGCAAGCCTTCAACTGTTCAGAGACCCAGCGCAACACGCGGTCGCCGGCATCGTGACCCAGCGAATCGTTGACCCGTTTGAAGCCATCGAGATCCAGATACAGCAGCACCCAACTGCTGTCGCTGCGCTCCCCACGCAGCAGCAGGTTTTCAACGGTCTGGTAGAAACCTCGGCGATTGAGCAAACCGGTCAAAGGATCGGTAACCGCTTGGAATTCCAGTTGCTGATGAAGGTGACGTACGACCGACATGTCCAGCACGGTCACCACCATCGCGTGCTGCTCAGACGGCAGCGCAGCACATGAAAGTGCCACCGGCACCTGCTGACCCGGCGCAGTGCGTAATAAAGCGTCGTGCAGTCTTAGGGTTTCCCCGCGTTTGTAGCCGGCATAAAACTCGGAATCGGCCCACACGGGAATGTGCGGTTTCTGCAGGTAGTCGAGAAACTCCTTACCCTCCAGCTCCGTTACTGGCGCGTTGAGCAACCGAGAAATCGCCGGGTTGGCAAAACGGATCACGCCGTCCTCGCCCACCACCAAAATCCCTTCGGCAGCGTTATCCAATACCGAAGCATTAAAGGCTCGCGCCGCTTCCAGATCATGACTCAAACGCTGCAAGGCGCGACGGTTACGCTGGTGCTCCAGCAATGCCTGCACCTTGGGCTTGAGGATCTGTGGGTCGAACGGTTTGAACAGGTAATCCACTGCACCGCTGGCGTAACCCTTGATCACGGCATCCTGAGATTGCTCGTTGGCGGTGAGGAAAATAATTGGCGTAAGCCGCGTACGCTGACTGCCGCGCATCAGCCGCGCGACCTCGAAACCGTCCATGCCCGGCATCTGCACATCGAGCAGTACCAGATCGACGTCGTGTTCAAGCAACAGACTGAGCGCCTCGAAACCGGAGGCGGCGGTGATGACCTGCCAGTCCTGACGCTGCAGCAACGCGCGCATGCTGATCAGGTTTTCAGGGTAATCATCAACAATCAATAGGACAGAGTTGCCTTCACCTGGCGGGGGTTGCGCGCATTCCATGCTGCTTCTCTTCTCGGGACTACAGGTCGGTTCCGGTAAAAACCGTACACATACTGAGCGTTCACTCTAGTCCGGGATCTGTAAAAGCAATAGCTGTCATCAGGCCATCATTTAATCAAACGTGCCATTTACCGACTAACGGTCACCTCTACAGCCCCCGGAATCCGGGAAAGATGGCATTTCGACAGGATGTTGACGTCAATCATCTGCCAAACGGGCGTTAACAAAAAACGCCTCTACGCTTATAAAGGCCGCCCCCAAAAGGCGCGGGCTAGAGCTTCTGGCACCCGCGTTCAGGATGAACTGAGTGGAAGAACCGACATGATCGATCTCGCAACCTGGAACCTCAGCGTTCCCGTCGGCAGTCCGCCGTACACCGTCGAAACCTCAAAACTGGTGAATGGCTTCAAAGATCAGTACTTCCATTCCGACACCGGCACTTTGTTCTTCTGGTCACCGGTGACCGGCTCAAAAACCGAAAACGCCATCTATCCACGCACTGAACTGCGCGAGACCTACAGCAATGGCACGCTGCGAAACTGGTACTACCCGGATGCGGACAACCTGCTGCGCGCGACGGTTACGGTCAACAAAGTGCCGAGCTCGGGCAAAATCGTGATCGGCCAGATTCATGCGTATGAAAGCCAGCGGCCAATGGTGAAACTCGAATATCAGTACAAGACCAAGACTGAAACCGGCAATCTCGTGATCAAAGTGCGCATGCACCCGGATGACAAAGAAAGTCGCGTTATTACCCTGGCGACCGGGATCAAACTGGATAACGAATTCAACTACCTCATTCACTTAAGCCCGGGCGGCGCGCTAGGCGTGAGCGCGGCCGGGTATCAATGGGATTCACAAATCAGCGCAACGTGGCGGAATAAGCCGCTGTACTTTAAGGCCGGGGTTTACGTGCAAGACAACACCGGCTACACCAGCGAAGGCGGCCAGGTGACGTTCACCAAACTGGATATTGATCACGATAAATAACCCCCGTCCCTTGTGAGAGTTGGCCTGTCAACGTTGACGGTCTGACAGCCACCCAATTTCCTACAGCCCACATCCGATCCAACTGTAGGAGTGAGCCTGCTCGCGATGACGGACCAACATCCAACATCTGTGCTGACTGACCCACCGCCATCGCGAGCAGGCTCACTCCTACAGGGGTTCAGCTATGCGTCACAGACTGCGTACAACCCACCCACAAAAAAACCCGCCTCTCGGCGGGTTTCTCTTCAACAGGTCAAACCAAACGCTTAGTTAACCTTAGCGTTCAACTCACCTTTCAGATAACGCTGATACATCGCTTCCAGCGAGATCGGCTTGATCTTCGAAGCATTACCCGCAGTACCGAACGCTTCATAACGAGCGATACACACATCACGCATCGCAGTTACGGTCGCGCCGAAGAATTTACGTGGGTCGAATTCGCTCGGGTTGGTGGCCATCAGGCGACGCATTGCACCGGTGGATGCCAGACGCAGGTCGGTGTCGATGTTGACTTTGCGTACGCCGTATTTGATGCCTTCGACGATTTCTTCAACCGGTACGCCGTAGGTTTCTTTGATGTCGCCGCCGTACTGGTTGATGATCGCCAGCCACTCTTGTGGCACCGCCGAGGAACCGTGCATCACCAAG
>Ga0160457_1000452_pt1 | contig 19494 bp, 12 predicted proteins | sample HID1972M_E6MG_FD_108242 | JGI IMG/M metagenome (GOLD analysis project Ga0160457, IMG submission 108242) | Enriched pill bug-associated microbial communities from UW Madison campus, WI, USA - HID1972M_E6 MG | ecosystem: Host-associated > Arthropoda: Insects > Digestive system > Unclassified ... | reverse complement strand
TACCGCCAGTCCGATCTTGATGCCGGCATTTTCTGCCCCGAGGCTTAGCCCCCCCGCACCGCTGAAGATGTCAATTCCAATTTTATTGTCCGTTTTCAATTTGGCGGTATTTAGGCTGTTTGCTGATAAGATTTATAAAACACATTCAAATATAATATTTCCATTTAATTTTTGTCGTGGCAAAAATACTAATTTATTTAGCTTCTTAGTTATTTTATAAGATCCACTCCCTCATTCTTTGCATCGAGATAGATCTGGTAAAGAATTTTCGACTGTTTTTCAGTGGGTACAGGAATTCTTCCCGCAGCTATTTTTTTCAACATATCGAGTTGCATTGAACTTAAGTTCTTTGTCCCTTTATAGCTGCTGTAATAGGAGAAAAGCTTTTTCCACTCATCGGCACCAACGTTGAGGACGAAAATCTGTTTATCAATACCCTTGTCTACTGCTTTAATTTCTTTGTTTTCTTTTGTTATAAATTTCTTTTCTTGGTAATCAATAAATAACGCCTTATCAAGCTCAGGAAAATCTACGTCAATTTCTTTAACACTTTCCCAACACATAGCATTCTTGGTCCATTGCGTGATGTTGGCGTAACCTGAAGGCGGATGGGTTATCTTGTTATAGACTTGTTCAGAGATCATTTCTAGCATTTCTACCAGTTGTTCGGGCAGTTCCTGCCTTTCCCAAATCAGGTCAAAGTTTAAAAACAGGTGATTAGTATCTACCAAAGCAGATAAATAAGAAATGGTGTAGGCTACCGTTTGAGCTCTGAAACCGCCATCGTACCAGGATGCCTTGGTAACGATCCTTTCTGTCGTCCGGAATAGGATCACTTTGGAAATGGAATCTTTAAAAAATGATTCGGTGATTGCTAGACTATCTTTTTCAAGCATTGCTGTAATTTCTTCAGCAAATTTTTTAAAACTTTCCTGCGCTCCTTTGGAAACTACGTCTGGCTTTTGGCGCCATAGATTTTCCGTTTTGGAGAGCAAGGTTTTATCAACAACCTGTGATTTCGGGTTCTCCAGCAAAAATTTCTTTTTAGGGTCTGGCTTTAAATATGCCTGACTGTTTAGGTATTCGCCGCGCACTCTTTCATAAAACCAGTGCGTTCGTCTTTGTGAACCGCCAATAGCGGGTGCATAAACACGGTTAGCGTAGCCCTTCATGTCCTTATGGAAAGGGCTGTTAGAGAAGAAGTCGGAGTTATTGATCTTATTCTGTGTATTTGCATATTCGGCAACTTTAGAAATAAATTCATCTTGGTTTTCTGTTTCCTTTACCACTGATAGTTTCATCTGGACAGTAATTCCGGATACGTCAAGATTGGAATTCTTTTTTGCGGCATATATTGCCGACGTCGTCTGGCCGCCGTTCACAATCTGGAAATTACTAATCTTCTTTAGGTTTCCGGTCGTCGCGTCCAGCTCTACGGTAGCCGCAGTGGCCGTTATGCCGTTGTTATAAGCAAAAAACATTTCTGGCTTAAATTCAATTGTGTTTCTTAGACCTTTATTGACATTACCTTTAAACTGAAGGAAAGTTCGTACATTTTGTTCAAAAAGCTTTTGTCCATGATCTTCGTAAATCTGCACGAGGGATTCTCCGCTGATAACCGACAAATAAGATTGATAAGAATTCTTTTCATCGTTGATCTTCAGGCATGGGAGATCGACCTTAATTTCAAAGCCAGCCGAACCTGACTGCGATTCATAAATCTTATGCAGATATTCGATATCGATAACTCGGAACTCACATATAATTCCATCAATCTTTTGCGGCGGAAGATCGGTTAGCGTGCGTGTCGCCTTGCCATCGGTGAGCACCATCAGCCGTACCTTTTGTATTTGTCTTTTTTCCCAGTATCGATAAATACCGTAAGCCATAGAATATGCCTCGGAAGTTTCTTCGATGTTCCGAAACAGGCCTTCGCAACATTTCGTGAAAAAAGTTCTTAGCCGGTTAAATTTTATGTCAATTAAATTTTTGGTAAGTGTCTGAACGTGTTCTTCCTGGAAAAACTGATGATTCAGCAACGTAAGTATTTTCCGCTCATCGTCGTAGTCAAAACCCGAAATTTCAAGTCCTTTCTTTAAATAATCGGCTTGTGTATAATTGCTGGTCAAGTCGCCGGCAGTGATAAGATCTTCACAGACCGTTTCAAAAAAAGCCTGGGCTTTCATCAAGCCGCGACTTTCAGCCTCTGCTAGTATGGACTGCAAAAAATCTTCGTGGAACTCTTGGAGTGAAATCATTGGTTAAAAAGCAATTGAGTTTAAATCAGTTTCAAAATCTCTGCACCTCGACAAATCAATAGAATACTCAGCCGAGGTGATCTGATCGGCAACCTCACTGGCTAAAATTTTTGGAAACTTTTCGTTAATTGTGTAGAGTGTTCCCGGATAATTCACCCATTTATAAAAGGGCCCTTCTGTTATGCCTTCTAGATACCCATACTGTGCCAGTTTATTTTCAAATTCATCAGCTGAAGTTTGGTCTGTTGCTGTAAATAGACTTCTTATTTGCGTAATTTGGTCAATAATACTATTCCCGTTTTCGCCACGGCTTATTGGGTACACCATTAAATACAATGGCTTTATCCTAAAATTGAGCTGGTGTAATGATGAAATGCGAATGAAAGGACCTTTGCTCGAGATAAAGGATTTAATTTCTACAAAAACACTTTTGGTGGAAAAATCCTGCCGGTCAAATTCCGGCCCGACCCAGGAGGTAATAGCATCGGCAATCGACGTTTTAGGAATAAGAACGTTTGACAAAAATATAAGCTCGGTAAACAGGCCCATTTGCCGCGGCTCGGTCATCGATAAATCTCTGCCTTGGCTAAGAAATTTTTGCCATCGTTTAAGCCGGGTGTTGATGGTTTTCAGTAGCATATTCGGTTCGCGACATCCTGCAGAAACTACAATTAAATCATTGCAAAGCGCAAGAAAAATCTCCCGGTCTTCATTGCTGTTTGCAAGCATATAAAGCTCAGGCCGCGAACTTTCTGTACGCCTAACAATTGTAAGTCCTTGAATACGGGTTATGAGTTCCTGTTCATCATCGGATGATGTAAATCTGATGAGCAGACCGTATTTAGACTTTCGATCCTTAACCCAATAAAAATCATGAATAGTATCACTATCAATTCGGCGCACGGCATCTGCATGCATATTTGCCCACGGATTATTCATTATCTCAGTCATCTGCTTCCTCCTCTTCCGCAAGCTGTTTGAGCAGATTCTGATAAAATACGGTATTTATTTTAAGGGTAATCGTATCGTTTTTGCTGGCAACACTGCCCGGAAAACTTACACCAAAAGCGGCGATTTCCTGGATTGGATTCTGTCGCTCAGACTCTGGAGTTTCTTTAGCAAAGCTTTGTTCCATAATATGAAGCATCAGCAATGGTCTCGGCAGATGTCGCCTTGTTTCACCTCGGTTATTGCTTAACTTTTTACGGTCCTCATCAGTCTCAAGCGCAATTGATTCAGCTGACCCAGATGAAACCTGTCTATTCTGTAATTCTATGTAGCCATCTTTTAAAGCAAATAATCGTCGTTCCTTGCCGATGGTTAACCCATTATAGTTGAAAGGACTTCCCGTACCGTTATGAAGTGCTACGTCCCAATCTGTGTCACGTTCGTCAGCAAATTTTTCAATAAAAGCGATAGGCATTCTTGAAGTCAATCCGAGGCGGTCATTGTCATAAGTTTTATATTCGTTTAGAAATCCTTTAATCACTTTCCGATTAACATTCCTCCACAGGTAACTGCCGTCAACCATTCCAGGCTTCGGTAATTTATCGAGCAGCTTTTTAATGGTTTCCATATTTGATTGAATATCTTTTGAATTGCTCCTTAGGTAGCTGGTTTCTTTAAGCTTTCCGTCCAAACGCATAGAATGTATAAATTCTCTCACATTTTTCTGCTTATTCCTCGCTGTTACCTGAAGTATGCTATCAGGATTTTCCTGAACAGCCAGTCCGAAGTCACTAGGTGTCATATTGTTATCAGCCATGATTTTGAAATCCTGAAAAAGTTCTTCCGTCGCCCGGATGATTTCCTCAAAATCGGCTATTTTATCCACAGGCATAAATATTTTGCAAAGATCTTCATAACCTGTTCTGTAACCAAACCATCTTCCCATCTGCATTAAGGTGTCGTAAAAAACAGTGTTGCGAAGAAAATAACTAATGCTCAGACCCTCCAAAGTAAATCCGCGTGCCAAGCTCGTGCCTCCGATAACAATAGCGTTGGTCACATAATTTTTTCGGTATTCCAAAGGAACCGCCGTACGCTGATGTACTTCCCGCACTACTATTGTTTCAATTAATTCGGTCATCGCATGGCTGATATCTTCCCAGCTGAATTCAATTTCTGAAAAATGACGATGACAGCTTTCCTGCATTTCCTTTAAAACAAAACTTTGACTTGTGCTATCGGGCAATTTAGCGTAGGACGTAACTTCATCCTTAATCAGGTCGAGGTAATCTTCAGATAGCTTTCCCAGCAATTTATGCACATCTGTAAATCTTGTTGCGTGAATCAGCATACTGTTATGTTTATCGCCTTGACCACGTAAACTTCTGACTGCTACATTTATTACGAAAAGCCGGATAGCATCCAGCAGGCTTGGTGGAAGGCTGCTAACTTTAAAATCTTTTTTATGGTTGCTTGGCAGATCGATAAACCAATCACTGATAGGGACGAGATGAGAGTTGTTAGTATCGATAAATATCCGTCTTGCTCCGAAATAATTTGTAGGTGCATCCAGAGCGTAAATGAAGTCTTTAGGAAAAAGATCCCTGCCCAGGTCGGCGGTTTCCACTTGGTGATCAATAAAAATATTGGCGTACGGAGTGGCTGTATAAGCTACATATGCGCTCTTATGGAAAAGGCCTAGCAGTGTTCGGAGCTTTTTATTTATCGCAGTGGGGTCCTCGTTTTCTTTTGTATTTATTGAAGCGTAATCCGACTCGTCATCAATAACCAGCATCGCGTGGTTAAACACTTTATTAATGTATTGCTTCTGAAGCCAGTCGATAACGTTGTTCAGCGTACTCGTATTTTTTTTGATAACAAGCAGAATAGGAACACTCACATTGTCAAAATTCAATCCTTGTGCCAATTTATCAGCATCCCGTTTATTAAAATCACGCTCAATGGTAGTCAAGCTGTAAGGGAGCAGCTCCTTACTAGTATTTCCTTTGCCTGCTCCTGCCTGAACGCCTTTTGTTTGTCCGATAAACGATTCATTAAGTCTTTCCTGTGTCTGGTTGCGCAAATTGTTTTTATCTCCAGATATTACAACGATAAATTTATAGCCGGCGTCGGCGGCTTTGCAAACTAACGCTGAATAATTACCCGTCTTTCCTGACTGTACGTGACCAACAACCATCCCGTATCTTGAAAATGCAGTGAATGATGGGTTTTCAAGGTTATTCATCACAATATCAGTGTCGATATCCAACGTTTTAATAACTTCAGGCGGCAAAGATTTTTCAAGGTAATCACGAAACCGCCCCCAGTAATAATTTCTGGACTTTTGCTTGTGGATAAGTGTCCACCATGATGTATCTCTTTCTTGCTGTTCGTCGCCCTGAATAAGAATCCCATGTTCCATTTTTACATCGAAATGGGTTTCCAACTCCCTTGTAAGCCTGTTCCAGTCTTCTTCATTAGGTACGTCGAAACTATCTAAGGAAAGGAGCTTGGCAAACATCTCCGCTTTAATTGCTGAGATCAGGCTGCTCGTATTTTCAATTTCTTCGGTAATTTTGTTTCGTGGAAGTGCGCCTTCGACTTTTTTCAGCTTGTTAGATATAAAATCTTTGAGAGCCTGATAACTATTTGTCTCCATTATGATAAAGGTGTTTTCGGTTGGTGTAAATTTCGGTTCGGAGCAGTTCGGTTATATATTCCTCGCTGAAGCCAGCTTGCTTAAGGTTATCAGACATTGTTATAACATCTTGGTCTGTCAAGGCCGATTCCTGTTTCAGCAAATGAGGGTTTGCCTGGAGGTTGTATTGAATGGCATCCAGCGGCAAATACGCCTCTATTCCTTTTAAATAAAACTGAAGCTTTACCAAAGTTTCCTGTGGTAACCCCGATCTTAATCCCTTGAAAAGCGGGTGCTCTTGATTTATAGAAAATCGGAGATCGTTATTAATCGGAATGATATCCCAGAACTGAATGAGCGATTTATCTTCAATTTTTTTTCCTCGCCCTGTATATGGTCTGGCGCCTTTTTGCGTCGCCTGTGCGATGATACGCTTCAAATCATTTCTGATATCTTCAGCCGGTCTTGCTATCGACTTTTTGATATCAATACCCCAGTAACTGTCAGTGTCGTTTTCAATATCAATTTTGATCCTGACCAATTTATGAGCGTCAAGCGCTTTATGAAGTCCCCACCATGTACCGTAGATCAGTATCCGATTTCTGCGGTAAAGGTAAAATCCCTGGGATTTGACGTAGCCGTCTTCTGTTGCATACAGGTTATATTCTTGCTGCGTTAATTTGGAGTGATGTGGCAGGATATAAGGCTGTATCTTAATCGTTGAACCATGAAGTTTAATTTTTTCAAGAAACAATTCTTGCGTATACGAATTACTGGTATTAAAGGGATTAAACGGTAGAATAGGATTATCATTGACAGCAAGTTTCAAAGCTTTATTGCCTTCAAACCCTTCAAGATACCTGTGAAAAACAAGCGCCAAATGTTTGCGCAGTTTGTCAATTGTATATGAGAAAGAGCTTTTATCAACGCGGTCAAGATTCTGCCAGCATACAATCGTCCCTGCTTTTTGCTTCAGCAACTCCTCAATTAATGGTATGTTGTTATATTCGTCGGGTGTTATTAATAGCCATTTGTTCTCTTTTGAGATATAGTCAAGGTCCCATTGGCGACAACAAACTTTATTCTCCTTTTTTGATACGACAGTTAGCCTTTTGCATTGTGAAAATGATGCGGTTTTCAGTCCTAGGCCAAACCGACCTAAATCGTCTTTGTTCCTAATGTCTAGGGGGTTTTTAGATGCCAGCCTCATTGCTTCGACAAGTTCCTGTTCATTCATTCCGGAACCGTTGTCCAGCAAGCAGAATACCGGTATTGGCTTAGTGACTGTGTATATCTTAATTTGATTGGATTTGGCAGTAATGCAATTATCGATGAGGTCGGCTACGGCAACCTCAAAAGAATAGCCTATGTCACGGAGAGACCCTACGAAGTTTTTTATATTAGGATCAACGATTTCGGCTTTTATCATAGAATTTGAATAAGGTTTATAAGGGAATAAATATATTTAATAATATCTATTAATTTATTGAGGAAAGGGGATCTTAGGACTGATTGCTACTAAGTTTGTCCAAGAGACCACTAAAAGTATTTTCTATGAAACGAGTTTTAAGCTCGCATTCCCATATGACAATAATTCGCCAGCCCATCTTTTTAAGTAAGAATGCATTATCTACATCTCGTTTTGCATTTCGCTCAATCTTTGGCATCCAATAAGACTGGTTCGACTTTGGGGTTACAGAACGGGAACATCCATTGTGACTGTGCCAAAAACACCCATGAACAAAAATCACGGTTTTATATTTTGGAAGTACAATATCAGGTTTACCTGGTAACTTCTTTTGATGCAGGCGATACCTAAAACCCTTCGAGAAAAGGAATTTTCTAACAAGGAGTTCGGGTTTCGTATCCCTACTTCGAATACGCGACATATTATAACTTCTGGTCTCCTTTGAATGTACGTCAGTCATAAAAAAGCGTTCATTGGATTGTTAAATCTTAGGTAACTGTGCAATTTAATTAAAGATTTCGACCTGACATACTTATTATGTTAGTCCATCAGACAAAGAGCCAAAAAAGAACATAGGAGAGGCCTGTTTAGCTATACCTTAAATCTACACGTACTGTTATTAAAATATAACTTTACGAAGAATATGCATTAAATTGTAAATAAATTAAGCGAAGAAAATATATGGGTCGAAATTTAGAAAAAAGAAGAAACCTTTTTAAAAAGTTTTCGCAACAACTTTTATTATTGAAGGAGAATGGGCTTATAGCTAGAGAATTTAAATATGACGATCCATATATCTGCCCAATATGCCTGAGAGAATTTTCGGAAGATCATTTAAATGAAAGTAAGTATAGTAACTTCCTGACCGCGGAAGATTCTCCCCCAGCGGCGTTGGGCGGTTCCAAAATCGCGCTTACTTGCAGGGAATGCAATAACGGATGCGGGCAAGAGATTGATTGTCACTTAACTGATGTTCTAAGATCGATTGATGATAGTTTTTTTTACAAGGGAACCAAACAAAGTGCGACGATAGAGTTCGAGGGTAAAAAAGTCACAGTGGAACTGGAATCATTGGGCGATGGGACCTTGACTGCTTACCACCGAAATAAATTTAACAACCCTACACTGTTGGAAAAATTTATATATGGGATAAAGAATAAAACTGTAGGACCCTTATTGAATTTCATTCCACCAGCCCGGAAACTTGACCCAAAACGGATAAATTATGCATTGCTTAAATCAAGTTACATTATAACGTTTTCAAAATTTGGTTATATTTTCCTGTTATCTCAACAGTATGATATTTTAAGAGATCAATTGCTTAATCCTTCCAAACAGTTATATCATTGGACGCCATTCATTAATGACCAATTTACAAAAGAATCGGCAGGCACATATTACGTGCTAAATAATGAATTTGAATCTATTTTGAACGTGTTTATTTTAAAAACTGATTATTCAGAAACAATTATTGGTGGTTTTATTCAGCCGCCAATAATCGATATGGAAACATTTGCAGAATCCATTAATACTCAAAGAAGCCCTGACGGAATGCTTGAAATAAATACCAGTTCCTACGATACAAACATTAACTTATTCAATGACATAAATGAAATTATTAGAGTAAAAAACTGGATCGAGCGGATAGCATAAAAAGCTTTTCTCTTTAGATAAAAGATTCTAAGTCTTCTAGCCCGAACGCCCTATACTAGGAGAAAATCTTCGTTTCTGACTTACAGAAGCAATTTAATCACTTTTTTGAAATTTCAAAATTTTGCTCCGTTACATATTTGTAACGGTTTTAATTGTGAAATTTACGAATAGCATGGACATCTCTCCCGACAATGGATCGGTGATTGAATTCTCATCAGAACTCAGCTTAAAAACACATTAAACAGCAATACCCAGGTTATCTCATGATGAAAAATAATACTATGTTTTAAAAGTTAATGAACTTCAATTGACTCCTAAAAAGCCACCGCAATAGCTCAAAAAGTTATTGTGGTGAGGCTAGATTAAGGTAGATAACTTGAGAGGTGAGTGAATAGTTTGTGTAATGTTGCGGAGTCTGCTCCTGTTCCAAAAGACTGACAAACCCGTCACACTAACATTCATGTTTGCGCTTTCACCTATTAACTACCAATTTATCCGTTTTCACAACTGAAGTACCGGTACTGGTAGTTTTAAAACTAACAACCTGTCCATAAGCGGTTCCAGCTGCAGTAATGACATAGGCCCGGGCATAGTATAAATTGGTTTCATTTTCAGATATCGAAGACAACAACCTATCTCAACAAATTAAACTTTGTTTATTTCAAACATATAAAACATTTATATTTAATGGTTTATAAAATCCCTTATTTTTTTATATTTTTAGCAAATTCTAAGTCTTATGCGCACTCAACCTCTAAAGACAAATTTAAAACGCTTTGCTAAGAAAACAGGTTTATCCTTGTTGCATGGAGTACTATTATTGCTTTTAACTGCCCTTGCCCTAAACATAGATTACAATTTCGGACCGGAAGAAACATTAGTTAAATCGACTGTATTCTTGGATGAGCTTCTTCATAAAAGAAAAGATTACACATCAGATTTTGTTTTTATTGATGTTAGCGCCAGTAAACAACTAATTGACAGGCCGGACAGAGGTGGAAACCAAGCAATAACAGACAGGGCAATGCTAACCCGCTTTTTCAAAGCCATAGCAAAGAAACAACAATATCAAAAAACGGTGCTCTGCGATTTGATGTTCGATCAGCCAACCATTAGTGATGATTCTTTAAAATATTTCCTTTTCCGAACAGAGGGAATTATTATTCCATATTCAAAAGAAAATAACCGCAGCATATTACCCGTATTTAACGATATCACTCAGGGTTATTCCGGTTATAAACGCTCAAAAGGTGTTTACTCATCAGACAATCTGGTTAAATATCAATATGTAAACGGGTCCGGCGAAAAAACGATTCCCTTAAAAATGGCTGAACACACCATGGGTATGGAATCAGATTATAAACTAGGACTGTTATGGCTCGGAGAAAATATCTTTTTCAATAGCATCATATATGAGAAATACATTGGAATGTCCGATATTCAGAACACAGAAAGCGGGAGTAAGATGATTCCATTAGACGAAATCGTTATACTTCTTGAATCAAACAACGATGATTTTATAGAAAAATTTACCAGGGATAAGTATATTATCATTGGGGATTTCGAAAACGATTTACATCAAACCTATAATGAAAACGAGCCTGGTTCTTTAATCATTGCTAATTTATTAATCTCCCTTAAGCTTGGCACCAATCAAATTACGTTTGGCTGGATAATATTCATGCTTATTTGTTTCTCCTTATTATCTGCTATAATTCTGTTTCCTACAAAGTCAATTATTTCAGCACTCGAACGGATGAAGGAAACAACGATTGGAGTCATGGTACTCGAATTTTTCACTTTCTTTCTGATTACAGGGCTGATTTCTTTTCTCTCTTTTATTTTTTTCCGAAAGCATATTGATATATTTTTTGTATCGATTTATCTTACAGGGATTTCCCTGATAAAAGAATATTTTAACGAACGTAATAACAAGAAAAATGCTAAAGCTAATTCTGCTCATTAACTTATTTTTCAGCCATCCTCCCGATGAGTATTTTGTGGCGCACATACATGGTAAAATTTATCATTCGGGCACCAACAACGTCATTAAGCTGGGTGAAAAAATAAACCTCGATCAGGCGCTGGATTTCACCACCGAAAGCGACTTCCTTGCGGTGATAAGTCCAGCACGTGGACGTTTTTTAATCCGTAAAAATAAGGGCGGGAAGCGCTCATCTGCTCCAAGGATACTCGTTGCAATTAGCGATAATCTGGTTCCTGCCACGTTACCACAAACATTGGCCGGTAGAGGAAATGTAAATTCGCCTGCCGATTTGAAGATGATGTTCAATAACCTTGCAAAAAAACAGCAGGATACTCTGGTAAACATTTTACTCATAGATTCGGTAAAACTCGAACTCGAAGGTGCAGGCTTTAATGAAAGGGATTCTAAATTCTTTTTCATCAGATATGACTTCTCCAGGGAAGCGATCAATAAAAAGCTAAACTTTATGCCAGGCACAAACCTTAAAGAGCTTTTTCTGGTAATCGATAAAGGGATTTTCCTGGTTGACGGTAAATCTATCGATCCAGGGCTAACCAGTAATCTTCAGCTTTTTTATTACAACGCTTCAGAACGTTCAAGCGATTTGATTGGCAAAATCAAGATAATTTTGGTTGAGAAAAACATTATCCTTCAGGAAATCGGCATACTCCAGAAAAACCTAAGAATACTTTATGAGGGCAAGAAGAATCAAAATGAGTTGATTCGGGATGCGATATTTTCTGAATTAGAAAATAACTATGGTTATATAGATCGAGTAAATATTCTTGCACTCCTGTCTACAATTAAAAACTGATAAGTTAACACCTCACCCCTATATGAAAAAAATCTATTTCCTCTTTATCTTTACGTTGTTAACAGTTTCGGTATTTGCACAAAAAGTACCTAAATTAATTTTACCAGTTGGTCACACAAAAGAAATAGTATCGGTAGCCTACACCCCTGATGGCAGGCAGATTCTAACTTCAGGAGCCGATAATGTTATCAAAATATGGGAAAGCGAAACAGGAAAAGAAATAAACACCTTTAAATCTCTTCAGGCTACAGCCTACATCATTAAATTCTCTCCCGACGGAAAAACCCTTGCCGCTGGCTTTAAAAATGGCAATGTAATGTTATGGGATTTTGATAAAGGGGAATTAATTGCAAACATAAGACTCCATTCAGATTCCATTTCTTCTATTGATTTTTTTGCCAATGACAAATTGCTCACCGCAAGTAAAGACAGAACAGCAAAAGTCTATGATATTCCTGCAAAAACAATAACAACGAACATTAGTGAAGGCAGATTTCAGATTCTTTCAGCTTCTTATTATCCTCAGGGCGATTTTATATTAACCGGAGGTGGTGGCGTAGACTTAATTAAGAATTCTGCGCCTTCTGACAGCCCTACAAAACTTTGGAACATAAATGGCCGCAAAATTTCGGATTTTGCATTTGGCATCTTTAATGTTGGTTCTGAAATTCACCTGGCCGATTTCACCCCGGATGGGCAATATGCCATTGCTGTTGGCAATGGGCAAGGCAGAGTATATGATATGTTAAAAAACAACAAACTGATAGCAAAATTTAACGGTTTAGCGGATTTTGCGGTGATGTCACCCAATGGAAAAGCAGTTCTTATGGGAGGAGATACTAAGAAGCTTCAACTGATAGATATTCCATCAGGTAAAGTCATTAACAAGTATAAAACAGCCTTTTTGGGTGCATTGTGTGCAGCTTTCTCTCCCGATGGAAATTTCATAACCGTGGGCTTAAAGAATAAAGCAGCCGTAACCATTGATGCCCGGAGTGGCGAACCTGTCAGAACGCTTGCCAGCAGAAGCGGCGGGGTATTAGCCGTAACTTTTTCTCCATACGGGAAATACCTTGCTACCGGTAGTTCAGATGGTACAGCAAAAATATGGGATGTAGAAACCGGGGGGATTGTTAAAGTTTTAAAAGATCGGCCTTATATTGCAAGTAGCCTTTCCTTTTCTCCCGACAACAAACTTATTGCTGTCGGAAATGCAGCTCACACGGGAACTGTATTTTCTATCGAAACCGGCGAAAAATTATATAACATTACAGGCGGTTCTTCTGCAGTCGTTTTTTCTCCTGATGGAAAAAAATTATTGGCCATTAACAACTCTGATTTTTATAGTGGGGTTTTCCTGTATGAAAGCTCAACTGGGAAAATGCTTTCAAACTTCGCCAAGTTTACGATGCGGATAAATGCGAAGCGATTAAACGCCTGTGCGGTATTTTCGCCAGATGGCAAGCTTATCTACATCGGCGGTAAGGAAGACTATCCGTTAGCGCGAGACAATAAAATTTTAGAACCTTTTGGGGAGATACAGGTTTGGGATGCTGAAACTGGTAAGTTTATTAAAAAATTTCAGGATTCGCAGGATGACCTTATTATGTCTATGGATATTACCAAAGACGGGAAAACCTTAGTCACTTCAACCAATGATAAGTCCGTTGGTTTTTGGAACACGACATTGGGCCTTAAAACATCCACGTATAAAGTGCATGATGCTCAAGTCAGTTCAATCAGCTACTCTCCAGATCAGACGAAGTTACTTACCGCTAGTTACGATAAAAGGGCAAAACTGATAGACGTTAAAACGATGACCAGCTTTGCTTTTACTGGTCATGAGGCAGAATTGTTTGCTGCAAAATTCGCCCCGGATGGAAAGTATATGGTAACGGGCAGCATGGACAATACCACGCGGATCTGGAGTACCCTAACATACAGGCAGCTGGCAACCTTAATCCCCATAGATGTTACTGAATGGCTGGTTATTACACCAGAAGGCTATTTCGATGGTTCAGAAAAAGCTCTTAAAACATTATATTTTTCTTATAATTCACTGACTGTTCCATTAGAGCAGCTTAAGGATAAGTTTTATAGAAAAGGGCTTTTGCCTATTGTTCTTGGCTATCAGAAGGGAGACTTACCTTTACAGAATAATCTTGCAGTTACCGAACTTTACCCCGGCATTACCCTAAACGAAAGCTTGAATTCCAAAAACCCTGTTTTAAGTATACGGGCTGTAAACAGCGGTGGAGGAATTGGCAAAATAAAAGTTCTAATCAACGGTAAAATTATGAATCCTGATGTAAGATCGCTTTTAAAGGAAAAGTTAACTCCTGAAGCCGAAGATTTGCAGATAAGTGTACCTTTAGCTAGTTCTCCCTTACTTAAATGGGGACAAAAAAACGAAATTGAAGTGGTGGCCTACAATGGACAGAATACCCTTTCAGGCCCACCCTCAGTTATCCATGTTACTTTAGCAGGAAAAATAAAATAGCACATGAAGATATTTTTTTCGGCTTTACTTTTTGCATTTACTGTCCAGCTCTGTATGGCTCAGGAAGCAGAATTTATTATTCCTAAAGGGCATAGCAATAAAATAAATGTGGCAAAGTTTTCTCCCGATATGAAATTTATCGCTACCGGATCGGGCGAATACATTAAGGGGAAAAGTGAAGGTGATGCAGTAAAAATTTGGGATACGCAGCTTGGTCGTGAACTTCTTGATTTTGGCGGCTACAATAGTCCGGTGGTCGACATCGCCTTCTCCTCGGATTCGAAATGGATTGCATCGGCTAGTGAGGAAGGGAAAGTGATAATTTGGGGTATTGAAGATGAGTCTGAAAGGTTCACCTTCAATACAGGCGACAAATTGCATTCTGTGCTAATAAGTGCGGCGGATAAATACATCATTACTATAGGAGACAAACTGCGTTTTTGGTCGGCTGCTAATGGAAAAGAAATCAATGCTGAAGAACTTGGCTATACCCCTTTAGGCAATGCCTATGATAAGAGTTCGGATTTATTGGCAATAAGCGGACAGAACGGAATGATAAATTTTTACCGGTTTACCAAGCCTCTTCAAAAATCCGAATTATTTAGCTTAAGCTGCAGCGCGGTTTGCTTTAAGGGTGCCAGCGAACTGCTTGCGTATGGGACAGATCGAAATCTTTCAGGGCAACTTACTTATTCTATAAAATCCTACGACCTTAAAACCGGAAAGATAACGATATTAAAAACCTTAAAAAATACAGATGATAGCAAGGTTTTTTTCAGCCCATATGCTAAATATATTGCCATTTGCGATACCAGTAGTGTAAAAATTGAACAACTAACTATTGTAGCAGATAAACAGCCAGAAACCATGGAAATTAATCAAGCCGATTTCCTATCTTTTTCTCCTGCTTTAGATAAAGTACTCATTAGCCGTTCTGTTCAAAATAATAAAGCTGATATTATTGATTTAAACACAAACCTAACAGAACAAATTCTTTCAGGCTATGCGGCCCTGGCCACCAAGGTTAGCTTTGGCCATAACGATTCTTTAGTAATGGCCAGTTTCCCTGACAGAAATGTAAACTGGAATATTAAAGAAGGGTCTACTATTAATCAGACGATTAGTGAAGAAGCTTCAATTCCGGCTGCCAAAAACTCAAAACGAAACAAAATTGAAAACATCCTGCTTAATTATAAATACATAGTTTATGCCCCCGACCAAAAATCAGTATTGGTTAGTAAAGGTGAAACCGCGTCGCCACTTGTCTTATTTAGAATCAGCGATGGAAAGGAATTAAAATCATACCCTCAGCTCACTGCAGTAAATCAATTTGGTTTTATGAAAAGTAAAAACTACTTCATAACAACAAGTGATGACAAAACCCTTCGGGTCTGGGATATTGAAAAAGGCTCAATCGTAAAAACGCTACGTGGACATACGGACGCAGTTAAGCTTTTCTGCCTCTCAAATGATGAGAACAGCGTAGCTACAGCCAGTTTAGATAATTCGATAAAAATATGGGACATGGCCACCGGAAATTTAAGACAAACCCTTAACGGACATACACAGCCCATATCATCCATTAGTTTTTCTAAAAACAACAAGTTTTTAGTCAGCGCAGCTGGCGATTACTCCATTAGGCTTTGGAATATTGAGAGCGGTAAAGAACTCGCTAAATACTATGCATTAGAAAATAACGATTTCATGATCAGTAATTTTGAAGGATACTATATGTCAAGCCCTGGTGCCGCTAGAAAGCTAAACTTTAAGTTTGAGGACCGCATTTTTAATTTCACTCAATTCGACCTGCAATTTAACAGACCGGATAAAGTTTTAGAAACAATGGGAACGGTATCGGGCGAAATTATTCAGGGTTATAAGAGGATATATTCGAAACGGTTAGAGAAAATGGGCTTTGATTCACAGACTTTTGAGTCGGACAGATCTACCAACGTACCGAAAGCTGAAATTTTAGAAAAGAATAATATTCCATTAAAAACAAATAACCGAACTTTTAAACTGAAAATTAATTTCAAGGATGAAATATTTAATCTACATTGTGCGAATGTATATGTAAATGGTGTTCCGTTACATGGTACAGCAGGCGTAGCCTTGGCTAATCGTAAAACTAAAAATCTCCTTTTTGAAGAGAGCATCAATTTAGGAAATGGCAGAAACCTCATTGAGGTATCGGTTATCAATAGCAAAGGAGTAGAAAGTCTGAAAGATGAGATAAACGTTAATTTTAATGGGCAGAAAGAAAAACCAAATTTATATCTGATTTCAATTGGCATAAGTAAATATGCGAATCCAAAAAAGAACCTTAATTACGCTTCAAAAGACGCAGAAGACATTGCTAAATTGTTTAATGAAAAAAGAAATGATTACGGAAAAGTAATTCAAATTGATTTATTAAATGAAAAAGTAACAAAAAATAACATTATTGGCATTAAATCCGCACTTCAGAATTCGACGGTTGATGATCAGGTTATTGTTTTTTACGCCGGTCATGGTGTTGTTGATGAAAAACTTGATTATTACTTGTCTACATTCGATATGGATTTTTCATCTCCAGCTAATGGAGGGTTACTTTATGAAGATTTTGAGAATATACTCGATAATATCCCCGCAAGAAATAAAGTATTGTTGATTGATGCCTGTCAATCCGGAGAGATTGACAAAAGCGAACTTAAGGTCGCTGATAAAAGAGCTATTTCGTCTGAAGATTTAAAATTCAGGGCTGGTAACGGTAATATATTAGTAACAAAAGACGATAGCAGTACGAACTCATTTGAACTCATGAAACAAATGTTTGTTGATTTGAGAGTTTCAACAGGAACAACAATTATTTCATCTGCTGGAGCAAGCGATTATGCACTAGAAAGTAATGTCTGGAACAACGGTGCATTTACCTATTCGGTGCTATTAGGTTTACGCAATTTAAATGCTGATATAAATAAAAACGGTAAAATTACTGTTTCTGAACTGGTTCGATACGTAAAAGAGAAAGTCCCGGAGCTAACTGATGGGATGCAAACGCCAGTATCCAGAATGGAAAACCTTGCCAATGATATTCAAATATGGTAACTGTTTATCTTAATTGGCTTATATTTGACATAACCCAATTTCCAGCATGAAACCTGAAATACAAAAGCTCCACAAGGTATGGGAAGTTAACAAGGCAGATCAAACCACGTCATTTCCACAAATCAGCTTTGATGATTTAACCAATTCTATTATTAGTACAGGACCCTTCTACTATTATATTATTGACTTTCATGACATGTCAATTTCTAACGTAAGCTCTTCTATTTACGATATACATGGTTTTGATCACGAAACGGTAACTTTTAATGACATTCTCAGCATCGTCCATCCGGACGATGTAGACTTTATTGTAAAAGCAGAATCCGCTGTAGCTGATTTCTTTTACAAAAACATTGGTGCCGAAAAATTATTGAAATACAAAGTAAATTACTGTCTCAGAGGTAAGCTGAAAACCGGGGAATACGCCCTGTTTAATCACCAGGCCCTAATGCTCACGCTAGATCCTTCAGGAAAGTTTGGTAAATCACTGAATATCCATACCCGTATCGATCACTTAACCAATTTCAATACTTACAAATTCTCGCTGATTGGCCTAAATGGAGAACCTTCATTTATGAATATGGATGTAAATGACAGTTCGACAGCTGTAACTCAATTCTCAAAGCGTGAAATAGATATCATCAAATGTATAGCCGAAGGGCTTAACAGCAATGAAATTGGCGAAAAGCTATTCATCAGTGAACAGACTGTTAAAAAGCACCGTAATAATATCCTGGCAAAATCTGACTGCAAAAATACCGCTCAATTGATTAAAAATAGTGTTTTACAGGGTCTGATCTAGAGACCTATACAGCATATCTGGTGATTCCCGCCTGGATTAAAAAAGCGGTGAACAATCATTCCGATCATTCACCGCTTATCTAAATTAACGCTCTCCATTATAATACGCTATAAACGACGCATTATTGTGCTTCAAATGTCTAGTTACTCTTTCTTTGCCTTTTGCTTTTCTTGTTTAGCCATTTCTTTCGCACGCTTTACACCGGTGGCAATCGCCATGCCTTCGTTGCCGGTTTCTTCCAATATCGCGTTCGCGATCTCCACTGCCTTCTCTCGAATATCTGTTGGAAGGTTCTGATAGGAAGGCGGGTAATTTCCGTTATACCAGGGCATAGTTATCAATTTTTAGTTCAATTGATAAACAACCTTCCGTCAAAGATGTTCTGGTAACCCTAAGCTAATCATTATAGAACAATGAAATGTAGCAACGAAAACTTCAGCCAGGGTCAATGAAGTTGTATAACTATCAACGGATAAGACAGTGTTTGTCCATTTGTTATAGTGAGCCTAGGGTGACTCCGGTATAACCCCGGTGTGAGCCCGGTTTTTTCCGGAAAAACATAGACACATAGTAGGGTCACTATATAGAAAATATGGGCGCACCAAGAGCAAGGTACAGGTGATTCTTTCCCTTGCAAGGTCTCGTGAAGTAAATAAATTAGTGTATAATCAGGATTTGTTTGGGCCAATTTTGACTTTGCAAACTGGACAAAATCCGGCAGGATTAATCTTGGCCCCAATGTTCTTTTGACTAAAAACTTCGTTCTTTTATTATAGCCCGTCGCGTCTTCTTCGATTTGGTGGATTTAATTTGTTCTGTTTATAAATTTTCGCTGTGTCCCTATAGAAGCGCAAAGGCTCCTTTGCTAAATATTCTGTTAAAAGGTCCTCTCCCTGCTCCACTGTTAAAGTATTGTAAGCACGTCCAAAAGCACCTAATCCTTTACCAGCCCGCTTAAATTCTTTATATAAATAATTTACACGATCAGTAAAAGCAAGCGAAGGCGCAATTTCCGCGCCCATACCTGATACTATCAAGGACAGAACAGGCTCAAAGCTACTAAAAGAACCATTCTCCCCATTTGGGTAAACCTCTATATACCAAGCCAAAATGGGAAGTTTGGTATGGAAATTATCCTTTGTGTTTTTTAAATAGCGCAGTGCATAAGGCAAGACCATATCTGTCTTACCCAGATCCAGACTTGTCTTTGTTGCCCTGCCGAGTATGTTTTCAAACCCACGGGAATCAGATGGAACTGTAACGAGGGATTCATAATCCAGTTCAAACGATTGAGCAGGCAAATTGTTAATAAAATATATCAGACTCATTAAGCTTTTGG
>Ga0160457_1000437_pt1 | contig 20312 bp, 21 predicted proteins | sample HID1972M_E6MG_FD_108242 | JGI IMG/M metagenome (GOLD analysis project Ga0160457, IMG submission 108242) | Enriched pill bug-associated microbial communities from UW Madison campus, WI, USA - HID1972M_E6 MG | ecosystem: Host-associated > Arthropoda: Insects > Digestive system > Unclassified ... | reverse complement strand
GCGTCCAGCTTATGAATCAGGGCAGCCAGCGCCTCACTCTCCTGACCGGTCAGATTGGTCAGGGGCGCCCGCACACCGCCGGCATCGTGTCCGACAATTCTGGCGCCTTCTTTGACGATGCTGACCGCATAGCCCTTGCAACGATTGCGGATGGCTGAATAGGGAATGAAAAAATCCGTTATCAGCCGATCAACCGTTGCCTGGTCTCCTGCTACGATAGCACGATAAAAATCCATGGCTGTTTTCGGAATGAAATTGAATACTGCCGACGAATATACCGGCACTCCGAGCGCCCGATAGGCGGCAGCGTAGAACTCAGCAGTGGGCAGCCCGCCCAGATAGGACAGACGCTCACCCAGACGACGGCGGATCGTGACCATCAGCTCAATATCGCCTATGCCGTCCTTGTAGCCCACCAGGTTCGGACAACGTTCGGCCAGCCGCTCAAGCTGATCGGCATTGAGCCGGCAGAGCGATCGGTTATACACAATAACGCCCAGTCCCACCGCTTTGCATACCTGCTCCACATGCAGCGCGACACCGTCCTGGTCAGCTTCCGTCAGGTAATGCGGCATCAGCAGCAAACCCTGAGCGCCAGCCTTTTCTGCCTGCTGCGCATAGCGGATCGCCAGCCGGGTGCCACCGCCGGCCCCTGCAATAATCGGTACTTTGCCAGCGCAGGTTTGCACCGCAGTGCGTATCACATTTGAATACTCTTCCGGCTCAAGCGAAAAGAACTCACCGGTTCCCCCGGCGGCAAACAACGCGCTGGCGCCATAAGGCGCAAGCCACTCAAGCCGGCGTGCATAGCTGTCGGCGTTGAAATTGCCCTGCTCATCAAAATCGGTAACGGGGAAGGACAGCAGTCCTTCACTGACGGTCTGTTTCAATTCCTGTGGATTCATGGATACCCTGTCGTTGAAAAAATAGAAACGCAGCGCAAGTGCCGCAAGATATATGACAATCTTGTTATCATCTTTATGTTGTATGACATCTTATTTCATTTGTCCATGTCAGACAAGTAGTTTGCGGCGGAATTCTGAAAAATGACCGATCACGCTTCTGCTGTTCGCTGCGCTGTCACTCGCCGCCCAGCCTGGCCACCCTCCTGACGTTTTGTGCCTGCCACTCCAACCTTGACCGCAACAAGCAATGTTGTGAATATGACATGATCACGTAAAATCGCACCATTGACTTCTGTTCACAGTAAGATAGGTGTCTGTCCGACGACCCCTGTCCATCGCCACCGGTACCGCCTCTCTTTTGTCCTGGCCCATGCTCAACAACGAATTATTCCCGCACCCCGCCTTCACTCTGACCCCAGAGACATTGGCGCGCCTGCAACACGGTATTCACGCGCTTTGCGATAATCCGGCATTGCGCGGTGGCAGCAAGCCGTTGTATTACCGATTTCTGGACTCACCTGTCGGGCCCATGATTGCCATGGCGTCGGATAAAGGCGTGGTGCTGCTGGAGTTTCTGGATACGATCGAGACGATCACCAAGGAAATCAACGATCTGCGTACCCGTTACGGCTATATCCTGAACCGGCAGGACCATCCCTGCCTGGATGCGATACAGCAACAGATGGATGCCTATTTCGCCGGCCAGAGGCAAGCATTCGAGCTCGCTCTGGATGCACCCGGAACCGCTTTTGACGAAACCGTATGGGCGCATTTGCAACGTATTCCCTATGGCAGGACCTGCAGTTACGGCGACCTGGCCAAGGACATCGGCAATGGCGCGCATGCCCGCATTGTCGGCACAGCCAATCATCGCAACCGCATCAGCATTGTGATTCCGTGCCACCGGGTTATTGGTGCCGATGGCACGCTCACCGGTTACGGTGGCGGGCTGCCGCGCAAGCGCTGGCTGCTGGAATTCGAAAGCGTGCACGCGTGCCGCCCCTCTCTTGCAGGATGACATTCATGAAGCGCGACCCCAGCCTGCCATGCCCAAACTGGATGCCGGCCCGCTTTCCGGTCGTTGTCATCGCCCCTGGGCATGGTTGCTGCCGACAGCGCAACGACCGCCCCCCAATACAATATAACAGCCAGGCGGTTCACTGATGAGCACGGCTTGGCTGGCCAGCGACTGGTTCTGGAATGGGCTCTGGGCACTTTATATTATCGTGATCGGGCTATGGGTGGTGCTGCAAAAACGCCCACCGGTCTCTACGCTTACATGGATTCTGTTTCTAAGCTTTGTCCCGGTCGTAGGCTTTGTCATTTATTATTTTTTCGGCCCGAAAAAAATTACCCGCAACAAGATCAATCGCAGCATCAGCAAGCATCTTATTGAGCGCGATGATACGTTATGGAATGTGCGCATCCAGCCTTCGGACCTGACCGAGCAACAACGCCCCATCCATGACCTGGCCCTGCAGATTACCCACTACCCGCTGAGCTACGCTACCAGTTATCAATTGTTATCGGGCGGCGAAAAAACCTATGACCGTATTTTCGAAGCGGTGCGCCAGGCGCAGCATTACATTTTTCTTGAGTATTATATTTTTGAACAGGACCAGACCGGCACCACTTTGCGCGACATGCTGACCGAGCGAGCCAGCCAGGGCGTCAAAATCTACCTGATTGCAGATGCCATTGGTTCGCTGCGCCTGAACCGCCGTTTCATGCGCCCATTGCTCGACGCCGGAGCCAGACTGACCTTCTTTCACGACATCAGCCTGAAGCATTTGCTGTCGTTCATGAACCTTCGGAACCACCGAAAAATTGTCATCTGTGATGGCACGGTCGCCTTTACCGGCGGCATCAATATCAGCGACCAGCAGGACCGGCGCCGCAATAAACGGGCATTTCACGACGTTCACCTGGAATTGACCGGTCCGGTCGTCTCCTGGCTGGAAACCATTTTTGTGGAAGACTGGCACTATTCCACGCACGACTTGTCGGTCCGTCACATGCTGCGCGAGCACTATCGTGATCGTCTTGAACGCATGCAGGAACAGACCGAAGAAGATGCTCACAAAGCGCCTGCTGCGCGCCGCCTGGCCAATGATGAACAAAGCCCCGACACCCGGGTGGTTCAAGAAACGCCGCGCTGGATCCGTACCCAGATCATCCCGTCGGGGCCGGACTTTGATTACGCCTCCATTTTGCGCGTAACGGTTGATGCCATACAGCGCGCACGTCATCGCGTCTACCTGACCACACCGTATTTCGTACCGGACGCCACTTCGGCCCAGGCATTGACCTCTGCCTCCCTGCGCGGCGTCGATGTGCGCATTCTTTTACCCAAGCGGACCGACAATTATGTGGTGACCAAGGCGGCACAATCCTGGTTTGACGATCTGGTTGCTGCAGGTATCCGCGTCTTCGAGTATGGTCCCCGCATGCTGCATACAAAAAGCATGATTGTGGATGACGATATTTCCTTTATTGGATCGGCCAATTTTGACAACCGCAGCTTTTATCTGAACTTTGAAGTGAGCGTGCTGTGCTACGAACGCGAAGCGAACCAGGCATTACTGGAAGAATTCAATGCCTCCATGAAATATGCGCAGGAGGTGCAACTGATGCACCAACCGTTCCTTTCCAGGCTGAGCAAGGCTGTTGCGCGACTGTTCTCGCCTTTGCTTTGAACCGCCTGGCGTAAACCGTGCATTTGCCCACAGGACAACCACGGCACCCGCTAGCTCGGGTCGGATAGCGACGCCACCGAAACCGGTAAGCCCGGCGTCACCGTGGTAATCTATACTCATTCTTTCATCCGCATGATTTATTCGATTGAGATCGCCCATTATGTCTACTTACTCATCCAGCACTTCAATCACAGACGATACGCCTGACGCGGCGTTAACCGAAACCCTGCAGGACAGCACCTTTATTTTTGAGGGCAAAATCATCAAGGTAACAGTCGACACGGTGGTCCTGCCCAATGGCAAGACGGCCACCCGCGAGGTGGTGCGACACTGTGGCGCGGTTGCCGTACTGGCCATCACGCCCGAAGACAAAGTCGTTCTGGTCAGGCAGTTCCGCCATCCTACCGGCGGCCCGCTGTTGGAAATACCGGCAGGCAAGCTGGATGTCGATAACGAGCCGCCAGAACAATGCGCTTATCGTGAACTGGCCGAAGAAACGCCCTATACGGCTGGCGGCATGACGCTGATACACACCTTTTATACGGCGCCTGGCTTTTGCGACGAATTGATGTACGTTTTCCGTGCCGAAGGCGTACGCCAGGACAGCACCCTGAACGCCGATGATGATGAGTTTGTGCAAACGGTGTTGATGAGCCGCGAAGAAGTTCGCCAGGCCATTGACAAGCAACAGATTCGCGATGCCAAAACAATAGTTGCATTGCAATCGTGGTTGCTGGAAAAATAATAAACGCGCCATGGCGGCTGGCATGATGCAGCGTTCTCGCATCACACCAGCCGCGCAACGGGCGCCATACGTCAGGGCGATAGCCCGACGCTGCCGATATCGTCCGGGCTGGACAGGCTAAGCAATTTGGTTTCAGTCTGCGCCAGGCGTACCCCCGCCGTGGCAAATATAAAGCCGCCGACCGGCGCATTCACCGGCGTCACCGTCAGCGCAACCGGATCCACGATTTCAGCCAGCAACTGGTCACGTTGCACCCACTGGCCTGCAGCAACGTGATACACCACGATACCGGCACAAGGCGTGACCACATAGGCCAGTCCGCCCAGGGGGTGCGGCTCGCAGCGCAATGGCGGCATTGGCGTTACCTGGGCGGCAGGCAACCGTATGTAGCCCTGCTGGTTCAGGTATTGGATCAGCGCAAGCGCATCACGCTCGGCATACTCGTGCGTCAGATCGCGGTCACCGCGCAATTCGACGGTCGCCGCAAAACAGGCCAGCGGAATGTTCGCCTCTGGATATACGCCTTGCAATTTCAGCCAGGGGGTGGACACCATTTCGTCAAACGAACACGACAGGGAATCTTCGGCCAGCAACTGGCATTCGCTTTGCAGATACCGGGCCAACGGTTCACAGCGGTCCCACACCTGAGGCAGGGAATACACATGCATGACAGCACGGTTATCGCAATGCAGATCCAGCACGACATCGGCATCACACGCCATTTTCAACAGCGTGATATGCAGCTCGTCAATCAGGCGGGCGGGCGCCAGCGCATCCAGCACATCCCGCATTTTGCCGCGGATCAGCGCCAGATTGGCCTGGGCGTCTGCGCCGGGCTTTTCGCGGCTACTTTCCAACGCAGTCAACAGGTTCTCGTATAGCGGGACACCGGTAAGTCGATTGAAATTCTGTCCGGTCGGCAACTGGAAACGGCCAATATGCTCATAGAACAGGGTTTGCGACAGCCCGATCGGATTGCAAAACGGCACCAGGATAATTTCACAATTGAGGGCGCCCTGCTTTTCCAGTTCCTGCAAACGGCGGTTCAGGTGAAAGGCCGCCAGCGAACCGGGTAATTCGTCTGCATGCAGGCTGGCCTGCATGTACACCTTGCGGCCGGTATCTGTCGGCCCGAAATGAAAGGCATTGATTTCAAATGAAGCACCAGGGGCGCTTAGCGATAAAACATGTTTTTTATGCTGCATTATGCTTGTGCCAAATGTCGGGAATTCAGATGAACCAGATAGCGCTGTTCGATTTTGCGAAAGATAAAGACCAGCACGAAATTGAGCACCAGGTAAATACACGCTGCTGCCGAATAGGCAATGAATGGCTGATAGGTATTGGTCACGAACAGGCTGGCCGCACCGGTAATTTCCATCATGGCCACCGTAGAGGCCAGCGCTGTGGAATGCATGGTCAGGATGACTTCATTGCTATAAGCCGGTAATGCACGACGCAGGCTGGACGGCAGAATGATGCGGCGCATTGCCTTGCGACGATTCATGCCATAGGCGCGGGCTGCCTCGATTTCTCCACGATCGGTGTTTTTGATGGAGCCGGAAAAAATCACCGTGGAATAGGCCGCCGTGTTCAGGGTCAGAGCAACCAGCACCCAGACAAAGCCTTCCTTGAGAAAACCGAAACCGGGCTGCGACATGAGCTGTCCGATGAAGTTAAAACTGGGAATGCCGTAATAAATAATATAAATCTGCACCAGCAGCGGCGTGCCGGTAAAGAAATAAGTAAAGGCGTGAACCAGGCGTGCAGCTGGCGTATGCTGGCGCTGGTGAATCACGGACAGTGGAATAGCCATGCACAGGCCTACCGCCACTGACAAGGCCGTGAGTGTGAGCGTGAGCGGCGCTGCCCGCAAACAGGTGACCAGCGCGTCAAGAAACAGGGAAAGCGTCTCAGACATGCGCGTCCTCTCTGGCAAAACCGCGCTGATAATGCTTGTCCAGATAACGGAACACATACAGCGAAACAGTAGTGAGCAGCAGGAACAGCAGCGCCGAGACGGTGTTGAAAATAAAAGGCAAATGGGTTGCACTGCCGGCCTGCTGCGCAATGCGCGTCATGTCGTCCAGGCCGATAATGGATACCAGCGCCGTTGCCTTGGTCAGGACCAGCCAGTTATTGCGCACACTGGGTAGCGCAAAGCGCATCATCAGCGGAAAGGTAATGCGTCGCAGCACCTGCAGCCCGCGCATGCCGTAGGCGTGACCGGCTTCAATCTGTCCGTAGGGGATGGCCATAATGGCGCCACGGAAGGTTTCAGTGAAATACGCGCCAAAAATAAATGACAGGGTCAGTACGCCCGCCGCAAAAGGGCTGATTTCGAAATAATCCAGTTCCCAGGCTTCGGTGATGGCATTCAGGCCGATTTGTGCGCTGTAGTACACCATCAGCATCCAGATCAGGTCGGGCACCCCGCGCACGACGCTGGAATAGAGCCAGCCAAGACGAGAGAGCACGCGATTGCGCGACAGCCGCATATTGGCCCCCACCAACCCGATAACGACAGAAATGACCAGCGAAAGCACGGCAATTTCGAGGGTCAGCACCGCGCCCTGCAAAATGCGGGGCAGATACTGACCAATCAGATTTATTTCTTCCATCCTGTTTCCCATTACATGGCGCTGCGCATACTTTTTGACTATACACAACCCATTCGTTGCAGTGCCTGACGGTCAAAGAACAATACCATTGGCCACAGCCATAGCGCAATAACCGCGCCCGGCGCATGCCCCGGTTCGGTAAAACCGGTGTCATTGGCGGCCAATTTTATCCGCCATCCCGGCACCCGCGGCCATTATATCGCCCCGGGCGCTGAAATAAACCGCCGGTTTTCCCTTAGCCCTCTATGCCGCCTGAGGGAAACTCCCTGTACATTTTCCGGCTGATGCTGTCATAATCTTCAATCTGGACCACCGCCCGCGGTGGTGCTACAACGCTGCAAACAAAAAACAGACCGGGCAATGACCCCCATGCAAACAGGCATGCACCCGGCGCCGGCCGGGTGACTGTTTTTTCGCTGCAGCAGTGCTTACGTCATTTAGGAATATCCATGAACCTGAAAAAACACGTTTTCGGAATCGGCCTGTGCGCAATCGCGCTGGCTGTTTCCACCTCAGCTGTCGCGGCTGACAAAACCATCCGCTTCGGTACGGACGCAACATACGCGCCTTTTGAGTCCACCAGTCCATCCGGCGAAATCGTCGGCTTTGATATCGACCTGGCCAAGGCCATGTGCGAAAAAATGCAGGCCAAGTGCACTTTCCAGAATCAGGGCTGGGACGGCATTATTCCCGCATTGCGCGCCAAGAAATTTGACGTCATCGCCTCTTCCATGAGCATTACGCCAGAGCGCGAGAAAGCGGTACTGTTCACGCAGAAAATCTGGACAACACCCAATATGTTTGTCGCCAAAAAAGGCTCAACCTATCAGTCTACCGCCGAAGGCCTCAAAGGCCTGGACCTGGGCGTGCAGCAAGGCACCATTCAGGACAAATACGCGACCAAGTACTTCAAGGACACCAATATCAAGCGCTATAAAACGCTGGAAGATGCCTATAACGATCTGACTACCGGCCGCGTCAATGTTGTGTTTGCCGATGGCGGCGTAACGACCGAGTTCGTCAACAGCCCGGGCGGCAAAGACTTCCAGATTGTGGGCGACCCGATCCCCTCTTCTGCCGATCCCGAAATTTTCGGTCAGGGCACCGGTTTTGCCGTACGCAAGAACGATACCGAACTGAAGGATGAACTGAACAAGGCATTTGATGAAATCCGCAAGGATGGTACCTATCAGAAAATTGCCGATAAATATTTCAAATACGATATTTACGGCGGCTGATACGCCCTGTGAAACGGCAGGCAAGCAACCTTGCCGCCGTTGCGACTGGCCAACCAGCCACCCAATGCACTCCCTGATCGGGTACCGCGCCCGCCCAGGGAGTGTTTTGCTTCTGCGAAACGTCCGACACTGGCCACCACCTGCCGTAAAAAATTAAATTCCATCAATTTACGGCAAAACACAACAACACGCAGTCATCGTTCAATTAATTTAAATTGCACCAATTAAATCGCGTGCGTAGCATACGTTTACATCGTCACACTCTTTTGCCTGCACCTCCCGTGCGGCAAAACATTATCTAAACGACAAGGAACGTAAGCATGGATACCCTTTCAGTGCACAAAACCCGTGAGTCCGGCGCGGCATGGACTGTCCAGGCCATACTGGAGCTGTACCAGTTACCCTTCATGGATCTGCTTTTCCGCGCCCAGCAGGTGCATCGCGAACATCACGAGCCCAACGCGGTGCAGCTATCCAGCCTGCTTTCCATCAAAACGGGCGGCTGCCCCGAAGACTGTTCCTATTGCCCGCAGTCTTCCCGCTACGACACCGCCGTGGAGCGTGAAAAACTCATGCCACTGGACCAGGTGATACAAGCGGCGCAGCAGGCCAAAGCCGCGGGCGCGCAGCGCTTTTGCATGGGCGCCGCCTGGCGCAATCCCAAGCCGCATCAGGTCGACGCAGTCGCCGACATGATCCGGGCAGTAAAGGGGCTGGGCCTTGAAACCTGTGTCACGCTGGGCATGTTGCGCGACAGCCAGGCAGCACAACTGAAGCAGGCCGGGCTGGACTATTACAACCACAATCTGGATACCTCGCCGGAGTTTTACGGGCAAATCATTACTACCCGCACCTATCAGGACCGTCTGGATACGCTGGCGCGTGTGCGCGATGCCGGCATTCACGTATGTTGCGGCGGCATTGTCGGCCTGGGTGAATCGCGCCGCGAACGGGCCGGCCTGATTGCCCAACTGGCCAACCTGAATCCCTATCCGGAATCCGTGCCGATCAACAATCTGGTCAAAGTGCAAGGCACGCCCCTGGCCGACAATGAAGAGATTGACCCGTTCGAGTTCGTCCGTACGATCGCCGTTGCCCGCATTACCATGCCCGGCACATTTGTACGTCTGTCAGCCGGACGCGAAGCCATGCCCGACAGCCTGCAGGCCCTATGCTTCATGGCCGGGGCCAATTCCATGTTCTACGGCGAAAAACTGCTCACCACCGGTAACCCGCAGTTGCAGGCAGACCAGGCATTGTTTCAGCGACTCGATCTCAAGCCGATTGGTCAGTGCGACACAGATGGCCCAGTAACACCAGCGGCCGATACAGCGGCCCAACCATGCGCTTGCGCCAGCAGTGCCCTGGCTGCGTCCTGATCAACCCAACATGGCAGCACCGTAACCCGATATCACCCTTTCTCATTCACAATTGAAATATGACCTATCTCATTCTAAGCATTCTTTGCAGTGTGGCCGTCTCGGTGCTGCTCAAGGTCGCCCGCCGCCAGGGGATTGATATCCGCCAGGCCATCGCCTTCAATTATGTGATGGCCTGCGCACTCACCTGGTTCCTGCTTGCGCCCTCACTGGAACCCAAGGCCGGCCACCAGTTTCCATGGCTGCTTTTCGCCATACTGGGCGTCATACTGCCGGTGCTGTTCGTGATTATGTCGCGGGGGGTCGAATATGCCGGTATTGTACGGGCCGATGCCGCGCAGCGGTTGTCCCTGTTTCTGACCGTGCTGGCCTCGTTCGTCCTGTTTGGCGAAGCACTCTCGGTCAATCGCGGCCTGAGCCTGGCGCTGGCATTCGCCGCACTGTTCTGCCTGTTGTGCAAACCCGCGGGTACCACACCGGGCATCAACGTGCGCCAGGGTGCGCTGTATCTCTTTCTGATCTGGCTTGGCTATGGCGTGGTCGATATGCTGTTCAAACAGATCGCCAAAACCGGCACGGCGTTTTCCAGCGGTTTGTTTTTATCATTTGTGCTTGCCGGTGTCATTATGTTTGGATATCTGCTGGTACGCCGCACGCAATGGAATGGCCGCAGCGTCGTGGGGGGGCTGATACTGGGCCTGCTCAATTTCTGTAATATTCTTTTTTATATTCGCGCCCACCAGACCTTCCATGAAAGTCCGACGCTGGTGTTCACGATCATGAATATCGGCGTAATCAGCCTGGGCACGATTGTAGGGGCCGTCCTGTTCCGTGAAAAAATCAGCCGAATCAATCTGCTGGGTATTGCACTTGCGATCATTGCGGTGCTCACGCTGTACTACTGGACAGTGATCAGCGGCTGATGGCGACGCCATACGCTTGCGCAGAATGAATTTCGGGCTGGTCGCTACCTGTACACTGGCGCAACACAGCATACACCGTATGCCCGGCGAGCAGCACTGGCAGAACATTCGCGGCAACCTGCAGTAAAAAAACGGCACTGCCAAAGATTGGTTTCTTAGTCCAATTTTTGGCGGTGCCGTTCGGCTTGCAGCTATCTTTTATACCAGACAGAACACACTGCCGACCCTGTTGCCGGCTACAGCACTTTGCCCGGATTCATGATGCCATGGGGGTCAAATATCTGCTTGATCTGGCGCATTAATTTCAGTTGCAATGGGTCCTTATGATGCAAAAAAGCATGACGCTTCAATTGCCCGATACCGTGTTCTGCACTAATGCTGCCACCGTAAGCCATGACTTCTTCGAACACGGCGTCTGCGATCCTGGTCTCCCATTCGGCCGCCCAACTCTTGTCCGCCCCTTGCGGACGCGACACGTTGTAGTGCAAATTACCATCGCCGAAATGGCCGAAAATAAACAGCCGGCAATCGGGGCTGACCTTGCGCAACTGCGCTTGCGCGGTGTTGACAAACTCCGGAATGCGCTCAATGGGCAATGAAATATCGTGTTTAAGATGCGGGCCGTCGGCCCGCTGCGCTTCGGAAATCTCCTCACGCAAGCGCCATAACGCCTGCAGTTGCGCCAGCGAAGCAGATACCGCCGCATCCACACACAGTTCCTGCTCCAGCGCCTGACCGATCACCTCTTCCAGCAATTGGCTCAACGCCTGCTCATTGGCCGTATCGGCCAGCTCAATAAGCACATAGGCAGGATGACGGTCGGCAAAAGGCAATTGCACCCCTTCGACGTGTGTCAGCACCAGGTCCAGGCAGGCGTCGGTGAAGAACTCAAAGGCCTGCAGACGCGGTCCGCAGGCGCCAAACACCAGGCGAAATAATTCCAGTGCCTGCTGCTCGGACTCGACTGCTGCCAGCACCACACTACGCACATGCGTTGGCGCATGCAGCCGGAGTGCGACCGCGGTGATCACGCCCAGCGTGCCCTCGGAACCGATAAGCAACTGCTTCAGGTCATAGCCGGTATTATCCTTGCGCAAAGTCTGCAAGCCATTGAAAATTTCTCCATCCGGCAGCACGGCTTCGATGCCCAATACCAGCTCGCGCGCCATACCATAACGCACCACATTGACGCCACCCGCATTGGTTGCAACATTGCCGCCAATCTGCGATGAGTCTTCTGCCGCCAGACTGAGCGGCAACAGGCGATCCTGTTCTTGGGCCGCGCGACGCAAGTTGCCCAGAATGCAGCCCGCATCGGCCACCAAGGTATTGGCAATGGTGTCAATGGCGCGAATGTTGTTCATGCGATCCAGGGACAGAATAATATTGTCGGGACCCGCATCGGGCGTTGCGGCCCCGCACAGCCCGGTATTGCCGCCGCGTGTCACAACCGGCACTTTGTATTGACTGCACAGACGCATGCACTGCGCAACCTGTTCCGTAGAAACCGGACGTACCAGCGCCTGGGCATTACCTTTATATACACCGCGCCAGTCGCTCAGCCATGGTTCGATGATGGCTGCCTCGGTCTGCACCACGTCTGGTCCCAGTGCATCCTGCAATTTTTCAAGAAATTCCTGCATTGTCTTTCCTAATATGGTTGAAGCCAACTGCGACAGATGCATGTGTTGCAGTCAGAGTGATCACGAAAATAATAAATTCCTGGTTCTGTGCCTTAGCTGCCTGTCTTGCGTGTGAACGCACTGGTGTCGAGCCCCAACCGCTCACTGGCCTTGCGCAGATGGGTCTGGGCACGGCTGCGGGCCAGTTCCGGATCACGCTGACGCATTGCCTCCAGCACCTGCTCATGCTCGTCATGCACCTGCCTGGACAATGGGCTGTAGACCGCCTCTGGCTCATTGGAGCGCGCGGCCTGCTGCGTCTGTAATGCCTGCTCCGTCTTCAGTGTATGGACCCTGGCCGCGTGTACACTTTGTCGCCACTGCCTTGCCAGGTAAGCCAGCAAGTCACGATAATGCGGGTTATGCGTTGCCTCGGCAATCGCCCGGTGAAACCCCACGTCCCACTCCAGCGCCTCTTCAGGCTGGTGCAGGCTTTTTTCCAGCGATCGCAGAATATGCTGCATATGACGCAAATCTTCGGGGGTTGCCCTGACGGCTGCCAACGCCGCCGCAGCGCCTTCAATTTCAAAGCGCAATTCGTAGATATGGCGCAAGGCGTCGCGATCCACCATAACCGGCACCGGCAATTGAAAACCCTCATTCACATCGCGGCTGAGCACCACGCAACCGGCGCCCTGCCGGGTACGCACCAGTCCCTTGGTGCGCAAACGTTCAGTCGCCTCGCGGATGACCGCGGCGCTGACGGAGAACTCTGCCGCCAGCAACTTGCCTGAGGGCAGTTTGGTCCCCACTGGGTACACGCCATCGGCAATGCGCTGCATCAGGGCCTGGGCTACACGATCGGTCAGCGTTGAAGTGGTCATTTGCATGGTATAAATATATCAGGTTATCTGATAACTTTTTCAGATATTTGGCCATCTGGGAAAATTTTTTCAATGTGAGCGCCTGGCCCTGAGGCAGGTCAAAGCATGGTCAGCCACAGACATCATGAGACCGAAGGATATCTGCGGTTATTGCCCTGCATGCCGAGTCGTGGCAGTCTGAGCCGGAGAGTGAAGTAATGAGCGCAGCGGATGGTGTCTATTGCTTGTGTGGTTCGCGCAGACATCAGGACGGCCATTCCAAACCTTTTGCAGGGCCCGGCAGGCTGCGTCGCTCGATGCGTGCCGCCACGCGTGACATGCACATAATGCCGGCAGCGCGTTCCTTTATTGGCAATGATCGGCGGCGCCGCAGGGCCATTGATCCGGGACGCGCAGCGTGTTCCCTGCGCGACGGATGTCGTTGTTGTCAGCAGCATCGTATGACCCGATGCCCGCCACGCCTGCCAAAGACTACGGTTTTTTCGCCGGCGGCGCTGTCGGACGCACAGTGTCGGCAGCTTCTTCGCCCGACCCTTCGCCTGCTGCACCTTCGCCTGCGGCACCTTCGCCTGCGGCACCTTCTCCTGCTCCACCGTCTCCTGCCTACCCTTCTCCTGCCGACCCTCCGCCCGCGGCACCTTCGCCTGCTGCACCGTCGCCTGCCGCACTGTCGCCCTCGCTACCATCCTCTGCCATGTCTTCTCCGGCCATGGCGAGATCTTCATCTGCCACGGAGTGATCCGTATCGGCTCGCTGAGGCAGATTCAGTTCAGTAATCGGGTCGCCGGCCTGGATAATATCCAGTACTTTTTCCATGGCTTGTTCGTCAGATGAAATATCAATTGATTCGTCGACACGCGGATCCAGCGCGGTTGCCACCGGAGAGGCCGGAACGTTAACCGACATGGGAACAAAGGGTTCTGGATCCACCTTGTAGGTGCCTTTGACTTTTTCTTTGCGCACAAAGATAACCAGCGAGAAGGCCGCCAGCGACGTATAAATATAGAACATAGGCGCACCGCCAATGTCCATCAGCTTACCAACCAGCAACGGTCCAAGACTGGCGCCAACGCCATAGGTCATCAGCAACACGCCGCTTAAGCCGACACGCAGTGACGGGTCGACGTGCTCATTGGCAAAAGCCGTAGCCAGCGGATAAATCGTAAATTGCAGAACGCCGAAGATCGCCACCATCACCAGCATCAACGGATACGGCAGATGCCAGTAGCCATAAAGCGGGATAGTCAGCAGCCCCAGCAAAAGGGCATTGACGCGAATCATGTTCAGGCGATAAATGCGATCGGACAACCAGCCCATCGGCCACTGCGATAGCAGGCCCGCCATGACCGAGACCGACAAAAATACCGCAACCTGGTCGGTATCCATGCCCTCTTTACTGGCATACACCGGCCCCAGACCGTAAAAAGAACCGGTAATACTGCCCGCCACAAAGAGCACGAACATAGACATCGGCACCAGGCGAATGAACACTTTGAGTTTGATCGGCGCATGCACCTGCAAGGCCGGGTGGCTGCGCCGCGTAATGGCCACCGGAATCAGGCACAATGCCATGGACATGGCAACCACATTGAGCGTGGTCAGATCTTCCGGCGAAAAAAACGACACGGTCATCTGGCCGAACACCAGACCCAGGCCGGACATGACCATATAAAAGGCAAAAACGCTGCCGCGCTGCTTCTGGTCGGCCTGATCATTAAGCCAGCTCTCCAGCACCATATATTGCGTGACCATGGTCGCGCCGGTCAGGAAACGCAGAAATACCCATACTGGCAACAGGGGAGTAATTGTCTGGGCCAGCACCAGCACCGTTACCATCGCCGCTGAAATCGCGTAGGCGCGGATATGCCCCACGCGCTGCACCAGCTTGTGCCCGAAACGCGCGCCCAGTACCTGGCCGGTGTAAAAAGCGGCAATCAGCAAACCGATCCAGACCTGGCTGACCCCCTCATCTGTCAGGTGCAACGCGATGAATGTGTTGTACAGACCTGTGCCGAGCGACATGAGCAATGTGGCAAGATACAGAGAGAAAAAAGACAGAAAAAGGCTGATCATTCTGACCCGACGAAAAAGACGGACGATTAAAAACAACAAAGGCAATGAAAATAACACTGCCTGCAGCCGGCCCGTTCAAGTCCGGCCGGCAGTCCTGCGAAAACCGCTACGGTAACCGCTGCGTTCAAGGCGGCGTTATTGACGGCCGACGCAACCCGTAACGTCGGCCTGATTTTGCTTTATAGCTGGGAAAGGATCGTCTGGGTGCCGCTGATTTTGTATTCACCGCCCTCTTCGACGTTCAGCTGCTTGACTACGCCATCTTCCAGGATGGCCGAATAGCGACGTGAACGCACGCCCAGGCCACGCGCAATAAGATCCTGCTCCAGACCCAACTCTGTTGTCCAGGTGGCAGCGCCGTCGGCCAGCAAACGGATAATACCGGTTGCGCCGGTATCGCGTCCCCAGGCGCCCATCACGAAAGCATCGTTAACGGCTACACACCAGATTTCATCCACGCCTTTGGCCTTGATCTGCTCTGCATCACGAATAAAATCCACCACGTGCTTGGTCGTGCAGGTCGGCGTGAAGGCACCAGGTACGGCAAAAAGCACTATTTTTTTGCCTTTGACCAGCTCAGATACCTTGAAGGCCTGCGGGCCGCTCTGGCCATTATCTGTGCTTTCGATGAACTCTGTAAGTGTACCTTCGGGTACCCGATCTCCAATGCTGATTGTCATATTGACTCCTGTCTGATTAAGCAAATGCGTGTGCAGTTAGTGTAACACCTGGCTTCGCAGCAAAGGGTAAATCCCCATCAGCGCTGCGTCCATACCATAACATCATCCTGTGACACAAATACCTCCGTCAGCAGGGGGCGTTTTTCACAATGACCGCAAATACAGGTATAGTTATTGGATACCGCGTTCGCACCATGAAACTGCCATCACGACAGCACGGTTGCACGGTTCCATTTTTTATTTTGCGGTCCCGGACCGCTTATTGCGCATGAAAAAAACATCTGTCGTTTCCGATACTCCTGCCAAGGCCGCCGATTCCGCCGCATCGGCGCTTAGCCATCTGGACGAAGCCGGCCAGGTTCGCATGGTCGACGTCCTGGGCAAGACTGCCACCGCACGCACTGCAGTAGCGCGCAGTATTGTGCGCATGACGCCCCGCTCCTATGCCGCCCTGAATGCCGCGGAAAACAGCAAGGGCGAAGTACTCAATACGGCCCGTGTTGCCGGCGTGCTGGCCGCCAAGCGCTGCGCCGAACTGATCCCCATGTGTCATAGCCTGCCGCTGACGTTCGCCGGAATCGACTTTACCCTGGACGATCAAGCGCAATGCGTCACCATCCGCGCGACCTGTCGCAGCGACTATAAAACCGGCGTCGAAATGGAAGCGCTCACCGCCTGCTCGATCGCCGCGCTCACCATTTATGATATGTGCAAGGCCGCCGACAAAGGCATTATCATTGAAGACACCCGACTTGAATACAAATCAGGCGGAAAGAGTGGAGAATGGCGTTGTGATTAATATTCTGTATTTCGCCCGCATTGCCGAGCTCACCGGCAAGCGCAACGAACAACTGGCTTTGCCCGCCCCGGTCACCGTCCATGCGTGGGTGGCGCAATTGCATGAGACATACCCGGTGCTCAAGGATGTCGGCGCACTCAAAGTAGCAGTCAATAAAAAACATGCCCAGGCTGACACCCTTATTCATGATCGCGATGAAGTGGCGGTCTTCGAGCCCGTTACCGGAGGCTGATATGATTGCTGTACAACATGCTGATTTCGATGCCGGACAACTGATTCGCGAGTTGCACGAACGCAGTCAGGGTCAGGCCGGCGCAGTGGCCTCGTTCGTGGGCTACGTGCGCGACTACTCGGCATCACAGCCGACGCAGGAACTTTTTCTTGAACATTACCCGGGCATGTGCGAGCAGGAGCTGGCCGATATTGCACAACAGGCCATGCAGCGCTGGGATATTGTCCAAAGCACCATCGTGCACCGGGTGGGCGCCCTGTCACGCCAGCAACAAATCGTCTTCGTGGGCATTGCCAGCGCCCATCGCGGCGATGCTTTTGCCGCCTGCGAGTACATCATGGATGCGCTCAAAACCCGCGCGCCGTTCTGGAAGCGGGAAACGCTGGCCGACGGCAAGGCATTCTGGGTGCAGGCGCGCAGCAGCGACCAGCAGCGCCTGGAAAAATGGGCCGGACAGCAGGAAGATACAACACAAGCAAGAACACCTGAGCAGGAAGGACATAAATGAAGTCGCTTACGGAAACCGACAACAAAGTGGCATTGCACATTGCGATCCTGACCATCCACGACACCCGCACGCAGGAAACCGACAGCTCGGGCCGCTATCTGGCCGAAGCCGTTGCCGACAGCGGTCACAAAGTAGCGGGACAGGCCATTTGCCCGGATAACCGATACGCCATCCGCAAGCATTTGTCCGACTGGATTTTGAACGAAGACATCCACGCCATTATTACCAATGGCGGCACGGGCATGCGCGACAGAAACGCCACGCTGGCGGCCGTCACGCCGTTGCTCGATACGCAAATTGCCGGCTTTGGCGAGTTGTTCCGCGCCTATTCGTTTGCCGACATTGGCTCGTCGGGCCTGCAATCGAACGCCCTGGGCGGCAGGGCCAATAACACCCTGATCTTCTGCCTGCCGGGTTCGACCGGCGCCTGCCGTCTGGGTTGGGAAAAAATTCTGCGCGAACAATTCGACAGCCATCACCAGCCCTGCAATTTCGCATCAGCTTATGCCAAGCGTGATTAAAACGTGATCGACATCAGGCAGTGATGGCAATTGCAATAACAGGCTCGAATCACCTGCGCGTAAGCGAACGCGGTCAGCCCGCGACAGCATACCGGGAGGGCTGCGCCGCTCTGTGCAGACCGCTTTTTCTGCTGCAGCGTGGTTATGTCGCCAACATCCCGGTTGCCCATAACGACCAGGACCGGCACAATTGCGCTGTCCATCAGCCCCGGCACTACCATCACTTATGCCATATACCGTACATTACATATTTGAGAAATGACCACAGGAAACGCCACTATGCTCGATTTTGATACTGCCCAGCAGCGACTGCTGGATCTGCCCATCGCCGATATTCCCGTGGAAACCATCAGCCTGCAACAGGCGCAGGGACGCGTGCTCGCACAGGATGTCGTGGCTACGCTGGACATGCCTTCTGCCGACAACAGCTCGATGGATGGTTACGCATTGCGCCTGCAGGATTATGTTCCCGGCACGACCCTGCCCGTGCAACAGCGCGTATTTGCAGGGCAGGCCCCGCAGCCGCAGGAAGCAGGGAAAATCTCCCGCATCTTTACCGGCAGCCTGATTCCCGAGGGTGCCAATACGGTCGTCATACAGGAAGTGTGCAGCGAAGAAGACGGGCAGGTCACGATCACGCAAGCCCCCGTTAAAAACCAGAATATTCGCCGCCAGGGTGAAGACACCCGCGCCGGCAGCGTGTTGCTGGAGCAAGGCACGGTGCTGGGCGCCGCTGAAATCGGCCTTATCGCCACCCAGGGCATTGCCACGCTGACGGTCTATCGCCGGCTCAAGGTCGGCATTCTGACAACCGGCGATGAACTGGTGCCCGTTGGCCAACCAAGACAATCATCACAGATTTTCAATTCCAATGCTCCCATGCTGACCGCGCTGTTTCATACCCTGGGTGCGCAGGTTGAACATGTTCTGCATGCCATGGACGATATGGATGCGACACGCGAAGCATTAAATACCCTGTTTGCCGACTGCGATCTGGTTATCAGTGTCGGCGGCGTGTCAGTAGGCGAAAAGGATCTGGTCAAGCCAGCACTGGAAGCACTGGGCGCCAGCCTGGATTTCTGGAAGGTGCGCATGAAGCCGGGTAAACCGGTAGCACTGTCCAGCGTCAATAACGTCCCTGTGATCTGCCTGCCGGGCAACCCGGTCTCCGCGTATACCGTGCTGGCCGTGCTGGTCTCGCCACTGATCCGCAAGCTGCAGGGACGCAGGCAATGCCTGCCTTCGCGGATTCAGGCCACACTGAAAACAGACAAGGTTTTTAACGAAACCCGCGATGAGTTTCTGCGCGTTCGCATCACCCAGGACGAACAAACCGGGCTGCTCATGGCTGAACCCTATGAACGGCAGGGATCCGGCATGAGCTCGTCCCTGCCCTGGGCCAACGCCTTTGCCCGCGTGCCCGCAGTACAGAAATACACTGGGGGTGATCGCGTATGGGTCTATCCCAAGGAAGACTGGATTCGTTAAAAATGGAGGCCCATCTTGGTAGCCCATGGGCCACCTCTTCATGCGGGAACTAGAGGATTGCCGTCACGCTGGCCTGGGCAAGCGCCAATTCCTCTGGTGTATTGACATTCAGAAAAGCCGGGGCATGATCAAACACCACCCGCACGGCATGCTGTGATTCCAGCCAGGGAAGCACAGCACGGCGACCACCGTGCAGGTAGCCCCTGACTGTAGCCAGCATACTTGCATGCAGCAGCAGACAGATGGAATGGTCGCGCGCGCCGGCATGCGCAAAGGCAATCTGCCCTCCCTGGGCCATCAGCCCGGCATACAAGTGCACCACATAATCATCCGGCAGCGCCGGCATATCGCATCCGGCCACGACCAGCCACGGCGTCTTTACATGAGGCGCCGCCGCAAGCAGACCGGCCAGCGGACCCTGGCTGCCATCGAACTCGACCGGGTCCTGTACGACCTGGCCATATTGCCGGTACTGCTCCTGATTCTGGTTAGCGCTGATCAGCACACTGGACGCTTGTGGCCGCAGCGCCCGAAGCACATATTCGATCAGGGGGCGTGCATGCAGCCGGACCAGACCTTTGTCCACTCCGCCCAGCCGCCGGCCCTGGCCCCCGGCCAGTATCAATGCCGTCACGTCCTGGGGCCGAAGTGGTGCCGGCTCTGGTATGGCTGTCATGCTCAGCCCCCGATATAACTCATTTCTATTTTTTCCCGCTTACCGCTTAGCTGGTCACGCAATTCGGAGTACCGATCGGCCCTGCCCGTCCAGATACCGGCCAGCGCGCCGGCAATATCATGGTCCGTTGCGGCAGAGCGCAATAACGCGCGCAAGTCAAAGCCCTGGTCTGCGAACAGACAGGTAAACAATTTGCCTTCCGGCGACATGCGCAGACGGGTACAGTCACCACAGAATGCATGCGTCACACTTGTGATAAGACCCACTTCGCCGCCACCATCTTTGTAGCGCCAGCGCTTTGCCACCTCGCCCGGATAGTTGG
>Ga0160457_1000433_pt1 | contig 20380 bp, 18 predicted proteins | sample HID1972M_E6MG_FD_108242 | JGI IMG/M metagenome (GOLD analysis project Ga0160457, IMG submission 108242) | Enriched pill bug-associated microbial communities from UW Madison campus, WI, USA - HID1972M_E6 MG | ecosystem: Host-associated > Arthropoda: Insects > Digestive system > Unclassified ... | reverse complement strand
TGCTCTCTTGTTAGAAACGGCTAGGGTAAGTAAAGGTTTTGATCGAAAACCAACGGGGCACGGTCTGAAAAGTCAGCCAGACAAAAATAGCCCTGCAAATAGACCGGCGATTATACGCACAAGTCACTTGGGAGACCGCGATGCTGGAGAGCGCACTGTACGAATGTCCGTATTGTGGTGAGCAAGTTGAAACGACGGTGGATCTGTCCGGCGGTGATCAGACCTACATTGAGGACTGTCAGGTGTGTTGCCGGCCGATCACGTTCGTCTTGCAGGTACACGGAGAGGATTGGTTTCTGGAAGTCTTCAGCGAAAACGAGTGAGGCGCGCCCATGCAGCGAATCTACGAGCCGGAAAACCTGATGGAAGGCGAAATGCTCAAGGGCATGCTCGCCAGCGAAGGCATTGAGGCGCACCTGGTTGGCCGCGATTTGCTCGGCGGCACCGGTGAGCTGCCGATCTTCGGCTTGCTCGGGCTGTCGGTCGACAACGACCAGGCCGAATACGCCCGCGAGCTGATCACCGCGTACAATGCCGCGCTGCCGCTGCCCGGCGACGAACCGGAGAGCTTCCCCGGGACGCTGGTCTGTTAGGCTGACGATCGTTTTATTTAGAGTCTTGTTGCCCCATGTGTGGACGTTATGCCCTGTTTCGCTGGAACCGCGATTTCGCGGCCCTGCCAGGTTTTCCCGCCGATCAGCAGGCGCAGTGGAACATTTCCCCCAACGATTCGGTGTTGATGCTGCGTGCCGGTGACGCCGGCGAACGCACGCTGGCCCGCGCCCGCTGGGGGCTGACGCCGCCGTGGCTGACCGACCTGTCGAAAACACCCGCGCATGCTCGCGCGGAAACCGTGGCCGAACAGCCGATGTTCCGTGAGGCGCTGCGCCAGCGTCGCTGCCTGCTGCCGGCGAATGGTTTTTACGAATGGCGCGGGACTCAGCGCAAACGCCCGTACTGGCTGACACCGGGGGAGGGCGCCTCGCTGTTTTTCGCGGCGATCTGGGAGGCGTATCCGGTGCAGGAACAGGTCTGGTTGAGTACGGCGGTGATTACGCAGTCGGCGTCGAGTCAGCGCCGACCGTTGATTCTGGATGAGGCGGGGCAGGCGGCGTGGCTGGATCCCGAGACGCCGTTGCATGTGTTGCAGGCGTTGCTGGCGAGTGAGCCGGCGGTGTTGCGGGAGCGGGTGTTGGCGAATCTGATCAATGATCCGAAGCTCAATGGACCGGAGTGTTTGACGCCGGGTTGAGTTGTCTGGTCTATCAAGAGCCCCTCACCCTAACCCTCTCCCAGAGGGAGAGGGGACTGATCGAGGTGTCTTGCTTCATACATCGACCTGAGAAATCGAGTCGATTATGGATTCAAAGCAGATCGTTCAGGTCGGCGAACTTCTTGAATATCCCCCAATCAGTCCCCTCTCCCTCCGGGAGAGGGTTAGGGTGAGGGGCTTTTGAACTGTGGGACATGTCTGAAAGTCACTGCAACACGTCCGTTGTATCTGGCGTCGATACAATTACCCGCCTAGGATACCCGGCAGGTTTTCAGGGAGCTTTTGAATGAACAAGACATTGGTTGTAAGTGCACTGAGCGCAGCGTTGTTGCTGGCCGGTTGTCAGTCGGTCAACACCACCAGCGGCGGCGCCGTGGGTGTGGAGCGCAAGCAGTACATGTTCAGCATGCTGTCCTCGCAAGAGGTCGACCAGATGTATGCCCAGTCGTATCAGAAGACCGTCGGTGAAGCGTCCACCAAAGGTGTGCTGGACAAGACCAGCAGCGACGCCAAACGCGTTCAGGCGATCGCCGACCGTTTGATCGCTCAGGCGCCGAATTTCCGCCCCGATGCGGCGCAATGGAAATGGGAAGTCAATCTGATCAAGAGTGACGAGCTCAACGCCAACTGTGGTCCTGGCGGCAAGATCATTTTCTACACCGGGCTGATCGACAGCCTGAAACTCACCGACGATGAAATCGCTGCTGTCATGGGCCATGAAATCGCCCACGCCTTGCGCGAGCACGGCCGTGAGGCGATGTCCAAGGCGTACGGGATTGAAATGGCCAAGCAGGGCGCGGGTGCGTTGCTCGGTCTGGGCCAAGACAGCCTGGCGCTGGCCGACACCGTGGCCAATTACGGCATGACGCTGCCGAACAGCCGCGCCAACGAAAACGAGGCCGACCTGATTGGCCTGGAACTGGCCGCCCGCGCCGGCTACAACCCGAATGCCGCGATCACCCTGTGGGACAAGATGAGCAAGGCCTCGGAAGGTTCACCACCGGAATTCATGAGCACTCACCCGGCATCGGCTAGCCGGATTGCTTCGTTGCAGGCAGCGATTCCAAAGGTCATGCCGCTATACGAACAAGCCCCGAAATCCTAAGAGTCGAAGGACACAACGATTCTTCAGGTTGGGAGATCTATTGTGGCGAGGGGATTTATCCCCGATGGGCTGCGAAGCAGCCCCAAAACCTGCAAATGCGTTATGTCTGACACTCTGAGGCAGCAGGTCTGGGGGCGCTTCGCGCCCCATCGGGGATAAATCCCCTCGCCACAGGTGTTGGGTAGTTCAGTAGATCGGGTTAAACCCAACCACTGCTCTGCATCGCTTTGTACACCGCGACAATTGCCAGAATCATAAACGCCGACGCCGCGAGGCGACGGATCAGGGTCAGTGGCAATTTGTCGGCGGCAAAGTTACCGGCTAATACCACCGGCACGTTGGCAATCAACATGCCTGCCGTCGTCCCGATAATCACCAGCCACAAGTCAGGGTATTGCGCGGCCAGCATCACCGTCGCGACCTGAGTCTTGTCACCCATTTCAGCCAGGAAGAACGCAATCAGCGTGGTCAGGAACGGCCCGAACTTGCGTGCCGTGCTGCTTTCATCGTCGTCCATTTTGTCTGGCACCAACGTCCACAGCGCCGTGGCCGTGAAGCTCGCGGCGAGGATCCAGTGCAGCGTCGCATTCGAGAAGAAACTGCCGAACCAGGCGCCTACCGCACCGGCTGCTGCGTGGTTGGCCAGGGTCGCGGCGACAATACCGGCAATGATCGGCCAGGGTTTGCGGAAGCGAGCGGCGAGAATCAACGCGAGCAGTTGCGTCTTGTCGCCGATTTCGGCCAAGGCAACGATTGCGGTGGGAACGAGTAACGAGTCCAGCATCAGGATTTTCCTAAGGGGCGGGTCGACACGGCTATGACACGTACAGCCTTCCCGCCCCGGGTAAGGTGTGCGTGTCATAGGTCTTGTCAAACCCTGCGATCCGTCTGATGCGGACGCTTGGGTCGCATACGCCATGATCTGAGGATCAAGTATGTTGACGTATGCCGGACGAGCTTGGCGCTCGTGGGAGACTACTCCCCTAGGACGGAGCGGATTCTGCCTAGGCAAATCCGATTGAGCAAGCCTCTTTTTTGAAAGAAGTTCTAGCCGCGCTTGGCCCGGTAAATCCGGAAACCATTGCCTTCGGCCTTGATCGCGCACACGCCCAGATGCTCTTCGATCAGCGGCTGATACTTGAGGAAGCTGTTCGCGACCAAGCGCAGTTCGCCACCGTTTTTCAGATGTTTGGCCGCTTTTCGCAGCAAGTTTTCGGTAGCGAAATAATCGGTGTGCACGCCGACATGGAACGGCGGATTGCTCAAAATTGCGCTCAAACCCATCGGTGCCGCATCGATGCCATCGCCTGTCAGCACCTCGGCCTCCAGACCGTTAGCGGCCAATGTCAGACGACTGCTGGCAGCGGCAAACGCGTCGACATCAAGCAGCGTCACCTGATTATGCGGATAGCGACGCTTCACCGCCGCGCCCAACACACCCGCGCCACAACCGAAGTCGAGCAGATGGCCACTCGGCAATTTGTCCAGATGTTCCAGCAGCAGGGCGCTGCCGCGATCAAGACGACCGTGGCTGAACACGCCCGGCAGGCTGATCACTTTCAACGGGCCTTCGGCCAGCGGCAATTCATAAGTCTGCGCGAGGCTTTCCAGCGATTTCGTTTCTGGCGCGTTTGCCACGGTGACTTGCCAGAGCTGGCAGTGACGCGCGCTGTCGAGTTTGCGCGGCTTGCCGAACGGATTGAGCTGTTTCGACGCACCTTCGATGCCGCTGCGTTTTTCCCCGACCAGAAACACTTCTCGACCGGCCAGACGCGAGGCCACGGCGTTGAGGATGTAATCGGTCAGATCCTTGGACTTGGGCAAGAACACCACAGCGCTATCAAACTCACGCTCCGGAACATTCACGCCGAAATGGCTGCGACCTTCGAAGCGAGCGTCCAGCGCCGCTTGATCGCCGGCATGCCAGCACCAGCCGAAGGCGTTGGGCAAGCGCCCGAGCAGATCGTCGGCGGGCAAACCGGCCAACAACAACGAACCTTGAAACAACTCGGGCTGACGAAGCAGTACTTCACTGCGCGGATCCATAACTGCTCCTCAAAAAAAAGTGCCGCAGTTTATCAACTGACGACCCGCAGCGCCTTACCGCTGAAGAACGCCTGAGCGTTTTCGGTCAATTGACCGACGATTCGCTGGCGCGCTTCAACACTGCCCCAAGCGTTATGCGGCGTGACGATCAGACGTGGAATGTCGGCGGCCAGCAGCGGATTGCCTTGAGTCGGCGGCTCGACGCTCAACACATCCGTCGCCGCGCCGCCAAGGTGGCCATTACGCAGCGCATCGGCCAACGCCTGTTCATCGATCAAACCGCCACGCGCGGTGTTGACCACGAAGGCGCCGGGTTTCATCGACGCCAGTTCGCGGGCACCGATGAAGTGGCGGGTGTGCTCGTTGAGCGGGCAGTGCAGGGTGAGGGCGTCGATTTGCGGCAGCAGTTCCTCCAGCGGCAGACGATCCGGGCGGGCAGGGCGCCCGGGGATCTGTCCGAGCAAAACGCGCATGCCGAAGGCTTCGGCCAGTCGCGCCACCGCGCCACCGAGTTCGCCGTGACCGAGCAAACCCAGGGTTTTGCCTTCCAGTTCAACAATCGGATAGTCGAGCAGGCAGAACTGTTTCGCCTGCTGCCAGCGACCTTCGCCGACGGCTTTCTGATAATCGGCCAGACGCGTGGCGAGGTTGAGCAGCAGCATGATCGTGTGTTGCGCCACCGACGGCGTGCCGTAACCCTGACAGTTGCACACGGTGATGCCGTGAGCGCGGGCGGCGGCGAGGTCGACGTTGTTGGTGCCGGTGGCGGTGATCAGGATCAGTTTCAGATCGGGGTTGGCGGCCATCGCGGCGGCGTCGATCAAAATCTTGTTGGAAATGGCCACGGTGGCGCCTTGCAGGCGTTCGCTGACTTGCTCGGGCAGGGTCTGGGCGAAGAGTTGCAGATCGCTGAAACACTCGCGCAACGGGCTGAGGTCGAGGTCGCCAAGATCGAGCGACGGGTGATCAAGGAATACGGCGCGGCGCGTGTTCGTCATCAACTGTACCTTTTAGGCTTTGAGCGTTGGGCGTAATCTGCCGAGCCTACCAGATGAAACAATTGGTTACGCAGACCCCGCCGCGGATACATATGTCTGTGGCGAGGGGATTTATCCCCGTTGGGTTGCGAAGCAGCCCTAAAAACATTCACCTCGGCGTATCTGCTCAATCGCGTTCGCCGGGTTTACGACTGCTGCGCAGCCGAACGGGGATAAATCCCCTCGCCACAAGTACTGCGTTTCCTACAGTTTTTTTATTGACCAAGCTGCCCCAGAGGAGCCCCCATGTACTGGACCGAGTTCTTGACCGTTGCACTGATCCACCTGCTGGCCGTCGCCAGCCCCGGCCCGGACTTTGCCGTGGTGGTGCGCGAAAGCGTGACCCACGGGCGTCGCGCCGGTACCTGGACGGCACTCGGTGTCGGTACGGCGATTTTCCTCCACGTCGGTTATTCGTTGCTCGGCATCGGCCTGATCGTGTCGCAATCGATCGTGCTGTTCAACGCGTTGAAATGGGCGGCGGCGGCTTATCTGCTGTACATCGGCTTCAAGGCCTTGCGCGCGCAACCGGCGAAAACCGTCACCGACGATCTGCACAAAGAAGCCGGCGTACGCACGGCTCGCGGCGCGTTCACTTCGGGCTTCGTGACCAATGGCCTCAACCCGAAAGCCACGCTGTTCTTCCTGTCGCTGTTCACCGTGGTGATCAACCCGCACACGCCGCTGTCGGTGCAGGCCGGTTACGGGATTTATCTGGCGGTCGCGACGGCCGTGTGGTTTTGCCTGGTGGCGATGCTGTTCAGCCAACAACGTGTACGCGCCGGTTTTGCCCGTATGGGCCACTGGTTCGACCGCACCATGGGCGCGGTGCTGATTGCTCTCGGCGTGAAAATCGCCTTCACCGAGATGCATTGATGCCAGAACCGCAATTCAAACCTGTGGGAGCGAGCCTGCTCGCGAAGGCGTCGGATCAGTCGATATCAAAGGGGCTGGAAGATCGCTTTCGCGAGCAGGCTCGCGCCCACAGGGTCTTACACAAGCTCGCTGAGTTTGCTCAGGTTGTTGAGGTAATCACGGGGATTTTCCCCAAGTAAACGGCGAAACATCGCGCTGAACGCCCGCGCGCTGCCGTAACCCAGATCCCGCGCCACACGCTGCACGCTGTCCCCGGCGAGCAGACGTGGCAGGGCTTCCATCAGGCGCAGTTGCTGGCGCCAGGCGTTGAAACTCATCTGCAACTGTTGCTGAAACAGCCGTGCCAACGTCCGTGAGCTGGCGCCGACCTGCTGCGCCCAGTCTTCAAGGGTATTGGCATGATCGGGGGTGTGCAGCAGTGCCAGACAGATGTTTTGCAGACGCCGGTCGCTGGGCATCGGAATGTGCAGCGGCAGGTTTTCCAGACTGGCGAGTTCTTCCAGCATCAACTGCTGAATCAGCGGGTTGTCGGCGTGAGGCGGCCCTTGCACGGCACGCAGAATCAGCTCGCGCAGCAACGGTGTCACCGCCAATACGCAGCACTGTTGCAGGCTGGCGGGTGACAATTCTGGCGCGATGAACAGCGAGCGCATCTGCACGTCACCGCTCATGAAAATCTCGTGCGCTATCTCGGGTGGAATCCACACCGCGCGACTCGGCGGAATCACCCACGCACCCGATTCCGTGACCACGCGCATGATCCCGCTGACCGCGTACAACAACTGCGCCTCGCGATGCAGGTGGAGCGGCTGGTGGGCGCCGTCCAGATAATCCCGGGGGTAGGCACTCACCGGGCCGTGTTCGAAATGGCTGATCAACATGTCTGATTCGATGACTTGCTTGGCAGGAATGCGCTTTACGGCCAACCTAGCATAAACGGCACACAACAACGTAAAGCGTGCCGCCATGAATCAATCCCGCAATGTCATTCGCTACATCAACGCCGCCCATGTGATCGATCACATGTTCATGCTGATTTTTCCCGCCGCCGTGCTCGGTATGACTCAGGCTTTCGGCCTCGATTACGCCACGCTGATCGGCCTGTCGTTGGGAGGATTCATCGCCTTCGGCGCCTGTTCGTTGCCCGCCGGCTGGCTCGGCGATCACTGGAGTCGGCGGCAGATGATGCTAGTGTTTTTCTTCGGTATCGGCGCTTCGGCGATCTTCACCGGGCTGAGCAACAGCCCGAGCATGCTGGTGATTGGCCTGACCCTGATCGGTATTTTCGCGGCGATTTATCACCCGGTCGGCACAGCAATGCTGGTGGCCTACGCACAAAATCGTGGCCGCGAAATTGGCATCAACGGCATGTGGGGCAATCTGGGCGTGGCGTTTTCGGCGCTGATCACCGGCTTGCTGGTGGCGCAGTTCGGCTGGCGCTCGGCGTTTCTGATACCGGGCGCAGTGGCGATTGTGCTGGGTTTTGGCTTCGCCTTGCAGGTGCGTGAGGAACCGATTCCGAAGCGCCCGCACACGCCACTCAAAGGCGCCGCCGGTCAGCGCATCTCGATGGTGATGGTTTTCGGCGTGCTGGCGTTGGCCACGGCCACCGGCGGCGTGGTGTTCAACGCCACCACCATGACCTATCCGAAGCTGTTTCAGGAACGTTTGCATGAGCTGTTCGCCTCGCCGCAAACCCTCGGCGTGGTGGTCAGTCTGGCCTATGCCTTCGGTGCGATTGCGCAATTGAGCATTGGTCGTGTGTTGCATCGGCTCAGCCTGAAATGGCCGTTTGTTGTCCTGACGTTGTGCCAGGCACCGCTGCTGTTTGCGTTGGCCTATGCCGACGGCTGGGCGGTGATCGCCCTCGGTGCAGCGTTCATGTTTGTGGTGTTTGGTCAGGTAACAGTCAATGATGCGATGGTCGCCAACTTCGTCGCCCCGCAGTGGCAATCACGGGTGTTCGCCCTGCGTTACTGCTTATCGTTCGGCGCCAGTGCGACGGCGATTCCGCTGATTTCCTATGTTGAACCGCGCCATGGTTTTGTAGGCCTGTACTTGATTCTCGCGGGTTTCGGCGCGTTGACCTTCCTTGCAGCAGTCGTATTCCCACGGACACCTTCCGAGGAGGCTGTAGGGCAAACGGCCTGACCTGGGACGAAAGTCGGCAAATGCTGGCGCAAAGCTAGCATTTGTACGGCTCTGCAAATCATTCCTTTGGCTGATTTGGCTGGCGTATAAGGGTTCTAGAGTACAAATCTCTATGCCAACACCGTGCAGCCAGAAAAGGGATTCATATGTTGCAGACTCGCGTCATTCCCCCGGCCGATGGGGCCTACCAGTATCCATTGCTGATCAAACGGCTGCTGATGTCCGGCGCCCGTTACGAGAAAACCCGCGAGATCATCTACCGTGACCAGATTCGCTACAGCTACCCGACCCTGATCGAGCGTGTTGCGCGGCTGGCCAACGTGCTGACAGCGGCCGGTGTGAAGGCCGGTGACACCGTCGCGGTGATGGATTGGGACAGCCATCGTTACCTGGAATGCATGTTCGCGATTCCGATGATCGGCGCGGTGATCCACACGATCAACGTGCGCCTGTCGCCGGAACAGATTCTCTACACCATGAACCACGCCGAAGACCGCTTTGTGCTGGTCAACAGCGAGTTCGTCGGCCTCTATCAAGCGATCGCGCCGCACCTGACCACGGTCGAGAAGACCTTGCTGCTGACTGATCTGCCGGAAAAAACCGCCGACTTGCCGAATCTGGTCGGCGAGTACGAGCAACTGCTGGCGGCTGCGAGCCCGCAGTACGATTTCCAGGATTTCGACGAAAATTCCGTCGCGACCACGTTCTACACCACCGGCACCACCGGCAACCCGAAAGGCGTGTACTTCACCCATCGGCAACTGGTGCTGCACACCATGGGCGTGTCGACGATCATGGGTTCCATCGACAGCGTGCGCCTGCTCGGCACCAACGATGTGTACATGCCGATCACGCCGATGTTCCACGTTCATGCCTGGGGCTTACCGTATGTGGCGACCATGCTGGGGCTGAAACAGGTTTATCCGGGGCGCTACGATCCGGAATATCTCGTGGAGTTGTGGCGCAAGGAGAAGGTCACGTTCTCCCATTGCGTGCCGACCATCCTGCAAATGCTGCTCAACGCCAAGGGCGCGCAGGGCACCGATTTTGGCGGCTGGAAGATCGTCATCGGCGGCAGTGCGCTCAATCGCTCGCTGTACGAAACCGCTAAAGCGCGCGGCATTCAACTGACGGCCGCGTACGGCATGTCGGAAACCGGTCCGCTGGTTTCCTGCGCACACCTCAATGATGAATTGATGGCCGGCAGCGAAGACGAGCGCACCACTTACCGGATCAAGGCCGGTGTGCCGGGGCCACTGGTGGAAGCGGCGATCGTCGATGCCGAGGGCAATTTCCTCCCGGCGGACGGCGAGACCCAGGGCGAACTGGTGCTGCGTGCGCCATGGCTCACCGAAGGTTATTTCAACGAGCCACAAAAGGGCGCTGAGCTCTGGGCCGGCGGCTGGCTGCACACCGGCGACGTCGCCACACTCGACAGCATGGGCGTGATCGACATCCGTGACCGCATCAAGGACGTGATCAAGACCGGTGGCGAATGGATTTCCTCGCTGGATCTCGAAGATTTGATCAGCCGTCACGTCGCGGTACGCGAAGTAGCAGTGGTCGGCATCGCTGATCCGCAGTGGGGCGAGCGCCCGTTTGCACTGCTGGTGATCCGCGAAGGGCACGTGATCGGGGCCCGTGAGCTCAAGGAACACCTCAAGCCGTTCGTGGAATTGGGCCACCTGAGCAAGTGGGCGATCCCGAGTCAGATCGCCCTTGTTACCGAAATTCCCAAGACCAGCGTCGGCAAGCTCGACAAGAAGCGCATCCGCCTCGACATCACCGAATGGCAGGCCAACAACAGCACCTTCCTCTCGACACTTTGAGTGTCTTCTGGCGCGCCGAAAACGGCGCGCCAGCCCCACCAAGCAAGCGCTTGGCTTGTGAAATCAAAAAAATCAGCCATCCTTGCCGTGCCGACGCGTGTCGGACTGGCGAAAGGACTGTTCCAGAGTGGTTGCTCACTGCAAATCACACTTTAGAGGGATCAAGCAGTACCCCCTGCTGGATATAGTCCGTTCAAGGATTTTTAAGAACGGAGCACACGCACAGATTGGGGCGAGCAACTTTGGAGTGATTTCGGGCAGCCTTGGCGCCCGGCCCTCCACAGCGTTTTTAAAAGTACTCACTGCCATAACAATAATGCACATGGAGTAGCGTCGATGACCTCAGTAAACCAGTTCTGGCGCCGGGCAAAACTGCCTCTGGCGGTCAGTCTTGCCTCTTCGCTCGCCGGGCCCGCATTCGGCGTCAGTTTCAACGTCGGTGAAATCGAGGGTCAGTTCGACTCGTCCTTGTCGCTCGGTGCCAGTTGGTCTACTCAGAGCCCGAACAAGAACCTCATCGGCGTCAACAACGGCGGCCACGGCCTGTCGCAGACTTCCGATGACGGTCACGCCAACTTCAAAAGCGGCGAAACCTTCTCGAAAATCTTCAAGGGCATCCATGACCTTGAACTGAAGTACGGCGACACCGGCGTGTTCGTCCGTGGCAAATACTGGTACGACTTCGAACTCAAAGACGAAAGCCGTGAGTTCAAGGACATCAGCGACAACAACCGCAAGGAAGGCGCGAAGTCCTCCGGCGGCCAGATCCTCGACGCCTTCGTCTACCACAACTACTCGATCGCCGATCAGCCCGGCTCCGTGCGTCTGGGCAAGCAGGTGGTGAGCTGGGGTGAAAGTACCTTCATCGGCGGCGGCATCAACTCGATCAACCCGATCGACGTGTCCGCGTTCCGCCGTCCGGGTGCCGAGATCAAGGAAGGCCTGATTCCGGTCAACATGTTCTACGTTTCGCAGAGTCTGACCGAAAACCTCTCGGCCGAAGCGTTCTATCAGCTGGAATGGGATCAGACCGTTGTCGACAACTGCGGCACGTTCTTCTCGCAACCCGACATCATTGCCGATGGCTGCGACAACAACCTGCGCGTACTGAACAAGCGTTCGCAGATTCCGGCGGTTGCCTTGGGGCCATTGGCCGGGGCTGGCGTTGACGTCAACGAGGAAGGCGTTCTGGTACGCCGTGGCGGCGACCGTGATGCGCGCGATAGCGGCCAGTGGGGCGCGTCCTTCAAGTACATGTACGACCCGATCGATACCGAGTTCGGCGCCTACTTCATGAACTACCACAGCCGTGCGCCGATCTTCAGCGCCACGGGTGCGCCGCAATCGGTGTACAACACCGCGGCATCGTTGCCAGGCCCGTTCGCGGCACTTGCGCCGCTGCTGGTCGCGGGCAACTCGGAGTATTTCGTTGAGTACCCGGAAGACATCCGTCTCTATGGCCTGAGCTTCTCCACCACTCTGCCTACCGGTACCGCGTGGAGCGGTGAGATCAGCTACCGTCCGAATGCACCGGTACAACTGAACTCCACCGACATCCTGTTCGCCGGCGTACGTCCGCTGGGCGGCGCACTGACCAACGCTTCTCTGCTCAACGGCGTTCCGGGTCAGGATCTGCATGGCTATCGCCGCAAGGAAGTGACGCAGTTCCAGACCACCCTGACGCACTTCTTCGATCAGGTCATGGGCGCCAGCCGTCTGACCGTCGTGGGTGAAGTCGGCGTGACCCACGTTGGCGGTCTGGAAAGCACTTCTGATGTTCGTTATGGCCGTGATCCGGTCTACGGCCCGGGTGAGCTGCCAGCGACTGGCGGCATCGACACCTGCGCCAACATCCTCAACGCCAGCACCATCAACGGTGCCGGCCCGGGTTCGCCGCAGAACAACCGCAGCCGCAACTGCACCAACGAAGGCTTCACCACTGCGACGTCGTGGGGCTATCGCGGCCGTGCCATCTGGGAATACAACGACGTGTTCGCCGGTGTGAACCTCAAGCCGAACGTGGCTTGGCAGCACGACGTCAGCGGCTACTCGCCAGGCCCTGGCGGTAACTTCGAGGAAGGTCGCAAAGCGGTCAGCCTCGGTGTCGACGCTGAATACCAGAACACCTACACCGCCAGCCTGGCTTACACCAACTTCTTTGACGGCAAGTACACCACTGTGGACGACCGCGACTTCGTTGCGCTCAGCTTCGGCGTGAACTTCTAAGCACTGCATTTTCAGGACGAACGAATTTATGAAAATAACAAAGAGTCTGTTCCACGCGGGTGTTCTGGGTCTGTCGTTGCTGGCGACCGGTGTGATGGCGGCCGTCCCGGCTGCCGAAGCCGACAAACTGGGCAAAAGCCTGACGCCGATGGGTGCGGAAATGGCCGGTAACGCTGACGGTTCGATCCCGGCGTGGAAGCCGTTGCCGAAAAATGCCGGCAGCGTCGATGCACGCGGATTCCTGTCCAACCCTTACGCCAGTGAGCAACCGCTGTTCACCATCACCGCCAAGGACGTCGACAAGTACAAGGACAAACTGGCGCCGGGGCAGTACGCGATGTTCAAGCGCTACCCGGACACCTTCAAGATGCCGGTGTACCCGTCCCACCGTGGCGCGACTGTGCCGGATGACGTGTTCGCCGCCATCAAGAAAAACGCCACCAACACCAATCTGGTGTCCGGCGGCAACGGTCTGGAAAACTTCGAAACCGCGGTACCGTTCCCGATCCCGAAAAGCGGTGTGGAAGTCATCTGGAACCACATCACCCGCTATCGCGGCGGCAGCGTGACCCGTCTGGTAACCCAGGCCACGCCGCAACCGAACGGCTCATACAGCCTGGTGTACTTCCAGGATCAGTTCGTGTTCCGCGACAAGATGAAGGACTACGACCCGAAAAACCCGGGCAACATCCTGTTCTACTTCAAGCAGAAAGTGACCGCGCCAGCGCGTCTGGCCGGTGGTGTGCTGTTGGTGCACGAAACCCTCGATCAGGTTAAAGAGCCACGTTCGGCGTGGGTCTACAACGCCGGTCAGCGTCGTGTGCGCCGTGCGCCACAAGTGTCCTATGACGGCCCGGGTACTGCGGCAGATGGCCTGCGTACCTCCGACAACCTCGACATGTTCAACGGTGCGCCGGATCGTTACGACTGGAAACTCGAAGGCAAGAAAGAGATGTACATCGCTTCCGACAGCTACAAGCTCGACGATCCGAAGCTGAAGTACTCCGATATCATCAAGGCCGGTCACATCAATCAGGATCTGGCGCGTTACGAGTTGCGTCGCGTCTGGCACGTGGTGGCCACCCTGAAGGAAGGTCAGCGCCACATCTACGCCAAACGTGACTTCTACATCGACGAGGATACCTGGCAAGCAGCGGTCATCGACCATTACGACGGTCGTGGCCAACTGTGGCGCGTAGCCGAGGCGCATGCCGAGGACTACTACGACAAGCAAGTGCCGTGGTACGCCCTGGAAACCCTCTACGACCTGCAGTCCGGCCGTTACCTGGCACTGGGCATGAAGAACGAAGAGAAGCAGGCGTATGACTTCGGCTTCACCGCTACTACCAGCGACTTCACTCCGGCCGCTCTGCGTCAGGATGGCGTTCGCTAAACCGCAGTAAACCCGAGGCCGCATCCTCGTAAAAACGCCCCGACTGGTTCGGGGCGTTTTTTTTGCGCGGCCTCCGCGCCTTCGAACCGCCGTCAAACCACTTTCGAACTGCCTTCGAACTGCCGTCAAACCGCTCACCACTTTTGAACCGCCCTCAAACCGCCTTTGTAGGAGCTGCCGAAGGCTGCGATCTTTTGATCTTGCTTTGGCTTTTGATCTTCGCCCCCATCGGCAGGCCGAGCGAAGGTGTTCATCCGGGGCAGGCGCGCAGCGCCGTGCGGCGCAGCCGCATACATCGAGAGGAGGTGCAGCGAAGCAAACCGTAGGCGATGCCCCCGGATGGACACCGTAGCGAGGGCACACTGAGCCTAGGCGAAGTGCCGTACGCCGGGGGCAAAGCCTTTTGCTTACTTTTCGGCGTCTGGAAAAGTGAGTCGCTGTAAGAGCGAAACCGCCAGAAGCCCCAACCGCAGCAACGGATATGCCCCCAAAACCCAAACAACGAAATCAAAAGATCGCAGCCTTCGGCAGCTCCTACAGGTCGAAATACGGGGCGAATGGCGCATTCTGGAAAGACTTTTGTAGCCATTTGTAGCAGCAACCTTCATTACCGGTACGTTTAAGGCTAGTCTGCGGACATCTGCAACGCCGCCAATAGCCATTCAAACAAGAGCCGGCCATGACTGATCTGTCCCCACTTCCGGGTCCTGCAAGCGTTGCCGTCGCGGCACTGGACGGGCGTTTCTTCCGTCCACCGTTGCCCGACGGCTACGTCTTGCGACCACGTCTGTGCGAACGCCTGCAAGCCGGGCTCGGCGGGCGATTGTTGTTGGTCAGCGCCCCGGCCGGGTTCGGCAAGAGTTCGCTGGCGGTGGAGTTTTGTCAGAGCCTGCCGGCGCACTGGCAAAGTTTGTGGCTGGGCCTGAGCCCGCGAGACAGCGACCCCGGGCGCTTTCTCGAACGTTTGCTCGAAGGCCTGCAGGACTACTTTCCCCAAGTGGGCAGTCGCGCATTGGGGTTGTTGAAAATGCGTCAGCGCCATCAGCCGTTTGCCTTTGAGGAATGGCTCGACGGCTTGCTTGATGAGTTGGCGCTGCACCTCGATACCGCGACACCGTTGCTGCTGGTGCTCGACGATTACCATCTCGCCCAAGGCCCGGTGCTCGACCGTTGCCTGCAATTTTTCCTCAATCATTTGCCCGACGGCTTGCTGGTGATGGTCACCAGTCGCCAGCGGCCGGACTGGCATCTGGCGCGTTTGCGCCTGTCCCGTCAGCTGCTTGAACTGCACGAGCAGGATCTGCGCCTGACCCACGACGAAGCCCTGACTTTGCTCGATCGCCACAGCAGCTCATTGCGCGGCGAAGCACTGGAGAGTCTGATTCAACGCAGCGAAGGCTGGGTTGCCGGGTTGCGTTTCTGGCTGCTCGCGGTGGCCGAAGCCGGCAACGATGCCGCGTTACCGCAAGCGCTGAACGGCGGGGAAGGGCTGATCCGCGATTATCTGCTCGAAGAAGTCATCGATTGCCTGCCGGCCGAAGTGCAGGCCTTTCTCTACGACACCGCGCCGCAAGAACGTTTTTGCAGCGAGCTGTGCGACGCCGTGCGCGAAGCCCATGACAGCGCCGAGATTCTGCGTTTTCTGCAGGCGCATCAGGTGTTTCTGGTGCCGCTGGACGAGCACGGCCACTGGTATCGCTATCACCATTTGTTCTCCGATCTGTTGCGCAGTCGGCCGATAGCACACGCCATGGTGCCGACCGCGACGCTGCATCTGCGCGCCTGTCGCTGGTTCAACGCGCAAGGCTTGCTCGATGAAGCGGTGGAGCAGGCGTTGCGCGCCGGCCATCTCGATGTCGCGGCGAATCTGGTACAGAACCTCTCCGAAGAACAACTGCTGGCCGAACAGAACGTCGGCATGTTGCTGCGCTGGAAAATGGACTTGCCCGACAGCCTGCTGATCAGCACGCCGCGCCTGATCGTGCTGTACAGCTGGGCATTGGGGCTGGCCTGTCAGCTCGATGCTGCCGAAGAACTTTCCAGTCATTTGAGCCGCTTCCTGCCGGCGCCCTCAGCCACCGCGCAAAAGTCGATGCTGGCGCAATGGCTGGCGCTGAGCGGGATCATCGCTCGCGGGCGCGGCCATCGTGAACTGACCCTGAAATATTGCAGCGAAGCGCTGGAGAGCCTGCCGGCCAAGCGCTATGGCCAGCGTCTGATGTGCTTGTCGACGCTGTCCAATCTGGCGATTGCCGACGGTGATCTGTGGCGCGCCCGTGGGCTCAACCGCGAATCGCTGGAGCTCGCGCAACGTGTCGGCAATCCGTTGTTCGAAGCTTTGGCGCATTACGATCGCGCTCGCGTGTTGCAGGCGCGTGGCGAAATTCTGCGGGCACTGGATGAAGTGCATCAAGGGTTGGAGCGCTTGCGCGGTTTGTCGCCGCAACGTCTGTACGCGGTGCGCGCACGGCTGACGTTATACGAAGGTTTTCTGTTAGCGATGCGCTTGCAGCCGCAAGTCGCCCGTACGCGTTTGTTGGCCGGTATCGGCGAGGCGCGCGCCTGTCGTGATATCAGCGTGTTGATCGGCCATTGCGTGATAGCGCGCCTGGACGGTGCCACCGGCGAATTCGCCAAAGCCTTCGCTGAACTCTCTGAAGCCGAACGGCTGATGCACATCTGGGACGTGCCGCCGATCTACTATCTGGCGATGATTACCCTGGTCAAATGCGAGCTGTGGCTGGCGCAGGGCCGCACCGATCTCGCCGAGGCCTGGCTGGCGCGACTGGGCCAGACTTACACCGGTGAACGCGCCGCCGCGCCGCCGGAGTTTCATCCACAACTGCCGTTACACGTTGAATTGCAGCAGGCGTTGCTCGACATGATTCAGGGCCAGCCGATGCTCGCCGAAGGGCGCTTGAACGTGTTGCACGAGAACGGTCAGCAAACCGGGCGACAGTTGCTCAGTGTGATGGCGCTGACGCAGAAAGTGGCGTTGCTGCTGGCCGGTGGACGCGAGCCGGAAGCGCGCAAGGCGTTGAGTCAGGCGCTGGAAGCCGCGACCGGCGGCGTGCTGCAGCCTTTCGATGCATTGATCAAAGGACACACCGACTGGCTGCGCGCCCAATTGGCGCCGATCGCGTCGACCCTTGTCGGTCAGCAATTACTCGGACACATGCCGCATGTTGCTGTCCGTGCCGTGGCCGAATGCTCAGCAGCAGAACAACTCAGCAGCCGCGAACTGGCCGTGCTGCGCCTGATCGCCCAAGGCTGTTCAAATCAGGAAATCAGCGAGCAGTTATTTATCTCGCTGCACACCGTGAAAACCCACGCCAGCCACATCAACAGCAAACTGGGTGTTGAGCGGCGCACGCAAGCGGTGGCGCGGGCGAAGGAGTTGGGGTTAAGGGTCTAGCGACGGTAACATCCGGCATCGGCCGTTTTCGAGCCATTGCTCAGGATTTCCCATGACCGTTCCAGCCCCAGCGCTCATCCGCGAAACCTTCCCCGTCGGCCCTTTGCAGTGCAACTGCACGATCATCGGCGATCCGATCACCAAGAAAGCCATCGTCGTCGATCCGGGCGGCAATCCCGATCTGATCATGGCGCGCCTCGATGCGCATGGTCTGAAAGTGGTCAGCATCATCCACACCCACGCGCACCTCGATCACTTCCTCGCTTCGGGGCAGATGAAAGAGAAAACCGGCGCGACTCTGCATTTGCACAAAGAAGATCAGTTCCTCTGGGACAACCTCGAGATGCAATGCCAGATGTTCGGCGTGCCGTACACGCCGGTACCGTCGCCAGATCGCTGGTTGAGCGACGACGAAGAACTCGCTTGCGGCTGCGGCGTGGCGCTGCACACACCGGGGCATACACCCGGTTCCATGAGCTTTTGGTTTTCCGAGGCTAAGCTGTTGATTGCCGGCGACACGCTGTTTCGTCGTGGCGTAGGGCGCACGGATTTGTGGGGCGGCGATCAGGCGACCATCGTGCGGTCGATCAAGCAGCGGCTATACACGCTGGACGAGGACGCGACTGTCGTGACCGGGCATGGCCCGGACACGCGTCTGGGGGATGAGATGCGCGAAAACCCGTTTGTGCGGGCCTAAATATTTTGTCACGGGTCTGCTGCGGAATTTTTGTGCATTGTCATGATCCAACGCCCGCACGGGCGATTGCCAATGGCCGTTGCACCACAGAATGCAAAAGTAGGAGCTCTTCATGTTCACCACGCGTCGTTTGATTATTGTCGCTACTGCCGTGGCCTTGCTGTCCGGCTGCGCCTCGCCTAACCCGTATGACAATCAGGGCCAGGCCGACAGTGGCTCCCAAGGAATGAGCAAAACCGCCAAATACGGTGGCCTCGGTGCACTCGCCGGCGCACTGGCCGGTGCCGCCATCGGCCACGACAACCGTGGCAAAGGCGCGCTGATCGGCGCGGCCGTGGTCGGTGCTTCTGCCGCCGGTTACGGTTACTACGCTGACCAGCAAGAGAAGAAGCTGCGCGCGAGCATGGCCAACACTGGCGTTGAAGTGCAGCGTCAGGGCGATCAGATCAAACTGATCATGCCGGGCAACATCACGTTCGCCACCGATTCGGCGAACATCGCTTCCAGCTTCTATCAGCCACTGAACAACCTCGCGAGTTCGCTGAAGGAATTCAGCCAGAACCAGATCGAGATCGTCGGCTACACCGACAGCACCGGCAGCCGCCAGCACAACATGGATCTGTCGCAGCGTCGTGCGCAGAGCGTGGCGACTTACCTGACCTCGCAAGGTGTCAGCGGTGCCAACCTGTCGGCGCGCGGTGCCGGCCCGGATAATCCGATTGCCAGCAACGGTGACGTCAATGGCCGTGCGCAGAACCGTCGGGTTGAAGTCAACCTGAAGGCGATTCCGGGCCAGCAGTACGGTGCGCCGCAGCAACAGCAGCCGGGCACGGTTCAGCAGTATCCGTAAGCGATTGCCTGAATGAAGAAATGCCCGATCCGGTGATCGGGCATTTTTTTGCGCGCGGCCCTGTAGGAGCTGCGGCACGCTGCGATTTTTTGATCTTGAAACATGAACATCAAAAGATCGCAGCCTCGTTGCACTCGACAGCTCCTACAGGTTTTATGGTCGCTGCCACTTCCCCAGACACAAAAAAGCCCCCGAACACTTCACTGTCCGGGGGCTTTTGGTTTGCAGCGAAGACTGCTTACTTCTTCAAACCATAGTGCTCATCAAGCATGCCCGGCGCGTTCGGGGTTTTTGGTGCGTAGTCACGCGGCGGTTCTTGATTGTTGTGCGGTGGCGTCAGGCGCTCGCGCGGTGCCTGCGCTGCGTCGGCGTGCAGGGCGGCCATCAGGCGCTGGCGGGTTTGCTCGTCCAGGGCCAGACGGTTGGCGCCCTCGGCGAGGTGATCCTGCACTTCCTGATAGCTCTGGGTCAGTTTCTTGACCAGCATCGCGGTGCTGTTGAAGTGGGTGACCACCTCGTTTTGATAACTGTCGAAGCGCTCCTGGATATCATCCAGTTGACGCTGCGTACGGCTCGGCGCGGCGTTCGGCGCAACGCGCGCGATCAGGAATCCAATGGCGACACCCACAACCAGGGCAAGAGTCGGTAACAACCAAACTAAGAGCGAGTGTTCTACGATTCATTCCTCTATAAACGGCTTAGCTTTACGTTAACGGCTCGAACCTGCGCTGTATACCGCGATTCAATCGAAATAGATTGGCACCTACAATGTGCTAGACGAGTCGACCCGATTCGAGGTCACGGAGTTCCTTCCTTGCTGATGCGTGAAACCCCTGTAGTGATTGCCGGCCCAGTCGGCCAAATCGAAGCCTTGTACCTCGATAACGAGCAGCCGCGCGGCATCGCGCTGATCTGCCACCCGAACCCGGTGCAGGGTGGCACCATGCTCAACAAAGTCGTCTCGACCTTGCAGCGCACCGCGCGCGACGCCGGCCTGATTACCTTGCGCTTCAACTATCGCGGCGTCGGCGCCAGCGAAGGTTCGCACGACATGGGCACCGGTGAAGTCGATGATGCCCAGGCGGCTGCGGCATGGCTGCGCGAAAAACATCCGAACTTGCCGCTGACCCTGTTCGGTTTCTCCTTCGGCGGATTTGTTGCAGCAAGTCTCGGCGGTCGTCTTGAAGACCAAGGCGTGCAGCTCAAGCACCTGTTCATGGTCGCCCCGGCGGTCATGCGTCTGGGCGAGCAGGATCAACTGCCGCAGCAGGGCGAACTCACCGTGATCCAGCCGGAAACCGACGAAGTCATCGATCCGCAACTGGTTTACGACTGGTCGGAACAACTCCAGCGCCCCCATGAGCTGCTGAAAGTGGCAGAATGCGGACACTTTTTTCACGGCAAGCTGACCGACCTCAAGGATCTGGTCCTGCCGCGCCTTTCGAACTGATTGCAAGACCCAGAATAAGCGACCCGCCATGA
>Ga0160457_1000429_pt1 | contig 20768 bp, 16 predicted proteins | sample HID1972M_E6MG_FD_108242 | JGI IMG/M metagenome (GOLD analysis project Ga0160457, IMG submission 108242) | Enriched pill bug-associated microbial communities from UW Madison campus, WI, USA - HID1972M_E6 MG | ecosystem: Host-associated > Arthropoda: Insects > Digestive system > Unclassified ... | reverse complement strand
CGTGAACTGACCGGAGAGGAAACTTACATTGTCGTCGAGAAGATACTGGAGGAAGGGGAGCAGCTACCTGCCAGCTGGCTTGTCGAAGGCAGTACGGGTTATGATTTTCTGGCCGATGTAAACAATCTGTTTACGGAACGCAATGCGAAAAAAGATTTCACTAAATATTATGAACACCTTACCGGCGACCATACCTCCGTTCAGCAGCAAATTATCAGCAAAAAAACGGCCATTCTGGAAGATCATATGTCTGGCGAATTTAATAATTTATGTCAATTGTTTTCGGACCTGGATCTGGCCAGGCCGGAAGAGATAAGTGCTCTAGCCCCCAACAGCTTAAAAGAAGCGATTGCCATTTTATTGACACACTGTCCGGTTTACCGTTATTATGGTAATCAGCTGCCGCTTAAAGGAGTAAATGAACAAGGTTTAAAGGATCTGTTTAAAAAGATCAGATCAGTGAACGGACCGGGGCCAGCTATAGATTTGCTTGAACAGATCTTATTGCTGAATAATGACCGGGATGATATTTATAAAAAAAAGGCTGCAGAATTTTATCTGAGATGCATGCAATTTTGCGGACCGCTGATGGCGAAAGGTGTAGAAGATACCCTGATGTATACCTACAACAGGTTTTTAGGGCATAATGATGTGGGCGATTCTCCTGAAGCTTTTGGAATAAGCAAAACTGTTTTTCACGAAAAAATGCTCAGGAAACAACGTTATTGGCCTTTAAGTTTGAATGGTACATCTACTCATGATACTAAGCGGGGGGAAGATGTAAGGACAAGGTTGAATGTACTCACTAATTTATCAGATGAGTGGTTAAAAACGGTTGCAGACTGGAGAGGCTTAAATGCAGATTTACCTGATATACCAGATGCAAATGACGAATATTTTATTTATCAGACACGCGTCGGCAGTTATCCGATGCCGGGCGAGAATGAAGATAACTACGTTTCGCGCTTACAGGAATATCTTCAGAAAGCCCTACGCGAAGGTAAAATGAATTCTTCCTGGGCAGATCCGGATGCGGTCTATGAGGATACGGTTAAACAATTTATTTCTGCACTGCTAAATAAAAACAGGCCATTTTGGAATAGTTTTTCCACACTGCATAAAAAGCTGGCAGATTTTGGTATCATCAATTCGCTAAGTCAGCTGCTCCTGAAATTTACTTGTCCGGGAATACCGGATATTTACCAGGGAACAGAACTGTGGGACTTAAGCCTCGTCGATCCGGATAATCGCAGACCCGTTGACTACCAGTTGCGTAATACCTGGCTCGATGAACTTGCTGCAGATAATATTTCTTTTGACAAGCTCTGGAAAGAACGTTATACAGGAAAGATTAAACTATGGTTGCAACAGCAACTTCTTACACAAAGAAAATTTAACACAGAACTTTTTACTTCAGGATGTTACCTGCCGCTTAGTGTAACAGGCAGATATGCCAGGCATATTCTTGCGTTCGCAAGGCGATATCAGCACCAATGGGCAATCGTCGCTGTTCCATTGAATATGGCAGCTTTAAACAAAAAGATCAATATAGAAGATCTGACATTTGACTGGAAAGATACAAGTATTGTGCTTCCGCCTGAAGCGCCTGCCGAATGGAAAAACTTACTTGATGACAGTGTGGGAAAACTGGAAAATGGAATTCTTGAGGCAGCACAGATTTTCAATAAATGTCCGGTAGCTATTCTACGCCTTGACACCTTGGTGAATGAAAGAGCTGCAGGGGTTTTATTGCCCCTTACCTCTTTGCCTTCTGCCTACGGGGTGGGTGATATGGGATCGGAAGCCGATAAATTTATAAAATTCCTGTCGAGGTGCCGGCAAAAGTACTGGCAGTTGCTCCCGCTGAACCCCATTAGCAGGGACCAGGCATATTCGCCCTATAGTGCTGTATCAAGCCTGGCCGGTAATACATTACTGATTAGTCCGGAAGTAATGGCGGAAGATGGCTTGCTCGAAGAAGTACAACTGAAGAAATATCATGTCAGGGTAACAAGGGAGATCGATTTTGAGCAGGCGATGATTTCGAAGAACGAGCTCCTGGATAAAGCGTTTGACAATTTTATGTCAGATAAAAATAGCTATTTGCAAAAACAATTTACCTTGTTTTGTCTTAAGGAGTCCGTTTGGCTGGAGGATTTTGCTTTATATGTGGTGTTAAAAATGCACCATAAGGCTGCGCCATGGTATGAATGGGAGAAAAAGTTTAAAATGAGGCAGACTGCTGCATTGCAGTTGTTTGCAAAAGAAAATAGTTTCCTGCTGACGAAGGTAAGGTGGCAGCAGTTTATTTTCTTCAGACAATGGAAGAGGTTAAAATCTTTCGCAGGTGTGCATGGTATTAAGCTTTATGGCGATCTTCCGTTTTATGTAGGCCATGATTCCTCAGATGTATGGGCAAATCCTGACATATTTAAGCTGGATAAGACGGGAAATATATCAGGTGTTGCCGGCGTACCGCCGGATTATTTTAATGCTGAAGGTCAACTTTGGGGAATGCCGGTTTACCGCTGGGAAGTGTTGAAAGCTACAAACTATGAGTGGTGGTTGCAAAGAATACGCAGGAATATGGAATGGTATGACTTGTTGCGGCTGGATCATTTTCGGGCTTTTTACGATTACTGGGAAGTGCAGGCGCAGTCAGTTACCGCAATTGAGGGCAGCTGGAAACCAGGCCCGGGTACTGAGTTTTTTGAGTTGCTTAAAACAGCATTTCCGGACCTCCCTTTTGTAGCGGAGGACCTTGGAAAAGTTAATGCGGGAGTATATTTGTTGCGCGATGCATTTTCTCTGCCCGGAATGAAAGTCTTACAATTTGCCTTTGGCAATGATATAGCTGATTCCGGTCATATTCCCCATCGCTATGCTTCAGCAAATTTTGTAGTTTATACAGGAACACACGATAACAATACAAGTATTGGCTGGTACGAAAATGATCTGACTAAATCAGACAGGCAGCGGATAGAAGATTATACCGGTGCGGTTGTCAATAAAAGAAATATCCACACCGTTTTAGCCAGGTTAGCTTACAGTTCTATTGCGAAGACTGTGATATTGCCTGTTCAGGATATCATTGGCCTTGATCAAAGGTCAAGAATGAATACACCGGCATCAATTAAAGGAAACTGGGGATGGAGGTTAAAACAGGGGCAGCTCGGTTTATTTGAAGAGATTCAGCTGCGGCTCTGGACAGAGATTTACGGAAGAATCTAATTATAAAATAGCTATGAAAGACCAAAACAGAAAAACAGTAGTCAATGAACTAATTACCCTTATTGAAAAAGGGAATGCACATGCTTCCTTCGAAGATGCAGTTGATGGCATAAACTTACACTTGCTAAATAAGGTTCCGGATAATTTACCTTATAGTCTTTGGCAATTAGTGGAACATATACGTATAGCACAATGGGATATTGTCGAATTTTGCATAGATCAGCAGCATCAGTCCCCGAAGTGGCCTGACGAATACTGGCCGGAAGCCGGTAGCACCGAAATAGATCAGCAAGCCTGGCAATCTGCACTTAAGCAAATACGTGATGACAGGCAGCGGTTTATTGATCTGTTGAAAGACCCGGCAAATGATTTATATGAGCCTTTTGCACATGGTAACGGACAAAATCTTTTTAGGGAAGCGTTATTGATAGCAGATCATACATCGTACCATACTGGTGAAATTATTGTCATCCGCAGGTTACTGAATGACTGGAAATCGTAATTTATACTGTTCTTATTCAACTACGACACCATCTTTGCCAATTTTTAAGGTAGTAGTTTCCTCCGCTTGTTTAACGTCCACCAGATAATATTCAGATTTCCCGTCTTTTACCAGGAATGCGCCTATTGGGGCCAGGTCTTTATATCTGTCTGAAGAGAGTGTTGCTTTTACCGCATCGGGCAATTCTTCGATCTTAACCGGGGTTCTGGAGATGCTGTCCTGTTGAACAGTTATGTAAATCGGATTTTTGATTTCCTGTGCCTTCATTGGGTTTATTCCAGCAACTATTAAGGCTGTTGTGGTTAAAATTAGCGTTTTCATAATAATTCAAATTTAGAAGTCCATGAGGCTTTTCATGGCACTCATTGTCATGCAAAATTGCATTCTCCCTGCTTAACAAACTGGTTTATAAATTGTTGGATATTAATGACAATGTGAGCACAAAGCGGCCGTTGTAATAAACAATCAATTTTCTTACAATATTCATATCAACCGGAATAGAGAAATATTAAGTAATTGATTAGCTTTACGGTTTATGAAATTTTAAATATATGTGTGGAATAGTAGGATATATAGGACATAGACAAGCATGGGAAATTGTACTTAAAGGGCTAAAAAGACTGGAATACCGTGGTTATGACAGTGCGGGTATTGCGCTGATCAACCATGGCGAAATGAACATCTATAAAAAGGCCGGGAAGGTTCAGGAGCTCGAAAATTTCAGTTCTGGCAAAGACCTGACAGGTACTATTGGCATGGGACATACCCGTTGGGCTACCCATGGTGAACCATCAGACAGAAATTCTCATCCCCATACTTCCAATGATGGTAAATTATCCATTATCCATAATGGAATTATAGAAAACTATGCGACTTTAAAGGAGGAACTTTTATCAAGGGGTCATGTGTTTAACAGTGATACTGACACTGAAGTACTGATCCACCTGATTGAGGAGATCTACAAAAAAGAAAATGTAGACCTGCTGGAAGCAGTACGTTTATCCTTGCAGGAGGTTAGCGGGGCATATGCCATTGTGATCATGAATGAAGAAAATCCCGATCAGCTGATTGCTGCGAGAAAAGGTAGTCCCTTAGTTATCGGTGTCGGAAAAGACGAATATTTTATAGCTTCAGATGCAACGCCGATTATTGAATACACTAAAAATGTAATCTATCTGAACGATAATGAGATTGCATTTTTAAAACGTGATGAACTGGTTATTAAAAGACTGGATAATGTCGTACAGACCCCATATATCCAGGAACTGGTAATTAAGCTGGAAATGCTGGAAAAGGGCGGGTATGAGCATTTCATGTTGAAAGAGATTTTTGAACAGTCCCGGTCTATAAGGGATTGTATGAGAGGCCGTATTTATCCTAATGAAGGTAGGGTACAGCTTGGAGGAATTAAAGAATATGCAGACAAGCTTAAGAATATAGACCGCATCATTATTGTGGCCTGCGGGACCTCATGGCATGCGGGATTGGTTGGTGAATACCTGATTGAGGAATATGCAAGGATCCCGGTAGAAGTAGAATATGCATCGGAGTTCCGTTACAGAAATCCGATTATCACAGAAAAAGATGTAGTAATAGCTATTTCGCAATCAGGGGAGACAGCAGATACTATGGCTGCAATTGAGCTTGCAAAAGAAAAAGGTGCCACTATTTTCGGCATTTGTAATGTAGTAGGCGCATCTATTCCAAGATTAACACATGCCGGTGTATATACGCATGCGGGGCCCGAAATTGGTGTAGCTTCTACAAAAGCTTTTACCGCCCAGGTAACTGTATTGACTTTGATGGCTTTTTACATGGCACAGCAAAAAGGCACACTTACGCAGGCTAAACTGGTAGAGCTGTTAACAGAATTAGATAATATTCCTCAGAAAATTCAGCAGGCTTTAGCTTCTAATGAGTTGATCAAGGAAATTGCCGATAAATTTAAGGATTCCAGAAACTGTTTGTTCCTGGGCAGGGGCAGTGGCTTTCCGGTCGCACTGGAAGGCGCATTGAAACTGAAAGAGATCTCTTATATCCATGCTGAAGGATATCCGGCCGCGGAAATGAAACATGGTCCTATCGCGCTGATCGATGAAGAAATGCCGGTGGTGGTTATTGCTACAAAAAATTCTTCTTATGAAAAGGTGATCAGTAATATTCAGGAAGTTAAAGCCAGAAAGGGAGTTGTCCTGGCTATTGTAACAGAAGGGGATACTGAAGTAAGAAAAATGGCCGATTACTGTATTGAAATACCTGATGCAAGTGAAGCCTTTTTACCATTACTGGCTACTATTCCGCTGCAATTATTATCCTATCATATTGCTTTACTGAGAGGATGTAATGTGGATCAGCCAAGGAATCTGGCAAAGTCAGTTACTGTAGAATAAGACAGCCCGACCAAATAAAAGAAAAGCCGGCAGCTTATAAGCTGCCGGCTTTTCTTTTATTATACCCGCTAAGAAGCGATTGTAGCCGTAGTTCTGCTCACGGTGATCTCTTTTACTGTTTTTATAATTGATGCGGTATCATATCCGCAGATAGCCCATAGTTCGGCCTGCTCTCCATGCTCAACTACTTCATCCGGTATACCCAGGCGGATTACATGTGCAGAATAATTATGATCGGCCATAAATTCCAGGACAGCAGAACCCATGCCACCCTGTAAACAACCATCTTCTACGGTAACTACTTTTTTGTAACGTTTAAAAACGTCATGCAGCAGGATATGGTCTAACGGTTTAACAAAACGAAGATCATAATGTGCAGGATGGATACCTTCGCTATTTAGCTCTTTACAGGCTTCGACAGCAAAATTTCCCACATGGCCTATAGTTAAAATGGCCACGTCTTCACCATCACTTATCTTTCTCGCTTTACCGACTTCTATTGCTTTAAACGGGCGTTTCCAGTCAGCCATTACACCATTTCCCCTTGGATAGCGAATAGAGAAAGGGCCCATGTTCTCCAGTTGGGCAGTATACATCAGGTTTCTGAGTTCTTCTTCATTCATTGGTGCGGCAACCGTCATATTAGGGATACATCGCATATATGCAAGGTCATATGCCCCGTGATGGGTCGCCCCGTCTGCCCCGGCCACACCCGAACGGTCAAGGCAAAAAACTACATTAAGGTTTTGTATAGCTACATCATGGATCACCTGGTCATAGGCACGCTGCATAAAGCTGGAATATATATTACAGAAAGGTACCAGTCCCTGAGTTGCCAGCCCGGCAGAAAAAGTAACTGCATGTTGTTCTGCAATTCCCACGTCAAAAGCGCGTGCCGGCATTGCTTTCATCATGATATTCATGGATGAACCGGAAGGCATCGCAGGTGTAATACCCACAACGTTTTTGTTAGCTTCAGCTAGTTCGACCAGCGTATGTCCGAAAACATCCTGATATTTAGGGGGTTGTGGTTTGTCAGGAACGGATTTTTTGATCTCGCCCGTAATCTTATCAAACAATCCGGGCGCATGCCATTTGGTCTGGTCCTTTTCAGCGAGTGCAAACCCTTTGCCTTTAACAGTTACGCAATGTAATAGTTTAGGTCCCGGAATATCTTTCAGGTCTTTAAGGATAGAGGCAAGATTTTTCACATCGTGACCATCTACAGGGCCGAAATATCTAAAGTTTAAAGCTTCGAACAGGTTACTCTGCCTTAACAGGGTTCCCTTGATGCTTTTTTCAATTTTCTTGACAAACTTATGGGCATTCGGTCCAAGCTCAGACATCTTAATCAGGGCATTGGATATATCATCCCTGAATCTGTTGTAAGATTTGGAGGTGGTAATGCTGGTCAGGTATTCTTTGAGCGCTCCAACATTCGGATCAATTGACATACAATTGTCGTTTAAGATCACCAGCAGATTGGAGTTTTCAATTCCTGCATGGTTCAGCCCTTCAAAGGCAAGACCCGCTGTCATAGCCCCATCGCCGATTACCGCTACATGCTGTCTGTCTTTTTCACCTTTATAATGAGAAGCGACTGCCATACCCAGGGCGGCGGAAATAGAAGTAGAAGAATGTCCCACACCAAAAGTATCGTATTCACTGTCACTGATTTTTGGAAAGCCGCTGATCCCGTTAAGTACTCGGTTTGTATGAAAGACAGATTTCCTGCCAGTCAGTATTTTATGCCCGTAGGCCTGATGCCCTACGTCCCAGACTAATTTGTCATATGGTGTATTAAGTACATAGTGTAATGCAACAGTGAGTTCTACGACACCTAAGCTGGCGCCAAAATGACCGCCATGAACACTTACTACATCAATAATATATTGACGTAATTCCTGGCTTATCTGCTCGAGATCATCTTCTTTATACTGCTTTAAATCAGCAGGGTAATTTATGTTCGGTAATAATGGATGGGTGACGTTTTCCATGCAGTTTTTATAGACAACAAAGTACAAAGTACGTGATTTTTGTTAATATAACAGCAAAATATTAGCCAATCTGCGGCGTCAGGCCAGGCTCATTTTACATACAGAATATTTTGACCCGTAAATTCAATTGAAAAATCATTATTTTTACGGAAATTATACATTATAAATGGAACGAGATACTTTAATTTTTGATTTGATTGACAGGGAATTAGACCGTCAGGAAAATGGCCTGGAACTTATTGCTTCGGAAAATTTTGTGAGCAAGCAGGTAATGGAAGCAGCAGGGTCTGTCCTGACTAATAAATATGCTGAAGGTTTGCCAGGAAAACGTTATTACGGAGGTTGCCAGGTAGTGGATGAAGTGGAAACGCTGGCTATTGAACGTGCAAAAAAATTATTTGGTGCAGCCTGGGTAAACGTACAACCACATTCAGGCGCACAGGCAAATGCAGCTGTAATGTTAGCTGTGATCCAACCTGGGGATAAAATTTTAGGTTTTGACCTTTCCCATGGCGGACATCTGACGCATGGATCTCCTGTTAATTTTTCAGGGAAACTGTACCATCCTCTTTTTTATGGTGTAAAAAAAGAAGACGGATTGATCGATTATGCAAAATTGGAAGAAATTGCATTGGCCGAGCGTCCTAAATTAATTATTTGCGGTGCATCGGCCTATTCAAGAGAATGGGATTATGCTTTTATCCGCAGCGTCGCTGATAAAATAGGCGCTTTAGTGCTTGCTGATATTTCTCATCCTGCAGGAATGATCGCAAGAGGATTATTAGCCAATCCGTTGCCGCATTGTCATATCGTTACGACCACCACGCATAAAACTTTGCGCGGACCACGTGGAGGAATGATTATGATGGGCAAAGACTTTGAAAACCCGTTTGGGCTTAAAACCCCTAAGGGAGAGACCCGTATGATGTCATCTGTATTGGATATGGCGGTGTTCCCTGGTACTCAGGGAGGTCCCCTGGAACATATCATTGCCGCAAAAGCAATTGCATTCGGAGAAGCGTTAAGTGATGACTATCTGATCTATGTTAAACAAGTACAGGCCAATGCCCAGGCTATGGCCCGGGCTTTTGTAGCAAAAGGTTACGGTATAATCTCCGGCGGTACAGATAATCATCTGATGCTCATAGATCTAAGAAATAAAAATATTACAGGTAAACTTGCAGAGAATGCATTGGAAAAAGCTGATATTACCGTGAATAAAAATATGGTCCCTTTTGATGATAAATCACCTTTTGTAACGTCCGGTATCCGGGTGGGTACAGCGGCAATTACAACAAGGGGATTTAAAGAGGAAGAAATGGAGCAGATTGTAGATTTAATTGATCAGGTGATCATTAATCCTGAGGACGGGGAAAATCTGAACCGTGTAAAAAAACAGGTTATTGATTTAGTAGCCCGTTTTCCACTGTATAAGTAATTTAAGGTAAATTTAAAATGTATACAGATCCAGAAGTATTAGCCAATGAGGAACATGAGAGATTGTGTGCTTTGTATGCCTATCAAATTCTGGATACACCTGCAGATAGCAGCTTTGATAATCTTGTAAAACTGACTTCGCAGGTATTGGATATGCCCATCGCTCTTATTTCTTTTATAGATAAAGAACGGCAATGGTTTAAAGCTTGTGTTGGCTTAGCTATAAAAGAGATCCCAAGAAGTCTTTCCTTCTGTGAATATACGATTAAAAGCGATTCGGTTTTTGAGGTTCCTGATATCTTAGCGGATGGCCGGTTTGTCAACCATCAAAGTATGTTCGGCGAACCGGATGTGCGCTACTATGCAGGAACCGCATTAATAGATGAAGAAGGGTTTATCTTAGGAAGCCTTTGTGTTTTTGACCGTATACCGCGCCGGTTATCCGGCACGCAGAAAGATATATTACAGAGCCTGGCAAACGAAGTGATGGTACACCTGTTACTGAAGAAAAAGGATAAACAGTTAAAAGCCAATTCTGCACGTTTTCAGGAACTGTTAAATATTACTAAAGTTTCTCCGGAGATACATTGCATCCTGGACGGGGAAGGAAAAATCCTGTTTGTGAACGATGCTGTGACACGTATGCTGGAATACACCATAGAAGAGGCAACAAGTCTGGATTTATGGAAACTTTGTTATCCGGAAGATGTCTCCCGTGTGCTTAATATCCTGGAGACAGGCCTTAAAAAGAAACAGAAGGAATTTCATATTGATTTCCGGATAGTTAGTAAAAATGGAGTAGTCCGCTGGATAAGCTGGAACCTCGTGACCGAAAATAAACGCTGGTATACTTATGGCAGGGATATAACAGAGAACAAAAGGGTGGAAAGCGACCTGATGAAACTATCTTTTGTAGCCAGTAAGGTAAATAACGCAGTTGTGATTAACGATGCAAACAATCGTGTCACCTGGGTAAATGCAGCATTTGAAAAGATTACCGGTTTTAACCTTGAAGATGTAGAGGGTAAACGGCTCGGTGATATGATAGTCGGGCCGAATACAGATATTGAGCTTCTTGACGAAGTACGAAAACTGACCGAACAACGGCAGTCTTTTACCATCGATCTCCTGGCCTACAGAAAAGATAAGCAGGAAATCTGGCTTTCTATATACAACACGGTTGTGCTGGATGAAAAAGGGAATGTAGATGCGGAGGTGGAAATTATTATAGACATTACGGATAAAAAGAAAGCAGAGGAAGAACTTCAGATACTATCGATGGTAGCCAGCAAAACGAATACAGGGGTAAACATTCAGGACAACGAGGGGATTACCACCTGGGTGAACCATTCACTGGAGAAGTTAACCGGTTATACGCTTGAAGAGTTAAAAGGAAACCAGCTGGGAAATATCCTTTCTCCTAATTTTCATGACCAGGAACTGATAGCTACTTCGCGGTCGAAAAGTAAAAATAATCAATCCTATTCTATAGAAGTACTGGCGGAAAAAAAGGACGGATCACCTATCTGGCTTGCCGTGTCTAATACGCCTATTATAAACAGCAAAGGTAAAGTCGAAAGGCAAATTGATCTGATCTCTGACATTACACAGCGTAAGCAAGTGGAGCAGGAAATGATAGAGGCGAAAGAAACGGCTCTGAAATTAAGCCAGGCCAAAGAAATGTTCCTTTCGGTGATGAGCCATGAAATCAGGACACCATTGAATGCCGTGATTGGGATGACACATTTATTGCTGGACAACGATCCGAAGAAATCATAGGTTGATGACTTAAATATTTTGAAATTTTCAGGAGAAAACCTTTTACACATTATAAATGATATTCTGGATTTTACCAAAATTGAAACGGGTAAAATGGAACTTGAAGATTTTCCTTTCAACCTTAAAACCCTGGCTAATGATATCATAAATTCTTTACAGGTAAATGTAAAAAAGAAAGGAAACCACTTGAACCTGCTGTTTGATTCCGCTATTCCAGTCCAGCTGTCGGGCGATAAAAACAGACTATATCAGATTTTGATGAACTTTCTGGGGAATGCCATCAAGTTTACGGATAATGGATTAGTTGAATTGAAGATTGGCCTTATAAAGCAGAACGAAACGAGTGCTGTAATTAAATTTGAGATAAAAGATACAGGGATAGGTATACCAAAAGATAAGCAGAAGTATATCTTCGAAACCTTTACCCAGGCAAAAACAGATATTTCCAGGAAATATGGTGGTACGGGACTAGGGCTTGCCATCACCAAAAAATTACTCAATATGTACAATGCGGAAATTCTGGTAGACAGCGTAGAAGGCCTGGGAACCACATTCTCATTTGAAATTACATTTAAAAAAACCGCTGAAAAATCAGTTGCACAAGGTCTTGCCTCTGAAATGAGTGTATTTCAGGGCAAAAAGATATTGGTCGTCGATGATAACGAGATTAACATCCTGATTGCAAAGAGAATATTGAGTAAATGGGGCCTGGACATTGATTCTGCAATAAACGGTTATGAGGCTATCGATAAAATAATGTCCGAACATTATAACCTTATCTTTATGGATATTAAGATGCCTGGCATTGATGGGTTTGAAACTACCGGAATAATAAGGGACATCAGCGGAGATTATTACAAAGATCTTCCAATCATTGCGCTTACGGCATCTACGCTTAAAAACGACCATTTTAAATTTATGGAGTGTGGAATGAACGGACATGTGCTCAAACCGTTTAATCCTGAAGAAATCAGGAAACTTTTATCTGGTTTCCTTTCTGGCGAGGAGCAATAAAGAAAGGGCCGGATTCTCTTGGAGTTCCGACCCTAAATTAACGCTCTCGTTTCGTATAACGCAGATCAGTCGGGATTGTTTTATTTTGTTTTCCGGCCTGCATAAAATCACTAACTATATTATTTTATATGAATATCCGTCTTGCACTGGAAAATGACATACCTGAAATTATGCTGCTAATCGCTGAAGTGGTCCCGGAAATGATTGCATCGGGAAATCTGCAATGGGACAATGAATATCCGAATAAAGAAGTTTTTAGAAAAGATATACAGCGGAACCAGCTTTGGGTAGCCGAAGATAACGGTGACATAATGGGGATATCCGCAATAACTACAGACCAGGAAGCGGAGTACGCGGAGGTAGGCTGGGACATTAATGAGCCGGCTATAGTTACCCATCGTCTTGCGGTAAGCCCAAAACACAGAGGTAAAGGAATTGCTGCTGCATTACTGCAGCAGGCAGAAAGAATAGCGGTCAGCCGGGGCATTCCTGTGCTGCGTGTGGACACCAATACAGCTAATCAGGCGACACAGAAACTGTTTCCCAAACTCGGATATTTGTATTCGGGTGAAATAAACCTGGATTTCAGGCCTGGTTTAAAGTTTTGTTGTTATGAAAAAAGACTGGCCGCCGAACATGCTGCAGGCCGGTCCTGAATGAATAAAGGGCCGATAGTTCTATTTAAGAAATATCGACCCTTACCATCTAAATTAACGCTCTCAGATATATAAACGAAAGTATGCTGAAAATGTTATTAGGTTATAGATTTTTATGCTGTGCAGGCGACAGCAACAATGCTTAATTTACGGATCCCACAATTTAATAATGTTATTCCACAGGCCTCCAGCGTCGATCCGGTAGTAACAACATCATCCACCAGTAAAATATGTTTATGGTTAATGTTTTCCGGATGAGGGACACTGAATACGGACCGCATATTTTCGAAACGGTGATATCTTCCTTTCCCCGTCTGGCTTGTTGTCTCCCTGTGGCGGATAAGCTGCGCATCTGCCACAGGTATGCCTAATACTAAGGCTACTCCGTCTGCGATTGATTTACTTTGATTATATCCCCTGTTCCTTTCCTTTCTGATATGAAGGGGAACAGGGATAATAAGTTCAGTATCCGTATAATTACCTGACGCTAATAATCTTTCCCCAAGCAACCTGCCTAATAACAGTCCCAGTCCTGGCTGGTTTTTATATTTAAGCCGGTGGATCAGCTGCTGAACTTTGCTGCCCTTTCTGAAGTACAACATAGCCATTGCATGGCCGCATATTATTCTCCCCCAGAATAATTTCGCAACGGCATTATCGGAAAAAAGATGAAAGTCTGTATAGGGTAAATCATATAAACAGCTGGTACAGATCATTTCTTCACCACGCAGAATTTGTGTTCCGCAACCGTTACATAGTTCGGGGAACAGTAAACCAAATAAATCGCCTGCAACCTGTCTTAAAAAGAGCATGGCTTAATGTACCTGCATTTTTTCTGAAAAAGGTAATGTATTAATCAGCTTGCTCTTTAACCGCAAGCTGGCCGCAGGCTGCATCAATATCTTTTCCGCGGCTGCGTCTTATATTGGTAGTGACACCCTGACTTTTAAGATAGTTAGAAAAAGCGTCAATTTTATCGCCTTCAGCATTAATAAAGTCCGCAAACTGTATAGGATTATATTCAATCAGATTTACCTTACAGGGCACATGTTTGCAGAACCTGGCCAGAGCAATAGCATCTTCAATTTCATCATTGAAGTTGTTAAATACAATGTATTCATAGGTGACAGGATTTTTTGTTTTGGCAAAATAATATTTAAGTGCTTCGGCCAGTGATTTTAAAGAATTAGCCTCGTTAATAGGCATGATCTCATTTCTTTTTTTATCATCTGCTGCATGCAGTGAAAGCGCAAGGTTAAATTTGGCACCGTCATCACCCAGTTTTTTTATCATTTTAGCAATCCCGGCAGTAGAAACAGTAATCCTTTTATAAGACATATTCAGTCCATCCGGTGCTGTAATACGCTCTATCGACTTTAAAACATTGGCATAATTCAGGAGCGGCTCTCCCATGCCCATGTAAACAATATTAGTTAGGGCTGTGTTATAGTTTTTCTTTGCCTGCTGATCAATTAACACCACCTGGTCATAGATTTCATCGGCATTGAGATTGCGTTTACGATCCATATAACCTGTGGCACAAAACTTACAGGTTAAACTGCAGCCAACCTGTGAACTTACACAGGCCGTCATGCGTTCATCCATAGGGATAAGCACACCTTCTACAATATTACCATCGTATAACCTGAACGCATTTTTTATCGTATGGTCATTACTGAATTGTGAATTGTTTACCTCAACTATATTAATGACATAATTTTCATCGAGCTTCTTTCGAAGGTCTTTGGAAATATTGCTCATTTCCTCGAAAGAACGTGCTGATTTCTCCCATAGCCACTGATACACTTGTTTTGCCCGGTACGCCGGCTCTTTCATCTGCGTAAAGTGCTGTTGAAGTTGTAGCAGGTCTAAGGCCCGTATGTCTGTTTTTGTTGATATAAGCATTTGACGCAAAGTTACCTAAAATAAATAAGCCACCCAATTTCATCAAGCTCATTGTTCTCCTGAGGCAAGGGATTTTACATCTGCCTGAATATTTGCATATAACCTGCGATCAGCGTTTGGGACTTTTAACCCTTGCGGCAGGCGTGCCGGATTTTCCACGGGAAGGCTTAACAGGTCTCCGGGCTGGCCCATTCGTTTTATTCCAATCATTCACTGTACTGGTGGATTTAGCGGAGGAAGCAGCTCTTCCTGGTTTATCTGCCCTGCCCGAAGAGCCGGATCTTGAAGCCGTTGTCTTACCTTTTGCTGGTCCGGAAGGTCTCGTCCTGGCCTGTTTCTTAGGTGTAATAATTTCTTCCGGATTTTCTTTTGTCTTTTTAGAGACCCTTTTAGCCGCTGAAGCTGTCTCTGAACTGGATTTGGAAACCATCTTGAAGATTTCAACCTGTTCCTCAGCTGTAAGTTCCCTCCATTCACCGAGGGGTAAGCCTTTCAGACTGATATTCATTATCCGGGTACGTTCCAGCTTTGTAACCGTATAACCAAAATGCTCACACATGCGTCTTATCTGCCTGTTTAAGCCTTGTATCAGTGTAATTTTAAAAATGAAAGGGCTTTCCTTGTTCACCTTGCACTTTTTTGTCATTACACCTAAAACAGGCACGCCTTTAGCCATATTGGTAATAAACTGATCGGTGAGAGGTTTATTGACAGTAACAAGGTATTCCTTTTCGTGATTATTGCCAGCGCGGAGAATTTTATTCACAAGGTCACCATTATTTGTCATGAAGATCAGCCCCTGGGAATCTTTGTCCAGCCGCCCGATAGGGAAAACCCGCTCACTGTAGTTAACATAGTCTACGATATTACTTTTCACGCCGGCTTCTGTGGTGCTGGTGATGCCTACAGGCTTGTTAAACGCCAGCAGAACAGAATTTTCTGCTGCGGCAGGCTCAATGTTTTGCCCATTAACAGAAACAACATCACCAAAATATACCTGATCGCCAATTCTGGCTTTTTTACCATTAATAAATACACTTCCCTGCTCTATATACCTGTCTGCTGCCCGCCTTGAGCACAGGCCACTCTCACTGATGTATTTGTTTAACCGGGTTGTATAATCAGACATAAATTGCAGTATTAATATGGAATCTTTATACAAAGTAATCGATTTATACGCACAAATGCATTATAAATAATTTAATATGGGTTTTAAAACGCAGCAGCGGCAGATCAGGCAGCCTGTTTTGCCAGCGGATTACAGCGTTTAAAATGCTGATAAATTTAATTGTTAACTTTGCCCGGCCCGGCAAATCACTGCTGTTAACAGAATTTAGAATTTTGACGGGACAATCAAATTCTCTATTTTTAGGCACGAAATAAACGAAAGGTAAAGCATTGCTGCTGGTGTAACGGCAATCCGGATAGAAAGTATGCTGGTTTATATTTAAAGAAGTAATTTGCATTACTGTAAAGCAGTTAATGCGCGCCTGCTGATACATTAACGGGAAAATGTTGAAGGCAATTAAACAGTTAAGGAGAACAGGCATAACATGAAAGGTTTCAAAGAATATATTGCATCAGGAATATTGGAACTATATGTCTTGGGACAGACCACCATGGAGGAAGACGAAGAAGTTGAACGCTTAGCCAGTTTATACCCGGAGGTTCAGGATGAGATTACGGCTATTAGTGTAACCTTAGAGTATTATGCATTTGAACACGCGGTTACTCCTGATCCTATAGTTAAGCCATTTTTACTGGCCACGATTGATTACATGGACAGAATGAAGAATGGCGAACCACTTAGCTCAGTACCCCTGTTAACTGAAAAGTCAAAAATAGCTGACTATGAAGAATGGATCAGCCGAGATGACATGGTTCTGCCCGAAGACTTTGAAGGGGTATATGCCAAGATCCTCAGCCACACCCCTGAACTGCTCTCTGCTATTGCCTGGATAGAAAAGATGGCACCACAGGAAGTTCATGACAATGAATATGAAAAATTCCTGATTTTAGAAGGCAGCTGTGAGATCACGATAGGAGCAAATGTTTTTTCATTGGAAAGAGGTGACTATTTAACCATACCGTTACATGAAAACCATCATGTCACCGTAACCTCGTCTATACCTTGCAAGGTCATATTACAGCGGGTAGCCCTTAGCTAACCCCGCCATCACAACAAAAAACAAATATATTCTGATGAAAACCCGTAATTTGTGCCTATGAGTTCATACTTGTCCGCATCATGGATTTATCCGGTTAGTTCAGCCCCTCTGGAGAATGGGGTGATCGCTGTCTCAAACGATGGTACGATTACAGCTATTTTAACAGCGGCCCAGGCAAAGCAACAGCATATACAGGATATTCAACATTATGATGGAATTATTGTTCCCGGGTTTATCAATACACATTGCCACCTGGAATTGTCTCATCTTGCCGGAAAGATACCTATGTATACAGGTTTGCCCGGCTTCGTCCAAAAAATTATGCAACAGCGGGAAGCCGCTGCAGATGAAATAACACAGGCCATGGTTAAGGCAGACGCGGAGATGTATGCAAACGGCATTGTTGCCATTGGGGATATTTCCAATCAGCTCATATCAAAGCCAGTTAAGCTTAACAGTAAAATTTATTACCATACTTTTATAGAGGTTATGGGTTTTAACCCTGCAAACGCAGCGGAAATTATCGAAAGGGCAGAAAATACAAAGCTGGCTTTTGCCCCGCTGAAGACAACAATAGTTCCGCATGCCCCGTATTCGGTTTCTTCAGTTTTGTTTGAAGGTATTAACCGGGTATCCGGGAAAGCCGGGGAATGCCTCACCATACATAACCAGGAAACAGCAGAGGAGAATATTTTTTTTGAAACCAAGACAGGTCATTTTTTAAAATTATATGACTTTCTTGGCCTGGATATTTCTTTCTTTAATGCAGGCAGCAAAACATCTCTACAAACTTACCTTCCCTATTTATCCAGGGAACCTAAGGTACTAATGGTACATAACACTTTTACCAGTATGGAAGACATCATATTTGCCGGTAATACTCATCCGAATCTTTACTGGTGTTTGTGCCCGAATGCAAATATGTATATTGAAGAGCGGTTACCTGACGTACAATCGTTAAGGAATGCAGCGTTAAAGATTACATTAGGTACCGATAGCCTTGCCAGTAACCATCAGCTGAGTATTCTGGCAGAAATGCAGACATTGCAGGAGCAAAAAGCTGTGCCGTTTACTGAATTGCTGGAATGGGCAACAATAAACGGCGCGGCATTCCTCGGCATAGATAACCGGTTCGGCAGCCTGGAAAAAGGGAAAAAACCAGGAATTAATTTAATTGAACTCATGGATAACGGTCAGATCAATGCCCGTACCCGTATTCAACGTTTATTTTAAAGATGAATAACCGTATTGTCCAGCTTTTTGATATTCAATTTCCGATTGTACAGGCGGGTATGGTCTGGTGCAGTGGCTGGAGACTTGCAGCCGCAGTATCAGCTGCCGGAGGATTGGGTATCATAGGTGCGGGATCAATGTATCCCGAAGTATTACGGGAGCACATCCGGAAGGTAAAACAGGCCACAGCAAAGCCATTTGGTGTAAATGTTCCCCTGCTTTATCCGGATATAGAAAAAATAATGGAAGTGATTATTGCAGAAAAGGTCAACATCGTTTTCACCTCTGCGGGTAATCCTGCTATCTGGACAAGTTTCCTGAAGAAAAATAACATTACCGTGGTACATGTGATTTCAAATACTAAGTTTGCCATGAAAGCTGAGGCTTGTGGCGTTGATGCTATTGTAGCTGAAGGCTTTGAAGCCGGTGGGCATAATGGCAGAGAAGAAACGACGACAATGTGCCTTATACCTATGGTCAGCGCGGCAGTAAGTATCCCGGTGATTGCGGCCGGAGGGATCAGCTCAGGTAAAAGTATGCTTGCCGCCATTGCTTTGGGTGCAGAGACCGTACAGCTGGGTTCGGCATTTGCAGTTGCAGAAGAATCCTCCGCCCACCCGGCATTTAAGAACAAAATTATCGGGGCCGCTGAAGGCGATACCAAACTCCGTATGCATAAACTTGTGCCGGTCCGTTTATTAAAAAATCAGTTTGAAGCGATGATTGCAGCAGCAGAGGCTGATGGTACTGACAGTGCAGGTTTAAGTCTTTTATTAGGTCATGCAAGGGCCAAATTAGGTATGTTTGAAGGTGATATGGCAGAAGGAGAACTGGAAATTGGCCAGGTTTCGGCAATGCTAAATGAGATAAGGCCGGCAGCAATTATTCTTGAAGCGCTCTGGCAGGAATTTTTAACAGAGAAAACACGGATCAGCAGGATGGACTGCTGAACATGAAAATACAACAATGAAACATATAGCTATAAGGATAACAGGCAGGGTACAAGGTGTATCTTTCAGGTACACCACTAAGGTTGTGGCAGACCAGATGGGCGTGAAGGGAATGATCAGAAATGAGAGTGACGGCAGTTTATATATAGAGGCCGAAGGCGATGACACCTTACTTGAAGTTTTTTTAGAATGGTGCCATGAAGGACCAGACCGCGCAAAAATAGAAAACATAGAGGTTACGGCCGGAGAACTGAAAAACTATCGTAATTTTGAAATCGTCAAGAAATAGGATCTCCTTTATTTAATCTCATTGCGTGTCAGTTTTAAAAAAATTCTTAGGTCAGACAGCGGTATATGGTGTCAGCACTGTACTATCCCGTTTGTTTAATTTTATCTTAACACCTCTTTTTACCAAGGTTTACCCTCCCGGTATCTACGGTATTTTTACAAAGCTGTACAGTTACGCTTCCCTGCTTAATGCGGTACTGGCCTTCGGAATGGAAAGTACCTATTTCAGGTATCTCAATAAACATGAAGACAAAAAACAGGAAGTTTACAATAATTCGTTTCTGTGTATAGCTTTCATCTCTGTGCTGTTCCTTGTCACCGGTTCTGTTTTTTCCGATGTGATCGCCGGTTGGATTAACAACGGCGACAAAGCCCAGATGCTGGATTACCAACAGTATATCAGGTATTTTGTATGGATACTGTTCGTAGACGCCATTTGTGTAATTCCTTTCGCTAAGATCAGGTCTGAAGGGAAGGCCTTTAAATACAGCCTGATTAAATTCATGAATATTGGAAGCTTTGTAGGATTTAACCTCATTTTTCTATATATCATTCCACCGATAATTAAGCATCACTGGTTCCTGTCTGACTGGTTTGCATCCTGGTACCGCCATCAATGGGTCGGTTATGTTTTTATCGCTAACCTGATTGCAAGTCTGGTCACTTTCTTATTGCTTATTCCGGAATTCCTGCAGATCAGGTTGAAATTTGACAAGGAATTATTTTTTACAATGTTTTCATACAGCTGGCCGATCCTGGTGGCAAACTTGTCTTTCATTGTAAATGAGAATTTAGACAAAATTGTGCTCAGCCAGTTACTGCCTAAAGCAGTAGCCGATGTAGATGTGGGGGTTTATGGCGCTGTGTGTAAGATCGCGATGTTCCTGAGTATCTTTATTACTGCTTTTCGCCTGGGGGCGGAACCTTTCTTTTTCAGTCATGCCAAACAGAAGAACGCAAGGCAGACCTACGCAACTATTTTGTATTATTTTGTAATTGCACTCTCTCTTTTATTTGTAGCCCTGATTGCCAATATAGAGATCCTTAAATATTTCATCAGCAGGGATAAAGCACATCTGGCGGCCTATTGGGTAGGATTGCCCGCTGTACCCTATCTGCTGTTCGGCTACGTTTGCCTGGGCATTTATATGAACCTGTCTATCTGGTACAGACTCTCGGACCAGACCAGGTTTGGACTATATATTTCTGTAGCAGGCG
>Ga0160457_1000425_pt1 | contig 20950 bp, 17 predicted proteins | sample HID1972M_E6MG_FD_108242 | JGI IMG/M metagenome (GOLD analysis project Ga0160457, IMG submission 108242) | Enriched pill bug-associated microbial communities from UW Madison campus, WI, USA - HID1972M_E6 MG | ecosystem: Host-associated > Arthropoda: Insects > Digestive system > Unclassified ... | reverse complement strand
GATATCTTTCCATGAGCCACCCCTTACCACTTTACGTTTAAGGTATTTACTGTCTGCACCTTTAGCTACATAAGTAAAATTGGGATTAAAATCAAGCAATAACGGCGCTGCAGACTGATTATATGCAGTAACAGTCCATTCTGCAACGTTTCCTGCCATATTATACAATCCGTAGTCATTCGGGAAATATGATTTCACATTTACGGTATATAGCCCACCGTCATCTGAGTAATTTCCTCTTCCAACCTTAAAATTAGCCTGCATACATCCTTTTGTATTCCTGATATACGGCCCCCCCCATGGATATTTTGTTTTCACATTACCACCTCTTGCTGCATATTCAAATTCAGCCTCTGTTGGCAACCTGTACTCTGGCCTGGAACTTAAAGGGATTTTTCTGGAAGCAGCAACTGGCTCATATAAGCGGGTACGCCAGTCACAAAAAGCATTTGCCTGTTCCCAGGACACGCCCACAACAGGATAATTATCATAAGAAGGATGATTAAAATATGATTTTACCATGGGATCATTCTGCGAATAAGAATAATCCATTTTCCAAACCATTGTATCAGGGTAAACACTTATCGAAGGGAACTGGTTAGGATTGTTAGGATCCGGAGAATCTACATAACTCTCAATAAAATCTTTACGTTTCTTTGTGGGGTCTTTTCTTCCTTTCTCAGCAAGATCAAGGTTAACAAAACTGTAAGAATACCTGAATTTTCTTATATCCAGCTCATTACGTCCCGGCAACGCATCATCTCCACTGTAATACATATCCTTGAGCTTAGCACTGAGCCCGCCACTTTTGGTACCCCATAGCGTTGAACCGTTTCCAACTTTTTTCCAGTCAATATTTTTTTGTGAAGAGAGCGCTGCACCTCCAGGTGTTGTCTTGGCATTAATAAAATAAGTGGGTGCGGCACCGGGGCCCAAAGACGTTAAAGCAACTGAATCCCTGACCCAGTTCACAAACTGACGGTATTCTGCATTAGTGATTTCGGTTTCATCCATGTAAAACGCACTGAATGAAGTCATCCTTGAAGGTGAACTTTGTGTGTTATTGATATCTTCATCAGACATGCCAATAAGCGTTTTACCCTGCGGAATATATACCATGCCGGCAGGCATCCTTTTATTATTAAATTTCTTATTGTAAACACCGACCAGCTCCCCTTGTCCACCCTTTCCGCAACCGGAAATTATTACTGTAATTAAAATAAAACCTAGTGTGTAAATTTTCCTCATAAGCCCTTAGAGCAATTTTACACAATTTTATTAAATATGATTGATATAAACAATTAATAGAGGATAAAAATCTATGTTAAAGGCAAAATAGGCAAGATGTTAACAAATCCGTAACATCTTGCCTATTTTGTTTAACCATACATATTTCCCCGATTTGGGCAAGCTCGTCAACAGCCTACTTATTGGATTTTCTTATATAATTTTCTATAGCCATAATCATAGATGGCGATTCCGGAGAAGGGGCCGCAATGTCTACAATCAGATCAGCGTCTTTTACCGCTTTATGTGTATTTACACCAAAAGCGGCGAGCCTTGTATTATTCTGCTGAAAACCCGGAAAATTTGTAAACAAAGACTGAATACTTGAAGGACTGAAGAACGCTATTATGTCATAAGTCACATCAGCAAGGTCAGAAAGATCGCTGACCACCGTCTTAAACAAAACAGCCGGAGTAATATCGTAACCATTTTTTACAAGGAAATTCATGGTGTCCTCTGTAGCCACATCGGAACATGGATATAAGAATTTTTCTCCGGCGTGTTTCTTCAGTACTTCAGACAAATCCGCTGCAGTCTGCTTACCAAAGAAAATCTTTCGTTTCCTGTATTGGATGTACTTCTGAAGATACAATGCCGTTGATTCCGAAATACAAAAATATTTCAGATCAGCAGGCACTTCATACCTCATTTCTTCACAAATTCTAAAAAAATGATCCACCGCATTCCTACTGGTGAAAACTACGGCTGTAAAATCACTTAAACTGATTTTATCCTTCCTGAAATCTCTCGCAGGAACACCCTCAACATGAATGAATGACCTGAAATCAACTTTTAAGTTATATTTCTTGGCCAGGTCAAAATAAGGGGATTTTTCTGTTTCAGGTTTGGGCAAAGTTATCAGTATACTCTTTACTTTACGCAACCTATCTTCTGTCTTTTCTTGCATTTTACCTAATTACAGCTCAAATCCTATTGCCTTGATTAATATCAAAATAGGACATATTTCGAGGGCACAAAAGTACATAAATAAATAGACTTTTGAAAACCGATAATGAGATAAAATATTTACCGCCGCCCTGATAAATTGAAAAGTAAAGATTAATACGAGCAGTATAAATGAGATAACTATGTAGTAGATACCATACTTTAGCGGAGATAATGCAAAAGCTACGATCAATGGAATGAATATTAAAGAAATGTTAAAATAACTCAAATATAATATTGAAATATACTCCTGAACCGGTTTTTGAATGTTAAACAAATGACCGAGTATCCTTAAAAGAACGATCTTAAAAGCATACAATATCACAATCAGGATAGAAACACTGGCAAAAAAACTAAACCCCTGCTGCACATAAGAAAGCTGGTAATATTGTGCAACCAAATAAAAAAACATACCTATCGTAAAACCAAACTGAATAAACAGCAGTAAAAAAGGCCAGGATGTGAATGCATTGTCTTCTTTGTTCAGGTTATTTAATCCCCTGTTACTATAAAACGCCTGTATAATTGCCAGAAGTTGTCTGGAAAATGAAATCCTTAATCCGGCAAACACAACCAGTAACAAGGCAATAAATCCTAATACCCAGATTTTCCCCTTAGGCAAAGGTGTACCTGTTCTAAACCGGTCCATCTTTTTATATTTACCATATTTTTTAAACCATGCATCGAAATCAAGTCTTTCAAACACATTGGCCTTCATAATACTATCTATGAGAATTGATCTGTCAATCAGGGAATCCGGCGCCAGCCAGGTATGGGTCATGATCGAATCTGTCACAAATTTTTGCCTGGCAATGAATGCAGAATCCCTCGCCTGGTTTCTGTAAAATTTTTGTTTTGGAACAGTATCTCCGGATGACCGCAAATTTTGGGCATGCGCTTCTCCAAAGCATACGCCGCAAAGCAGAAAAAGGATTGCCAAAAAGTATTTATGCATCGGTCTATAAAAATAGGGGTATTATTCCTTTGTGCAAAACTAAGATATTATTTTACAACAGATCCCCGGATTGCTAATGACCGACAGATTATATAATAGTACATTTGCATTATGCGTATAAAAATTGCTTTCTTTCTGCCATTGACCTTTATAGTTATCAATCAGTTGTCTGCTCAGCGTATATTACATACTATTAAAAAAACATCCCGCAGTTCCGCTAACCTACTTTATCAGTTTGGTATTGCCGATGCTTTTGTAGGCGGATTATACAGAGGAACATTACCTGTTACCCAGCTAAAGGCAAACGGGGATTTTGGTTTGGGAGCACCGGATATGCTGGATGGCGAACTAACCCTGTACAAGGGTAAACTATACCAGACAAAAGCGAATGGCGAAACCGCCGAAGCCCATCCACCCAGGCAGCAGTATTTCAGCAAATAAAAACTCACCTGAAAAATAAAAACGGAATGTATGCCATTCGCACTACAGGCACCTTCAATCATATTAAAACAAGGGCATTCCTCCCTTTTATCAAAGAACCCTTTCCCCCCCTGGCAACTATTTTAGATAAACAGCGTTTTTTGAATCCAGCGATATGAAAGGGGTTTTGATTGGCTATAAAATACCCGGTTACCTGGCGGGTGTCAATATAGAAGGCTATCATTTTCACTTCTTATCAGACCACTTTAAGCAGGGCGGCCACAGTCTTGATTTTTCACTGGAAAACGCGCAGGTAGAAATTGCTGAAATGAACGGTTTTAAATTGGATGTGGCAAAGGACAAAGCGTTTATGAACTATAATTTCAAGGGTACAAATAATACTGACCTGGAAAAAGTAGAAAAGGGGTACGAATAATTTTTAATTCATATAATAATCATCTAACATCAAAATAGGTTTCTGCACTGAACACCCCGTTTGTTGTTATCCCCTGTACAATTGCTTTGAACCTTCCGCCCCTGGCATTATTACGAAAGCTTACTGTCGCTTCTCCTTTTTCATCTGTTTCAATCATGGCCTGCCAATGAAGTGTTGTATTTTTCATAGCATCCAGTTGATTTTGTGCTAATGGATCAAAAGGAATAAATCCCGTGGGGTTAACCGTTGCGGCAAGTTCAACGATGTGGGAAAGAATGGATTTATACGGACAGTGGTAAGTTACTTTTATTATTCCGCTAAATGTCTCAAAATTATATTCATGGCCCTCCTGTGGCCGTTTTACTCCCGCATGATATGGGCAATTTAAGACATCAAACTGACATACAGAATCATTGCAAACCCCACTGCTATTGGCTTCTCCATTGTACTCCCCTGTCTCCGGTTTTTTTCCGGTTATGACAACTTCATTTAAAAACGTGCTTTTTGAAGAGGCGAGTAACTGTTTTTGTTCATCGGACAGCTCATCAGGAATAATATTGGAATGCAACAGGTTTTGTTTAGCCAATACCATATTTATCTTATCCAATGGAGAAGACATTTTAATTTCAAACCCGGAAGGATTTTTCTGTATGACAGAAAGCAAAATCCGTTTGCCTGCATCCGCCCTCAATGACAGGTATGGAATTATAAACTTCCCATAATTATCAGAACGCAGTATTGACGTTTGAGCTCCTATCAACATCATATCAACCGGTTTTTTTATCTTTTTGCCATAAAAAAGCACTTCTCCATCGTAGTTATCTGAGCTGTTAAAGATTGCCGAATCAACTGGTATATCCGGAAACCTATTTTCCTGATATAAAAGAAGGCTTCTTATATCCTGGTCATTTTTCAAAAACTGCAGTGGCGGAAGCAGGGCACGGTCAGGCAGAAAGCGTTCGAATGAATTAAAGACCTCAATGTTTTTTGCTTCGGAAGAAACTGCCTGCTCTAAGGCAGATGAAAATGAAAATATTCCTTTAATTGGTTCCCCTTTACTGTTTGTCAGCTTTAACTTTACCTTTATGTGGGATAAGGGCTTATACAGTACAGAATCTGGCTTTAACTCTGCACTGATGTTTTGTATGCTTTTTACGAGTACAAGCCTTGTCTCTATCAACCTTTGGTCCCTGGTAAACAAACACACATATTTCAACCCATCCTCCCAATCATTTACCGGGACTTTTATCTGTACCTCCTTTTTACCCGGTTTCACATATACTCCATATTGTATCGTTTTGGAGTCGTGTATAACAACCATACCACCGGAAGAATCAGGGCTGGAAACCGATAACCGCAACGTGTCGTTCACAATGGTATTTGAAATGTTCAGGCTCAATGTGTTTGCATTTATGCCGGGGAATTTTTGTGTTGGGATTTCATCTTCTCCCTTAAATTTAACCAGATATTGCTTACTGACTTTAGGCGTAAAAACAAAAAAGCCATTTCCCCTAATATCTGTTGTGAAAGAACCTACTTCTAAATTGTCTTCCAGCAGGACGCAACCTGTAGAAATCCCTTTACCGGAAGAACTTTTAGCACTGAAAGCAACATGGGCTGCCTGCCCATCCAGCAGTTTTCCCCCTTGAGGATAAAAATTAATTATTTTTTGGTTGGGAGACCAGGTTAATGCCTGTTTGAAAGAAACCTGCTCTTTTCCCTTGCTTATCTTTCCATTGATTTCCAATGCGTTTAAAGCAAGCGGGCGGGGAACAACAAATTCCAGTTCACCGGATTTGTTATTGGGCTGATCAAATTTCTTATATAATTTTCCATCGGCGGTAATGGTAAACGATAAATTATATGGAGTACCGGAAATATCTCCTGTTGTTGTGATTTTTCCATTGAATATAATGTTATCGCCCTTCAATAACCCGTCAATTTTTAGCGCAAACGGATTTTTTCTTAAACCTATAATTTCAATTGGCTGTCGGAAAACACGGGCTTTTAATTTTCCCATATTCTTGTTTGTATAAGCCAACAGGCAATATTTTCCGCTGTATAAAGAATCGGGCAGCGATACACTTCCGCTAGCCAGTCCCTGATCAATGGCAAACTTATAGCTGGATACAACACTTTGCTCCATTTCATTGATAAGGGTTACATACAACGTATGATAATCCTGCAGGTTAGTGGCATGCATAAGATAGGCCGAAAACCACGCGTTTTCACTTGCGGTATATATTGTTTTATCGAAATGCAGGAATAAATCTGCATCGCTTACAGTATCAGTAAGATAAAGTTGCCTGGATAAACTACGAAAAACAGAATCTGTATTTTGTGCCTTTAAGGTTAGCGTAAGAAATAAAAATGCCAGGCAGTAATAAAATTTCATATGCGTAATCAGGTTTACTAAATATTTAATCCAGAGCGTTTAAATATCAAGGTTTACTTAATCATAAATTAGAAAGGGCCGCTCTATAAACGTAATAAAAAAAATTAAATTAGAGGTAATCGAACAGAGATTGCCAATCCGGGGTAAAACAAGATTTCAGTATTATGAGAGAATAAATACAATTTTCAAAGCTAATTCAAAAAGCCTTTTTTTTCTATTAAGGATTCTAATGAAGCACCGTTTGGTACAAACAAAGCCATATATCAATTGCATATTTAATAATCTTCCCAGCGCTCTTAAAGATTTTAAAATGATTGATCCGTCCTTTCTCTCTTTTCAATATCCAAAACGCCTTGTTTGGTAACAGACAATTTGTTCCCCAGTTGTTGCATTGACATGCCCAAAGTAGTACGAAGGGCTTTTATCCAACCGCTCGGTGGAACAGCAATCTGCTTTAAGAAGGCAAAGCTTAATAACTTATCATTCAGCTGTCGGATCATTAACGATTATCTTCATATAAGTAAAGTTTAACTTGACAATTATGCTGATACCTATATTTTATTTTTATATCCTACTTTTGCAGGATGTCCGGAATTTATATCCATATTCCCTTTTGTAAACAAGCCTGTACTTATTGTGACTTCCATTTCAGTACTTCTCTTCAGTATGTAGATGAAATGACGGATGCCATCTGCAAGGAAATTCTGTTAAAAAAATCCAGGCTCACTGATCAGGTAGGCAGCATTTATTTCGGCGGGGGGACGCCGTCCCTCCTGCCCGAAAAATCATTTGAGCAAATATTCAATGTCCTGACATCAAATTTTTCTATCGCCGCCGACGCGGAAATAACCATCGAAACCAATCCTGATGATTTGGATGCAAAAAAAATAGCACAGTTGCGCCGTTTACCGGTTAACCGTTTCAGTATTGGTATCCAATCCTTTTTTAATGAAGACCTCATCTGGATGAACAGGGCACACAATGCCACAGAAGCCGAAACCTGCATAAAACGGAGCCAGGATGCTGGTTTTGAGAACCTCAGTATTGATCTGATTTATGGTTACCCTTTACTGACAGATGAAAAATGGCTCAGTAATATAAACAAGGTCCTTTGTTTGCAAACACCGCATATATCTGCTTATTCACTAACAGTAGAACCCCGCACTGCACTTGCGGCGGCTATAAAAAAAGGGAAACAAGTGCCTGTCAATGATGAGCAAAGTGCCGCGCAATTCCTCTTTCTGATCGAAAAACTTGGCCAGGCTGGTTTTGATCATTATGAAATCTCGAACTTTAGCCTGCCGGGGCGCCATGCTGTCCATAACACTAATTACTGGAGAGGTATCCCCTATTTAGGAATTGGCCCTTCCGCCCATGGCTATAACAGCAATATCAGGTATTTAAACGTAGCAAACAATGCAAAATATATGCAAAGCCTGGTATCAGGCCAGCTACCCGAAACTATAGAGGAACTCGGCAAATACGACAGGTTCAATGAATACATTATGACTTCCCTGCGTACGATGTGGGGAACAGACCTTCAAAAAATAAAAAATGAATATGGCAGTATTTTTCTAACAGATATCCTTAAGAACATTCAGCCTTTTATACAAAGAGGGTGGCTTAAAAATGATAACGATAAATTAATACTTACACTTGACGGTAAGTTATTTGCAGATTATATTGCCTCAGAACTATTTCTTATAGATGAACATCTTGACTAGCCAGCCGTTAATTGTATAAACAAATATTTCGATGAAAAATAAAATCGTATGGATCACCGGGGCTTCTTCCGGAATCGGGGAAGCTTTAGTATATGCCTACAACAAACTGGGCGCCAAGCTTATCATCTCTGCCCGTAACAGGGATGAACTTTTCAGGGTAAAAGGAAATTGTAAAAACCAGATCAATGTACATGTACTGTCTTTTGACCTTGAAAACACGGAAGAACTGGCTAATAAGGCAAAAGATGCACAAAACATCTTCGGGCAAATTGATATGCTGATCAACAGCGGAGGTCTAAGTCAGCGCTCTTTAGCTATGGAAACGGAACCTGACGTAGAGCTGAAACTGATGAACGTTAATTTCTGGGCCACTGTGCGGCTCAGCAAAGCTGTACTGCCGGGCATGTTATCCAGGGGCTGAGGCAGTATAGTCTGTATCAGCAGCTTAACCGGTAAATTCGGCACCCGTTACCGTTCTGCCTACGCTGCTTCAAAACATGCACTGCACGGCTATTTTGATTCTTTAAGGGCAGAAGTAGCAGATAAAAATATTAAAATAACCATAGTCTGTCCCGGTTTTATCAAAACAAATATTTCTGTGAATGCATTGACTGCTGATGGCAGCGCTTATTGTGTTATGGACCAGGCGCAGGAAAACGGAATGTCCGCAACTGAATGTGCAGACAAAATAGTCAACGCAATTAAACAGCACAAAGAAGAAGTATATATTGGCGGTAAGGAAACCTTAGGCATATTGTACAAAAGGTTCTTCCCCCTTATTTTTTCGAAGTATATCAGGAAAGCTAAAGTAACCTGACACCTGTCTGACCGGGACCCGGATGTAAAAGACAGTTACGGATAAAACATTACCTGTTATTTTATGTTACCCCGGCATTGATAATCTGTTTTTTTATTGTCAGAATTTTAGATTTTTCAAAGGTATAACATATCACCATTCAATATTTCTATAATTTTACGTTCTTTAAACATTATATTAACATAACATGAAGTTTGATTTGACTCAAATTGATTGCGTAGATGATATTTCTAAAGAAGAGTTTGAAAAAAACTATCTGAAAGCGCGCAGGCCACTCATCATCAAAAACATGGCTAAAAACTGGCCTGCTTATGAAAAATGGAGCCTGGATTACATGAAAACTGTTGTCGGCGACAAAATGGTACCTCTTTATGACAGCTCTAAAGCCGATCCTTCCAAACCCATCAATGCCGCTGCGGCTGAAATGAAATTTGCCGATTATATCGATCTGATTAAAAGCATACCTACAGACCTGCGCATCTTTTTATTTGACCCTATCAAACAAGCTCCCAGTCTTCTGGCCGATTATATTGCCCCAAAAAACCTGATGGGTGGCTTTTTGGACAGTTATCCCAATATGTTTTTCGGGGGCAGGGGATCTGTCACCTTTTTACATTATGACATTGACCTTGCCCATATTTTCCATACCCATTTTAACGGCAGAAAACATGTAATCCTGTTTGAAAACAAATGGAAAGACAGGCTCTATCAAATTCCCTATGCTACATATGCACTGGAAGATTATGATGTAGAAAACCCGGACTTCCAAAAATTTCCGGCTTTAAAAGGCATCAAAGGTGTAGAAGCTTTCCTGGAACATGGAGATACACTATTTATGCCAACTGGATACTGGCACTGGATGAAATACCTTGACGGCTCTTTTTCCATCAGCCTCAGGGCGTGGGACAAATCCTGGGCAGTAAAAGCAAAAAGCTTATACAATCTGACCTTACAGCGTAAGTTTGATGACTTTATGAAAGCAAACTTCAGGGAAAAGTATATGGCATGGAAAGAAAGGCTGGCTATAAAACGTGCAAACAGCGCAATGGCCAGGCAGCTTCCGTGATAGCATAAACAGGCATATAATAACTTATTCAAAGCCGAAAAAATATATAGTAATGAAAATAAGTAATATTTAATTTACACATTTGTTCTTAAACCAGATCTTTCCTTATTATGAGCTTTATATTAAAGCCGGTAGATACCGTTGAGAACATCAGTCCTGAAGATTTTAAAAAAAATTATTTAGACCCCAGAAAGCCCTTAGTCATCAAAGGGCTGACCAGGAACTGGCCAGCCAGGGAAAAATGGACCACTGATTATTTGAAAGAAATAGCCGGAAAGCTGGAAGTACCTTTGTATGATAATGCCAAAGTGGATCCTTCAAAACCGATCAATGCGGCCGTTGCCCATATGCGTTTTGGCGACTACCTGGACCTGATAAAATCGGAACCAACAGAACTCCGTATATTTTTCTTTAACCTTTTTAAACATGTCCCTGACCTGATCAAAGACATCGTATTGCCTAAAGAACTCATGGGCGGTTTTATTGAAAGTATGCCTGCAATGTTCTTCGGAGGCTCCGATTCTGTCACTTTCCTTCACTATGACATTGATCTTCCGCATCTCTTTCATACACATTTTGGCGGCAGGAAACATATTATTTTATTCGACAACAAATGGAAAGAGCGTCTTTATTGTATTCCTAACGCCACTTATGCCCTTGAAGATTATGATGTAGCCAATCCTGATTTTAAAAAGTTCCCTGCTTTAAACGGAGTAGAAGGTTATGAAGTTTTTCTGGAACATGGCGATACACTATTCATGCCAACAGGAATGTGGCACTGGATGAAATACCTTGACGGATCCTTTTCTCTGAGCTTAAGAGCATGGGATGCATCAGTTTTAAGAAAGATACAAAGCCTCTCCAACCTAGCTTTAAAAGGTGGTCTGGACAGCTTACTAAAGATGACACTTAAAGCCCCTTATGCAATATTCAGAGAGAAACTGGCTGTTAAGAGAGCTGAAAAAGCACTGGCAAAAGGATACCCGAAAGGTTAATGCGCTCATACTTTCTTAAAGTTCTTTTCAAACCGGAGCAAAATTCACGTTAATATTAACAGAACCGTATTTTTACAAGTAGGTAACATTATTCAGCGCGTAAACTTTTACCTTCGGTATTCCGTTAATATAAAGACATGAGAGGTTTCCATTTTTCTAACTATCAGCCGGATGAACTGCCTAAAGGCGGGTTTGATGAACTGCTTAAATTATTTACGCAGCTATTGAACTATACTGCAGGTGATGCCGGGGAAACACTGGCCTGGATGAACGAACTGGATAAACAATATAAGTTCACCAATAGCGATTACGGCATGGGTAACTTTATTGATGACCTTAAAGACAAGGGTTATATTAAAGAAAATCCACAGAATGGTGGGGTAAACATAACCGCCAAGACCGAGCAAACCATCCGCAAGTCTGCGCTTGAAGAAATTTTCGGCAAACTAAAGAAAGCCGGAAAGGGTAACCACAACAGCAATATCTCGGGGATCGGTGAAGAAAAAAATGCCGACCGCCGCGAGTACACTTTTGGTGACAGCCTTGACCAGATCGACATGACGGCCTCCATACAAAATGCACAGATCAACCATGGCATAGGTAATTTCACTTTGACCGAGCGTGACCTGGAAGTAGAGGAAAAAGATTTTAAAACCCTCACCTCTACGGTGCTGATGATAGATATTTCCCATTCTATGATCCTATATGGTGAAGACCGCATCACGCCTGCAAAAAAAGTAGCCATGGCACTTGCAGAGCTTATCAGCACACGTTACCCTAAAGACACCCTCGATATTGTCGTTTTTGGTAATGATGCATGGCCTATAACCGTTAAAGACCTTCCTTATTTGCAGGTTGGCCCGTATCACACCAATACTTTGGCAGGCCTGGAGCTGGCAGCAGATTTACTTCGCCGCCGTAAGACACACAATAAGCAGATCTTCATGATTACTGACGGCAAACCTACCTGCCTGAAAGAAAATGGCCGTTACTATAAAAACAGTATGGGACTCGACAGGAAAGTGATCAATAAGACATTAAATATGGCTGCACAATGTAAACGTCTGAATATTCCGATCACCACCTTTATGATTGCCCAGGATCCTTATTTACAGCAATTTGTAAGAGAGTTCACGCAAACTAACGGTGGAAGGGCATTTTACAGCTCTTTAACAGGTCTTGGAGAGTACATTTTTGAAGATTATATTAAAAACAGAAGAAAAACAGTCCGGTAAACGGGCAGGATAATTATATGGAGCACAACTCAATTAAAACTCTTGGCGAATTAAAAGCCTCAAACTATACCTCATTAACTGTAAAAGACGAATTACGTAAGAACCTTATCCTTCAGCTGCAAAATAAAGATGCAGGTTTTGAAGGCATTTTAGGTTATGATGAAACCGTTATCCCTGAATTGCAAACCGCTATTTTATCCAGGCATAATATCTTATTACTGGGCTTGCGCGGGCAGGCAAAAACACGTATTGCCAGGCTGATGGTCAACTTACTGGATGAATATATTCCTTATGTAACCGGCAGCGAGATCTTTGACGATCCGTTAAACCCCATTTCCTGGTATGCCCAGCAGCAAATTGCCATTCATGGTGATACAACCCCTATTAGCTGGCAGCACCGTTCAGACCGCTATACAGAAAAACTGGCTACACCAGATGTAACAGTTGCCGATTTAATCGGTGATGTGGATCCCATTAAAGCCGCTACGCTGAAATTAACCTATAACGATGAACGTGTCATCCACTTTGGCTTAATTCCAAGGGCCCACCGCAGCATTTTCGTAATTAATGAGCTGCCGGATTTACAGGCGCGTATACAAGTTGCACTGTTCAATATGCTCCAGGAAAAAGACATCCAGATCAGGGGTTTCAAATTACGTCTACCACTTGATGTACAATTTGTTTTCACTGCCAATCCTGAAGATTATACCAATAGGGGCTCTATTGTGACGCCCCTGAAAGACAGGATTGAAAGCCAGATCCTTACCCATTATCCAAAAAACATCGCCATCTCAAGAAAGATCACTTTCCAGGAGGCCAAAATTACGGAAGAACAGAAATTAAGGATTGAAGCAGACGGACTGGTAAAAGATTTAGTGGAACAGGTTGCTTTCGAAGCACGTAAAAGTGAGTTCATTGATCAGAAATCAGGCGTATCCGCAAGGCTGACCATATCTGCTTACGAGAACCTGATCAGTTCGGCCGAACGCAGGATGCTCATCAATAGAGAAAATAACACCTTTGTAAGGCTTTCTGACATGACGGGCATCATACCTGCTGTTACCGGAAAAATCGAACTGGTCTATGAAGGAGAGCTGGAGGGTCCTGCTAAAGTAGCCAACACTTTAATCGGGAAAGCCATTAAAAGTTTATTCAGCCGCTATTTCCCTGATCCTGAGAAGGCCAAAAAGAGCAAGAGCGCTAATACTTACCTGAAGATCACAGACTGGTTTACCGAAGGCAACACACTTGATATAGCAGAAAATCTGACAGATGCCCAATATAAAAAAGAACTGATGCAGGTTGCTGGTCTGTCGGACCTGGTTAAAAAGTTCCATCCAAAACTAAGCGCTAACCAAACCTTATTACTGATGGAATTTGTGTTACATGGGCTGGCAGAATACTCACAGCTTAACAAGAAATTTCTCGACAATGGATTTGGTTTCTCTGACATGTTCGACAGCCTGTTCAATACGGATGACCGGGATCAGGACGACGATATTATCGACTTCAGAGGGTTTTAAAAACATTTGAAATAATGGGACGACTACCCTTTCTAATTGCCGGCTGTGCGTTAATTATTGCATTTGATTTTTATTGTATCCGTGCAATTTTGGCCATATCTAAAAACTGGAGCACAAAAACTAAAAGGAGGTTTAAGGTATTATATCTTTCCTCCAGTTTCCTCCTGATCGCAGGTGTTTTTGCAGGCATATACCTCAATATATTCCTTTCTCTCCGTTCCATCATCCTGGTTGCCTTTTTCCTTATCACTGCCTGTAAAATTGTGCTGTTACCGTTTTTACTGGTGGATGACCTGCGCAGGTTATTGGTCAGGTTATACCTGGCTTTAAGAAATAATAAACCGGGAACTACGGCAGAGAAGCCCGGGGCAGAGCCTATCAGCAGATCCGAATTCATCGTTAAGGCGGGGCTGGTTACTGCCGCTATTCCCCTTACTTCCTTAACCTGGGGAATCACTTCCGGTGCATACGATTACCAGATCAGAAGACAAACGCTGATCCTGCCTAATTTACCGGCTGCATTTGACGGCATCATAATGGGCCAGATCTCTGATATCCATTCCGGCAGTTTTTACAATAAACGCGCCGTAAAAGGGGGTGTAGACATGCTGCTTGGGGAAAAACCTGACTTCATATTTTTTACAGGCGATATTGTGAATGATATGGCCACTGAAATGAGGGATTACCAGGATATATTTGCAAAGGTTAAAGCGCCGCTTGGTGTATACTCATCATTGGGAAACCATGACTATGGAGACTATCATTTCGGAAAAGATCCTTCCCCTGAAAAGGCCAGAAACCTCCGGGATGTGATTAAAACCCATGAACTGCTCGGTTGGGACCTGCTGATGAACGAACACCGCAGGTTAAAAGTAAATGGGGAGGAAATCGGCATTATTGGCATCGAAAACTGGGGAATGGGACGTTTTCCGAAATATGGCCGTATGGACCTCGCCACCAAAGATACTGATGACCTTCCGGTTAAATTATTGCTCTCTCATGATCCGTCACATTGGCGTCAGGAAGTTTTAACCAAATACCCGCAGATAGACGCCATGTTCAGCGGACATACCCATGGCATGCAATTTGGGGTACGTACAAAAGATTTTCAATGGAGTCCTATCCAGTACATTTATAAAGAATGGGCAGGTCTGTATCAGGAACAGCATCAGCAGCTTTACGTAAATGTAGGTTACGGATTCCTGGGCTATCCCGGAAGAGTAGGCATCCTGCCGGAAATCACCATATTCACGCTTAAAAGAGCTTAACAAATAAAACCATTGACCTTGTAAGGTAATGGTTTTATTTGTTAAGCAGCTTCTTTATCCAGCATTAAAACGGTAGCCAACCCCTCTTACGGTCTGTAATAATTGTGGGTTATCCGGATTCAGCTCAATTTTTTTCCTTAGCCTTACAATGTGCATGTCCAGTGTACGTGTATTCACATCTGAGTTATACCCCCATACCACCAGCATCAGTTCATCGCGGTTAATGACCTTATTAGGATTTCTAAGGAAATAAAGGAGAATCCTGTTCTCCAATATTGTCAATTCGATCTTTCTTCCGTTCCTGTAAAGTGTATGGATGTTTGGATGGTGCTCCATATCTCCGAAACGGTGGATTTCCGAACGGTCATTATTCAGCAGGAATTTTACTTTACTTTCCAGCATAGCCACCAGTACATCCATATTAAAAGGCTTCGTCACATAATCAGACGCACCAAAATTATAGGCGTCAATTTTATCCACGTCCTGGGCTTTTGCCGTCATCATGATAATCAGGTTGTCAAATCCCTGCTGACGGACTTCCTCACAAACTTCTGCGCCCTGTTTGCCCGGAAGCATCCAGTCCAGCAAAACGATATCTGGCTTTTCATCCATTATAGTTCTGGCTGCAGTTTCCCCATCTCCTGTTTCCAGCATATCGTACCCTTCGGCCTTTAACCGGTGAACTACTAAAAACCTTAAGTTTTCATCATCCTCAACTATCAGTATTTTAATTCCTTTAGACATATTATTAGTTATTATATGGAAGTACTATTTTAAACTCCGTTCCTTTATTTATTTTACTTTTCACTGCAATTTCACCTTTCATAAACACAACCAGTTCCTTGCAAAAGGCCAAACCCAGGCCTACGCTTCCATTCTGGTTGTATTGATTCTGTACCCGGTAAAATTTTTTAAAAACATTATTGATCTCAGACGCAGGTATACCTATTCCCTGGTCTGTAAATCTAAACACAACTTTATTCTTAATCAACCTTGCGGTGATATGAAGGTGCTTATGTTCCGGCGGCGAATACTTGTAAGCATTTTCTGCCAGGTTATCAAATAAGCTCCCTAATAACACCGGATCAGTAATAAATGTTGTAAAACCGGCAACATCATAGGTGAAATTAAAATCCGGGTGTTTCAGCTTATGCGACTCAACCGTACTTTCTATGAAATCCTCTATATATATTTCATCCTGGTTCATCTGTATAGCCTTGTTCTCAATTTGGGTAAAAGCCAGCAATTTATTCATGAGACCGTTTAGTTTGTCAGCCTCCTCATCTAAAATTTTACCGTAAAGTTTCAGCTCCCGTTCTGTCAGCGAACTCGCACTTTTGATATTATTTCCTGCTATTTTTATAACACTCACCGGTGTCTTAAACTCATGGGTCAGGTTATTCACAAAATCATACTGTAACTTAAACATCTTATGATTGATATTGAGGTTTCTGTAGATCAGGAAAGCGACCAGTACCAGGATACTGTAAAACAACAGCATAATTAAGGCAATGGGCAGAAAATAACTCAGGATCTCTTTATCAACAAAAGATTTTGCCGAGATAAAATAAAGCTTGTAATCCGAAAAAGGGCCGGGTAAAGTAATCTCCGTGGCAATATACTCTGTGGAAGTGTTCAGAGGATCATAGGTGAGCGGCTCTATCCTCACATTCTGATACAGCAGCGGCCTGGTATTGATAATCTTAATCTTATAGGGATCGAGAAGAAAAGAAAGCATGTCCTGCTGGTATACCGGTGAAGGATCAAGTTTTTTACGCAGCATTTCTTTGTACACTTTCAGGTCTTCAAACCTGGGTATGTTCAAATAGGTTATTTTATTAGATCGGATATTGCTGAAATTGGTAAACAATTGGTCCTGATTGGGGATTTTCGCTGTATCCAGGCTCTCAATGTAAGAGATAAGTTTTATGCCTAATGCATTAAAATCGTCTCCCCGGCTAAACTTCCTGGTGTCGTCCCTGGAAAAAAGCTTGATAGAATCCATGGGTACCAAATCACCAAACTGATAGATATACTTTGGGCCAAATGAAAAGTGTCCGGTATTCAAGCCATCTTTTACAGCTACATTTTTAACCTCGGAATCATAAAAAACCACCTTGGACACAAAAGGATAAGTATTCAGGATCGTATCCACAAATTTGGAGGTAGTTGCCGAATCCAGATAGCCGTTATAATAAGAAATTTCCGGCAGTTTATTCTGGAAAAACTCATTATAAGGTTTAATGCTCTCCTCCAGCACCTTTACTTTTTCGGACACAAATTCATTCTCAATAAATTTCTTACTGAAATTATAAGCTAAAAAGAGGGAAAGTATAAACAGTACAGAGATCAGGACTATAAAGGTCAGGATCAGTGAAAAGTTCTTACGGTAACCGCTATCTCTTTCTGACGTCATACTTTTCCACGCTATTTTTTAGACAAATTAGCCGATAAAAATTGTTCAAGAGCAGTATATAGTTTTTGTCTCGCATTTTCACCCTGAGAAGAAAATTCATTGTCCTCCTTTTCCAGGTAAGTTACGTTTACGTTTCGTTTTTTTAATTCCTTCACAAACTGAATAGCCTCCCCTGCATTGCTCCTGGGATCTTTTGGGCTCTGTGCAATAAATACAGGAACATTGATCTTATCTGCATGAAAAACAGGTGAAGCCTGACGCATATAATCAACCTCCGTAACCGGATTGCCTATAATCTCATAATACATCTGCAGGTTCGTCTTCAAAAATGGGGGTATCGCTTTTAAATAACTGAATAAATTGATAACTCCTGAATTTGATCCACCACAACTATAAGTTCCCGGACTCGAATATAAGCTATTCAGTGCAATATAACCACCAAATCCGGTTCCATAAATAGCGATCTTTTTAGGATTGGCAATTTTTTTGTCTATAAGCCACTTTACGCCGTCCTTGATATCCTCCTGGATCTTTCCTCCCCATTGACCGAAACCTGCGGCGGTAAATGATTTTCCATAACCTGAAGAACCCCGGTAATTCATCTGAAATACAGCATAACCCCTGTTCGCTAAAAACTGAACCTCAGCATTATAACCCCAGGAAGTTCTGTATCCCATCGGGCCATTATGCGGCAACACAATTACCGGAAGGTTTACGGGCAGCTTATTCACCGGCAAAGTCAGATAGCCATTGATCTTCAGTCCATCCCGTGAAGTGTAGACAACCGGCTTCATTTCACACATTTCATGTTCCCTGATCGATGGGTTAAAGTCACTAAGTTTTCTCAATGTCCCGCTCTCTGAAAAATAGAGATAGAAAGAACCCGGGTTCTTATCTGTAAATGTTCTGATAATAAAAATATTTTCGGCCTTATTCCTGTCTACGATTCTGGATTCAGTACCTGGCAATAACCTATCCAGTTTGCCGTAAAGCTGTTTTGCAGAAGAGTCGAGATAAAACTTCTCTTTCTTCCAGGTTTCGCATATAACGAACGAGATCCCCTTCTTTTTTTTGGAATACTGGGCATCCACCACATTTAATGTATCATTACTAAAGAGCACTTTATTCTCTTTTCCCGTCAGACAGTCCAATTCCACTAAGGCATTTTTATCCCTGTTTACATCGGAAATGGCATAAACAATATTCGGACTGTCATCTGATATGGCAATTGGTTTAAAGGTAGTCTTAAAATTATTTGTAATGATAGGCCTGAATGCCTCATTCTCTGTATTCCTGTATAATAAAGTTGCATTTACACCATCACTGGACGTGGCTAACCGGAGTTTTCCCTTGGAGTCAGTTATCCATTCGGTAACGTTCCCAGGGTTTCTGACGGCCATATCCATATGACCATTCCTTACATTCAGCCGGTAAACATCAAAGACTGTTGAATCTCTTTTATTAGAGGAAACCAGCAGGAATTTATCATCGATCAGCTGATCCTGAAGCACCCGCATCCTGCTTTTTCCATTGTCACTCAGCTGACGTTCCTTTTTTCCATCTTTACCGATAATAAAAACGTCAGATTGCCGCTCAGGTCCGGGCTTTTCCCTGTAATAGATCAGGTCTTCATCACTCACCCAGGAATAATAGTTGATATCTTTCTGGTCCATTTGCGTAATCTGCCTGGATGCACCTGATGAAAGGTCTTCTACAAACAGGTTCTGTTTTTTACCTTGTAATTTCAGGTAAGAAAGTGTTTTGCCATCAGGAGAAATCGCATAGTTAGTTTTATCCTGCGACCTGAAAAAATCGGCCACGGGAATAACCCTAACGTCCTCTTTTTGCCGGCAGGCGCTAAACTGGATAAGTAGAAGAAGTATTAAATATTTTTTTTGTCCTGTCATAGCAATTCATAGCCTGTAAAAATACATAACGCCATTTGTCTTAACTTGCTATACACTAATATTGTTACTTTAGCAGCAATTCGGAAGAGCGGCCTTTCAAAATAGCTATATTTTGCGGATGCCGAAAATAGTTGCAGGTAACAATTAAAATACGCACAATTGCCTATCTTTATCCCTTAGCAGATAAGTTAAACCCAGCCCATGAAGAAATTATTGCTGATCCTGTTTCTCTTTTTCATTTCATCTGTAATGCATGCACAAAACAGTGATAATGAGCTTGCCATGCAGTATTATGAAGAAGGGGATTACCAGAAAGCAGCAGTCCTGATGGGAAAGATCTTCAGCCAGACAAAAGATGAGGCTTATTTTGAACTGTATTTTAATGCATTGCTGAAATCCAAACAATACGATGAGGCAGAAAAGGTAACTAAAAAGTTAATCAGGCAGTATCCCCGGGATCCAAAATATGAAATAGCCCTAGGCAGGATCTATAAGGAGAAAGGCAAACAGGAAGATGCGGCAAAAACCTTTGCCCGGATCATCGGCAATATGCCTGAGGATGAGGGTAAAATCAGGGAACTGGCCACTTATTTTTACCAGACTGAGGAATTTGACCTGTCCATCAGTGCCTTTCTGCAGGGACGTAAGGTATTAAATAATGAACAGCTGTTTACCTATGAGCTGTTAAGCCTGTACCGTTTTAAAAAAGACAAAGACATGCTGGTCCGGGAATACCTGAACGCATTGTCCACGACCCCGCAGATACTGCAGCAAGCTGAAACAGTACTTTCTTCTGTTTTTGAGAGCAATACAGATTATCTTCTGCTGCAAAATGCGCTGCTAAAAAAAATACAGAAAGAGCCGCAAAATGAAACTTACGCCAAACTTTTAATATGGCAGTATTTACAGCAGGAAGAATACGATCTGGCCCTCAGACAGCTGATTGCGCAAGACAAGAGGATTAAAGATGATGGAAAGATCCTGTTCGAAAATGCGCAGACATTTGTTGCCAACAAGGCCTATGATACTGCAATTAAAGCTTTTACTTATTTGCAGACAAAAGGAACAGAAAATGAATACTATCTCTCTTCCAGGTTAGGGCTGATCGATGCAAAGTATCAGCTGCTGTTAACCGGTAAAAACGACAAAAATGAAGTGATGCTGCTGGCAGATCAATACCAGGCTATCCTGGATGAATATGGCCAGAATGCAAGAACACTTTTTGCACTCAGAAAACTGGCTACCATCCAGGCATATTACCTGCATAATCTGGCCAAAGCAGAGGATGCCTTAACTTCCGGCCTGAAAATACCCGGCATCCCGAAAAATGAAACAGGTGAAATAAAACTGGAACTGGGTGATATTTACGTTCTTACTGATCAGCCATGGGATGCCATTCTGTTATACGAACAAGTGGCCAAAGAATTTGAGAACCAGAATCTTGGAAATGAAGCGAGGTACCGCTCAGCCAGGTTATCCTTCTACCAGGGGAATTTTGTTTATGCAAAATCGCAGGCCGACATCCTAAAGGCTTCTACAGCACAATTAATTGCTAACGATG
>Ga0160457_1000424_pt1 | contig 20962 bp, 18 predicted proteins | sample HID1972M_E6MG_FD_108242 | JGI IMG/M metagenome (GOLD analysis project Ga0160457, IMG submission 108242) | Enriched pill bug-associated microbial communities from UW Madison campus, WI, USA - HID1972M_E6 MG | ecosystem: Host-associated > Arthropoda: Insects > Digestive system > Unclassified ... | reverse complement strand
GCCCGTCTCGCGTCAGACGCTCGACAAATCCTGGGACAGCGGTGAGTTCTTATTCGAATTCGTGGTCAAAGGCCTAGTTACAGACCAATTCCATTTGGTGCGGAAAGTTGGAAGGCACCGACACCTGGGTGTCTTGGAAGCCTAACGACTCACTCGACACCCGACTTCCTGCTCGCCTCCTTAATAAAGGCTGAACAGTGCCGGGAATTCAGTGCGGGCGATTGTAGATAGGTAGCGCCCTATACACCATGTCTTATCCCGAAATAATTTTTATCCGTTCGAGCAACAATCCATCGCCATTTTTGCAAAAGTTCCACATGTTATCGAAATCGATTCTCAACAAAAACACCAAAAATTGTAGGTCTACACGCCTCAGTTCAGACAGCTCTGATGGCTTTTTCCCACGTCGATATCAGCGTAAAGCCCGATAACACAAGGGCTCTGGCCATTTGCCAGAGCGTGTTAAAACTGCCTGTTCGAGCGTTTGTGCTTAAAAGCAGAAAATTGCCGAAACAGACCAATGTTTTTGTGTAACAGGAGGCCAATCCAGCCCCTCGCGAAGCCCTGCGACACACCGCGTGTGACAACATGTCGCACACCTGTCGCACCCTCCGTTGCCGTTCGTCACGGTGTTTTCACAAAGTCTCTGAAATGCAAAACGCCCCGATTTACTGATCCGCAAATCGAGGCGTTTTCTGTATCGGCTTGCTTGCCGAATAGTTGACTCAGCGCAGTGCCTTGCGGTTACGCGAGGTCAGCAGCGGCACCAGAATCACCACCAACACGAACGCCACCAGCGCCCATTGCGCCAGCGACAGGCCGAGGATCGGCGGGTACGGCGTCGAGCAGAAACCGTCGACCTGAAAGCCCAGCGGGAAGATCTTCGCCAGCGGCAGATCATCGACAATCGGCTGCAGCACATCGATGCCGCAGCTCACTGCCGGATAGAACTGCGTGTACACGTGGTGCCCGGCAACAGCCGCGCCGGCCAGTGCGCAAATCACCACCAGCGCTTCGAACACGGTGATGCTGCGACGCGTGCGCATGGCCGCGCCGATGAACGCGAAGATCGCAATCAACAGCAACGCATAACGCTGCAAGATGCACAGCGGGCATGGCGCTTCACCGAGCACGATCTGCATGTACAACGCCCCACCGATCAGCGCCAGGCAGATGATGCCCAACAGCACCAGAAAGCGCCGCTCACGTCCCAACCGCATTGTTTCCTCGCTCATCGCGTTTCCCTTGTATGTCCATGGTTCAGCCGGCGTGCGGCTGAAAGTTGTCGCAAGTCTACACCGGGGGAATAAACGATAAAGCGGTTAAGGATTCATTAAATCCAGGATCAAAAGATCGCAGCCTCCGGCAGCTCCTACAGTTATTACACCCTTTCCCTGTAGGAGCTGCCGAAGGCTGCGATCTTTTGCTGGGGGTTACTCCAAAGCCGAAGCCGGCCCGAAGAACTCGTAACGGCTCTGCTGCTCCGGCACACCCAGCGCCTTCAGATGACGCTTGATCGCACCCATGAACCCCTTCGGCCCAAGGAAGTAAGCATCGACATCACGCTGTTCCGGCAGCCACTCACCCAATTGCTCCAGGCTCAACATGCCGACCTTGTCCGCCGCCGGGCTCACGCCATCGTCTTCGGCGTAGCAGTAGAAACGCTTGAGCTGCGGATGACGCGCCGCCAAGCCATCCACCCAATCGCGGAACGCATGCACGCCGCCATTGCGCGCGCAGTGGATAAAGTGCACAGGACGCTCGGTTTCCAGCGCCGCTTCGAGCATCGCCAATGTTGGCGTAATACCCACACCGCCACTGATCAGCACCAGCGGTTTATCGCTGGCCGTCAGGGTGAACTCGCCCGATGGCGGGAACAGCTGAATGCTCGCGCCGACGTGCAGTTGATCGTGCAAGTGATTCGACGCACGACCACCCGGTTCGCGTTTGACGCTGATGCGGTACTGACCTTTGTTGGCCAGCGCCGACAGCGAGTAGTTGCGGCGGATTTCTTCGCCATCGAGGATCAACTTCATGCCGATATACTGACCCGGCTCAGCCGCCAGAATCGCGCCTTTGTCGGCAGGTTCGAAGTAAAACGAGATGATTTCCGCGCTCTCTTCAACTTTGGCCGCGACGATAAAGTCGCGCGCCCCACGCCAGCCGCCGACCGCGTGTTCTTTCTCGTCGTAGATGGCTGTTTCTGCACCGATCAAAATGTCGGCCAGTTGACCGTACGCCGCGCCCCACGCACTCATCACTTCCGGGGTGGCGATTTCGTCACCGAGCACTTCAGAGATCGCCCGCAACAGGCAGGTACCGACAATCGGGTAGTGCTCCGGCAGAATCTGCAGGGCCACATGCTTGTTGATGATTTTCGCCACCAGATCGCCCAACTGATCGAGTTGATCAATGTGGCGGGCGTACATCAAAACACCGTTAGCCAAAGCGCGCGGTTGGTCGCCGCTGGCCTGGTGCGCCTGATTAAACAGAGGGCGTACTTCCGGGTATTCAGAGAGCATCATGCGATAGAAGTGCGTGATCAGCGCTTCCCCGCCGCTTTCCAGCAGAGGCACGGTGGATTTGACGATGGCACGATCCTGGACGCTAAGCATAAGAGTGACTCCTGAGCTTCTTGAAAAAGTTATCTGAGTCATATCAGTTTCCGTGCCAACTTTTTAAACCTTATAAATCAATGAGTTGATAAATACGTAGTCATAACGACTCAAAGGGTTTTATAGTCATCGCGACTACATCTTGTCTCTTTGACTACACGACCATGACCGCCAAATCCCTGCTTACCGCACTGTTGCCTCTAGTCTCCGACCTGTCGCGCGAACTGCCCGAGGGCGAGCGTTATCGACGCTTGCTAGAAGCCATGCGCGCGCTGCTGCCGTGTGACGCCGCTGCGTTGTTGCGCCTCGACGGTGAATCGCTGGTGCCGCTGGCGGTGGATGGCTTGAGCACTGACACCCTCGGTCGTCGCTTCAAAGTCAGCGAGCACCCGCGTTTCGAAATTTTACTGGCCGGTGCCGGGCCAACGCGTTTCGCCGCCGACAGCGACTTGCCCGATCCTTATGACGGTTTGGTCGATGGGCTCGACGAACATCTGGAAGTCCACGACTGCCTCGGCTGCCCGCTGTTTGTCGATGAAAAACTCTGGGGGCTGATCACCCTCGACGCGCTCGATCCGGAGCGTTTCGAGCCGATTGAACTGGATGCTCTGGAAGCGTTTGCCAGTCTGGCCTCGGCCACGGTCAACGCGGCCGAGCGCATCGAACGACTGGCAATTCGCGCGGAGGACGAGCATCAGCGCGCCGAGGTTTACCGTCAGGCCAGCGGTCAGCAAAACCGCGAAATGATCGGCCAGAGCAAAGCGCTCAAACGCTTAGTCGAAGAGATCAACCTGGTCGGCGGCAGTGACCTGACTGTATTGATCACTGGCGAAACCGGAGTCGGCAAAGAGCTGGTGGCGCAAGCGATCCACGCCGCCTCCCCGCGCGCCGACAAACCGATCATCAGCCTCAACTGCGCCGCGCTGCCGGACACCCTGGTGGAAAGCGAACTGTTCGGCCACGTGCGCGGCGCGTTCACCGGCGCCACCAGCGACCGTCGTGGCAAGTTTGAACTGGCCAATGGCGGCACGTTGTTTCTCGATGAAGTGGGTGAACTGTCGCTGACGGTGCAGGCCAAGTTGCTGCGGGTGTTGCAGAGCGGCCAGTTGCAGCGTTTGGGCTCGGATAAAGAGCATCAAGTCGACGTGCGTTTGATCGCCGCGACCAACCGCGATCTGGCCGAAGAAGTGCGCAGCGGTCGCTATCGTGCCGATTTCTATCACCGTATGAGTGTGTACCCGCTGCGTGTGCCGGCGCTGCGTGATCGTGGGCGTGATGTGTTGTTGCTCAGCGGTTTCTTTCTGGAGCAGAACCGTTCGCGCATGGGCCTTAATAGCCTGCGTCTGAACAGCGATGCGCAGGAAGCGCTGCTCGCTTATACCTGGCCCGGCAACGTGCGCGAGCTGGAGCATTTGATTGGGCGCAGTGCGTTGAAGGCGTTGGGTAACTGCAAGGTGCGGCCGAAGATTTTGAGTTTGAGTGCAGCGGATCTGGATTTGCCGCGTGAGGTTGTGGATAACTCTGCCGGCGCGGCTGCTGATGTTGTCGCGACGGCGCCGTTGATTAACGGTGATTTGCGCAGTGCGACTGAGGAGTATCAGCGGCGGTTGATCAGTGCGGCACTGGAGCGGAATCAGGATAACTGGGCGAGTGCGGCGCGGGAACTGGGGCTGGATCGGGCGAATCTTGGGCGGATGGCTAAGCGGTTGGGTATGAAGGGCTAAAGGCAGACCCTCACCCCAGCCCTCTCCCGGAGGGAGAGGGGGCCGACCGAGGTGTCTTGCATCATCCATCGACCTGAAACATTGAGTCGATTGTGGATTCAGCAGAGCACGTTCAGGTCGGCGGAATTCTACAATATCCCCCAATCGGCCCCCTCTCCCTCTGGGAGAGGGCTGGGGTGAGGGGCTCTGATCTGACCGCAGACTCTGAATCCAACCCCAACCCGACAACTGACCTAAAGCCCCACCCCTTAACGCCGATAACCCGGCATCAATAGTTCCTGGCGATCCCCACCCTCGCCCACCACCTTTTTCCACAGAAGGTTTATATGTCTTCCACCAAAGCCCGCGCAGATTCACTTTCGCTTCTGCTGTTTACCTTGCGCAGCGGCAAGCTGATGGCGATCAACCTGCTGAAAGTCAGTGAAATCATTCCCTGCCCGCCGCTGACCAAACTCCCGGAATCACATCCGCACGTCAAAGGCATCGCCACCCTGCGCGGTAATTCGCTGTCGGTGATCGACCTCAGCCGCGCGATCGGCGAACGACCGCTGGAAGACCCGGACGGCGGCTGCCTGATTGTCACCGACGTCAGCCGTTCCAAGCAGGGCCTGCACGTGCAAGCCGTGAGCAAAATCGTCCACTGCCTGACCACCGACATCAAACCCCCACCGTTCGGCTCCGGCGGCCCGCGCGCTTACATCACCGGCGTGACCTCGGTGGACGGCACGCTGGTGCAAGTGCTCGACATCGAAAAAGTCATTCACAGCATCGCCCCGGCGCAGATCGAAATGGCGCCGACCGACCTGACCATGGAAGACGCCGAAGTCCTCGGTAACGCACGGATTCTGGTGGTCGACGACAGCCAGGTCGCGCTGCAACAATCGGTGCACACCCTGCGTAACCTCGGCCTGCAATGCCACACCGCGCGCAGCGCCAAGGAAGCCATCGACTGCCTGCTCGACCTGCAAGGCACGGCGCAGCAGATCAACCTGATCGTCTCCGACATCGAAATGTCCGAAATGGACGGCTACGCCTTCACCCGCACCCTGCGCGAAACCCCGGACTTCGCCCACCTCTACGTGCTGCTGCACACCTCGCTCGACAGCGCGATGAACAGCGAAAAAGCGCGGCTGGCCGGAGCGAATGCGGTGTTGACCAAATTCTCCTCGCCGGAACTGACCCAGCGTTTGATCGAAGCGGCCAAGCACGTCGCTGCGCACGGGCATTGAGTGTTGAGCGAGACGTATTGTTTTCTGATGCGGCGCGACTTGGCTGAAGTCGTGCCGGCTGTGCAATGGCCGTCAGGCATCGAGATTTCCGTTTACCGCGCAGAACTGGCGCCAGCGGTGCATCACCTGATGCAACTCGGTTACCGCGAGGGTGGTGGCCGGGTGCCGATGCTCGATGAATGGCAGCAACGCTTTGAGCGCGATCCGGAATACGACCCGTCCTTGTGCTTTATTGCCTGCGATGGCGAAGGCGTTGTCGGTGTCGCGCAGTGCTGGACGAGTGCCTATATCAAGAATCTGGTGGTGCACCCTCGGGCGCAGGGTCGAGGATTGGGCCGGGCGTTGCTGCTGAATGCGTTCAAGGTGTTTCAGCAACGCCGTGAAGGGTTTGTTGATTTGAAGGTGCTGGAAGACAGCCGGCGGGCGCAGCGCTTGTATGAAAGTGCCGGGATGTATGTAGTCCGCCGGGAATTGGTGCCGGACCTGTAAAGTCAAAAGATCGCAGCCTTCGGCAGCTCCTACAGATGTCCGCGATCTCCTGTAGGAGCTGCCGAAGGCTGCGATCTTTTGACGATAACCTAAGCAACAAAACTGCAGAGGCAGACTCCAACCTTGGCCACCCACGACCACGGACGCCCAATCATGAAAGCCCTCACCCTCAGCCTCCTCTGCCTCACCGCCCTAGCCTCCCAGGCCCAAGCCTCAAGCCCCGACGCCTGGGCCGCCTACGATAAAACCGTCCTCGCCAGCTGCACCAAAGCCAGCGGCCTCAAAACCCCAAAACCCGTCGGCAGCCCCGCGCAATTCGATGACCGCGTCGGCTACACCGCCGTGCTGCTGCAAGGCACCTACCCGCAAAAACACATGAAAGGCCAGCAAGGCACCGAGCTGTGCCTCTACAACAAGCAGTCGAAAACCGCGTTCGTCACCGAGTGGGACTCGATCCGCCCGCCCGCCAAAACCCAGTGAGTGGCGCACAACTTGCTTCGATTCAGATCAGCGCGGTGGTTTTCCGTCACCGTTTAATGCCCTGAATCGCGACTGGCCGTTCAATGAATACAACGTTTTCCTGCGTAGGCTGCGGCAAATGCTGCACCGACCACCACGTCCCCCTGACCCTGGCCGAAGCCCGCATGTGGGCGGCGGACGGTGGTCAAGTGATCGTGTTGGTCGAGGCCTTTCTCGGCAACGGACTCGGCTTGCCAACGCAGCAACGCGAGCACGCCGAACGGCGTTCAGCGGTGGTACGCAGCGGCGCGACCGCTGCGCACGTGGCAATCACCTTCGCCGCGTACAACGTCGGGCCTTGCCGGAATCTTGACGAAGACAAGCTCTGCCGCATCTACGAGCGTCGCCCACTGGTGTGCCGCATTTATCCGGCGGAAATCAACCCGCATATCCCGCTCAATCCCGCCGCCAAAGATTGCCCGCCAGAGTCTTGGGAACAAGGGCCGGCGTTGATTTTGGGCGGTGAGTTGGTGGATCAGGAACTGGTCGAATTGATCCAGCGCTCACGCCAGGCGGATCGCGATGACATTCGGCTCAAGGATGCGATTTGCGCGACGTTGGGGATTCGTACCACGGCGTTGAAGGGCGACGGCTTTACCGCGTATCTGCCCAATATGGACGCGTTCGCGTCGGTGATTGATCAAGTGATCGAGCAACCGCTGAACACGGCGCAGAGTGAATGGCTGTTTCATGTGTCCGGGGAGGACATTGCCGGGCAAGTGCTGGCGGCCGGGGCCCAGGTGGTGACAGAGCCGGCGCAGACGTATGCGTTTATTTCGTTGCGGGCGGCTTGATTCGAGAGTTGTGCTGAGGCTAATGGCCTCTTCGCGGGCAAGCCTTGCTCCTACGGGGTTGTAGGGTGTTCATACAATTTGTGTACGACACAAAACCTGTAGGAGCCGAGCTTGCTCGCGAAGAGGCCCGCCCGATCAAGCAAATCTGAATCAGCGCTTACCCATCGAACGACGCGTACCCGGCGGGGCCATGCCCGGGGTTTTGGTGTGGCCGTTCTTGGCGCCGTTCTTGTACCACGGCTGATTCGAGTCCTTGCCAGCCGCCAATTCGCCGGGCTTGAACGGGAACTTGAACGCCGGGATCGCAGGCTTGGTTTCGCTGACGTCAGTCAGATCGGCCGGGACATCGCTGATAGCGTCGTCAACCGGCGGTTGGGTCGGGGAAGTCATGAAAGCTCCGGAAAGCAAAAAGTCGGGCCCGAACAGTGAGCCGCGAAGGCGCGCAGTATACCTGCACGCCCCGCGTCGGCACCTGAAGATTTGCGCCGTTCGCCGGATGGTAACGGGCTCGACGAGAAAGATGACGGACTTCAACGCGATTGCTCCTGGAGGGTATGGAGCAATTGCGCTGCGCTATCCAGCAGTTGCGCCAACAGCGCTTCATCCTCATCCATGTACCCTTCGTACTCCGCAAGGTTGCGCCGTTCGTGGCACAAAGCGAACAACCGCACCTGCACCTTGCTGACCTGCGCGGTGTGCACTAGACATTGAAAAACCAGATAACGTTTGTCTGATCGATAGCCACTTAACCGAAGTGCGTTCAGGGCCAAGGCGTGAGCTGCGTTGTAAGCCAAGTCGAAACGGCTGGCAAAAGACAACGTAGACGTTTGCGCATCCTTGAGCCGATCCACAGCCGAGCGCATCAAGCCGACACACTCCTTGTGATCCGGCGGCTCCGCTTTCAGTCCGCCGCTACGTAGAAGATTCTCCAGACTCTCGTTGCTGCCCATCCTTGGACTCCAAAGGGTTTGCCCCTAACAGATCGATTTTTTCCTGCTGCACCACCCGCACAACAAAGCTGTTTTGTGCTGCCAGCTTCGCTGCCCAGTCTTGCGGGGTGTAAAGCGTCGGATTGATGGGGCGGCCCAGTTGCTCTTCCATGGGCATGAGCCGTTCCATCACGTCACTGTAGTGCAGGCCTTCGCCGATCAGCATGAGATCAATGTCACTGAGTGTGTTTGCTTTGTCCTTAGCGATAGAGCCATAGACAAACGCCCAGACAATTAGCCCGGCAAACGGCTGAAGCGCTTGGCGCAAAGGTTCGGCAATGCCAAAAGTTTTGCGAGATATGCCCAAAAGCTCGGTATAGACAGGGCAATCGGGATTGGCCTGGTAATGGGTCTGATTGCCCACCCTTGTCATGCGCAACACCCCCGCCCGGTGCAAGCGATCAAGCTCACGCATGAGACTGCCTTTACCCACATGCGCCCAACGCGCGATCTCATTGGCGTAGAACGTCCGATCGGGTTTGCCAAAAAGCAGGCCCAACACTTTTTGCTGAGTATTAGTGAACAGCGCTTCGCTTAGAGAGATGCTTTCCATTGCGGCCGCCGAAGAGTCCCAAAAAGGGAACGATAGGTCTCTTTTTGGGACTTATCAACTTATCGATGGGAACTGAAAAACCCGAGGCCTACGCCGGCACTGTAGGAGCTGCCGAAGGCTGCGATCTTTTGCTCCGGACTTGGCTTTGTAAAAAAACAAAATCAAAAGATCGCAGCCTCGTTGCACTCGACAGCTCCTACGGGGTTTCAGGGCTGGGGATCAACCCGATCCAGTGCCCGGTTTACCGCCAATTCGGCAAGCATGGCGATCTGCTGGATAGCCAACGCCGTGCTGCGTTGCGGACGGCTGAGCTGATCGGCGAAATCGCCGGCCATCACGTTGGCCGATGCCAGGGATTCGCAGGCGTGAGCGAGCAGGCTTTCAGTGTCGATGTTCGGGTGGACGAGGAACATCGTGCTCGGCAGGCGCGGTTTTATCGGGTCGGGGCTGAGGTAAAAATCGAGGGCGCGTTTGATGGCTTCGCGGTTTTTGATCTGGTCGTCGGCGCGGATGGCGTCTTCGAGGGGGGTTGTTGTTTCGAAAGGGGGATCGGGTACGGGCTTAGTCATGGAATCGGTTTTCAGTGATCGGAGCCAACCAATTGCCGTTTCTCACGCGACGTATTGGGTGGCAGCTATGTGCAGGGTGAGAAACCGGGTAAGAACCACCACTTCCGGCCGAACCGAAGTTCGCCCGCACACAGCCGCCATAGAAATGCAGGCAGCAATGAACTGGCGGCAATTATGACGATACTGCAGGTGGAATAATACTTAGCCCGGGTTCTCACACCCGATCGCCGAGTTTTCGGCGACAAGCCAAGACTAGAGAGCGCGCGTCCGACGGACAACCTGAAAACCTTGTGGGAAGGTTCACCCATTTCGAAACGCTTTTAAACACCCACTGCCGATGTAGGAGCTGCCGCAGGCTGCGATCTTTTGATGTTCGACGTCAGAGGCAAGATCAAAAGATCGCAGCCTGCGGCAGCTCCTACATGAGATTGCCGCCAACTGAAGAAAATGGTCGGCTGGCGGGCCGCCATCGCTGGCAAGCCCGCTCCCACAGAGATTGTGTGCAGTCTGTATTAAATGGATTGGCCGGTTGGGCGCCATCGCGAGCAAGCTCTGCTCCTACGGAGAGCAAAAGCAGAACGCACACCGCTTCTGCTTCTCACCACTCAACACGATGAGCGCAAGCTCGGGTGCAGCTCTTGATCTTGATCCACAGGCGACGTCGGAAGGCTGAGTGGAGGGATTGATCCGGGGGTGGGAGCGCAGCGACCGTTTGGCGCAGCCAAACACAGCGAGAGGAGGTGCAGCGAAGCAAACCGTAGGCGCTGCGCCCGGATCGATCCCGGAGCGAAGGAACCCCGAGCCCCAGCGAGCGGGCCGCACGTAGGAGCAAGCCTTTTTGGTTACTTTTTCGGCGTCTGGAAAAAGTGACCCGCCGTAAGGGCGGAACCGTAATCAGCAACACCCGCAACAACGGATATGTACCCAACGAAACTGACAGCGCCGACAGCTAGCCGTCACCCTCCTGACCCCCAAACAAGTTTATAAAGACCCTAACCCTGCCCAAAATCCGTCCGGCGCCCACCCCGCATGCGAATCCAAAAGAACAAAGCCCTGCTCGCCACCCTATTGATCGTCCTCGCAGGCGCAGGTCTGTGGTACGCCCTGAAACCCGCCCCGACCAAACTCGCCACCCCCACAGCAATCCCCGTGCGAGTCATAGCGGTCAGCGAAAAAGACGTCCCCCGCTACACCAGCGGTATCGGCTCCGTACTCTCATTACACAGCGTGGTCGTGCGCCCACAAATCGACGGCATCCTCACCAAAATCCTCGTCAAAGAAGGCCAACTTGTCAAAACAGGCGACCTGCTGGCCACCATCGACGACCGCTCCATCCGCGCCAGCCTCGACCAGGCCCGCGCCCAACTGGGCGAAAGCCAGGCACAACTGCAAGTCGCCCTGGTCAACCTCAAACGCTACAAACTGCTCACCGTCGACGACGGCATCTCGAAACAGACCTACGACCAACAACAAGCCCTGGTCAACCAATTGAAGGCCACCGCCCAAGGCAACCAGGCCTCCATCGATTCCGCGCAGGTACAACTTTCCTACACACAAATCCGCTCCCCGGTCACCGGCCGCGTCGGTATTCGTACAGTCGACGAAGGCAACTTCCTGCGCATGACCGACACCGCCGGCCTGTTCACCGTCACCCAGATCGACCCGATCGCCGTTGAATTCTCCCTGCCCCAGCAAATGCTGCCGACCCTGCAAGGCCTGATCAACGATCCACAGCGCGCACAGGTCAAGGCCTACATCGGCGCCGACACCGATGGTGAAACCGGCAACCTGCTCGGCGAAGGTCACCTGACCCTGATCGACAACCAGATCAACGCCAACACCGGCACCATCCGCGCCAAGGCCGAATTCGACAACGCCAGCCAGAAGCTCTGGCCCGGTCTGCTGGTCACGGTAAAAATTCAGACAGCCCTCGACAAAGATGCGCTGGTCGTCCCACCCACTGTCGTACAACGTGGTCTCGACCAACACTTCGTTTACCGGGTGAATGGCGACAAGGTCGAAGCCGTACAAGTGCAGATGGTTTACCAAGGCAGCGGCCAGGACATCATCAAAGGCGTGAAGGCCGGTGATGTGCTGGTGACCGATGGCCAGTCGCGGCTCAAGCCCGGCTCGACCGTGCAAGTCATGACCGAGCCGGCGCAGGTGGTGCAAGCGGAGCCGAAACCATGAAGGCGCACAAAGGCGTCTCCACGTGGTGCATCGATCACCCGGTCGCCACAATCCTGCTGACCATCGCGCTGGTGCTGGTCGGTTTGATTGCCTTCCCGCGCTTGCCGATTGCCCCACTGCCGGAAGCGGAATTTCCTACGATTCAGGTTTCCGCGCAGTTGCCCGGCGCCAGCCCCGATACCATGGCTTCATCCGTGGCCACGCCGCTGGAGGTGCAATTCAGCGCCATCCCCGGCATGACTCAGATGACCTCAAGCAGTGCGCTAGGCTCAAGCCTGCTGACCCTGCAATTCACCCTCGATAAAAGCATCGACACTGCTGCGCAAGAAGTCCAGGCCGCGATCAACACCGCCGCCGGCAAACTGCCCAAGGACATGCCGACGCTGCCAACCTGGAAGAAGGTCAACCCGGCCGACAGCCCGGTACTGATCCTCAGCGTCAGCTCGACGCAGATGCCCGGCACTGAACTCAGCGATCTGGTGGAAACCCTGCTCTCGCGTCAGATCAGTCAGATCGACGGCGTAGGCCAAATCAACATCACCGGTCAGCAACGTCCGGCGATTCGCGTGCAAGCCTCGGCAGACAAACTCGCGGCGATCGGCCTGACCCTCGCCGATATTCGCCTGGCGATTCAGCAAACCAGCCTCAACCTCGCCAAAGGTGCGCTGTACGGCGAATCGAGCATTTCGACGCTGTCGACCAACGACCAGTTGTTCCACCCCGAGGACTACAGCCAACTCATTGTTTCCTACAAGGATGGCGCCCCGGTTCACCTGCGCGATGTCGCCAAAGTCGTCAACGGTTCGGAAGATGCCTACGTGCAAGCGTGGGCCGGTGACCAACCCGGGGTGAACCTGGTGATCTCGCGCCAACCCGGCGCCAACATCGTTGAAACCGTCGACCGCATTCAAGCCGCCCTGCCCGGCCTCGAAGCGATGCTGCCGGCCTCGGTGCAAGTGAAAACCCTGATCGACCGCACTCAGACCATTCGCGCCTCGCTGCATGAGGTCGAAATCACCCTGTTGATCGCGATCATGCTGGTGGTCGCGGTGATGGCGCTGTTCCTGCGCCAGTTGTCGGCAACCCTGATCGTGTCGGCGGTGCTTGGCGTTTCGTTGATCGCCAGTTTCGCTTTGATGTACATCCTCGGCTTCAGCCTGAACAACCTGACGCTGGTGGCGATCGTCGTCGCGGTTGGCTTCGTCGTCGACGATGCGATTGTGGTGGTGGAGAACATCCACCGGCATCTCGAGGCCGGTGACGACATGCGCGAAGCGGCGATCAAGGGCGCCGGCGAGATTGGCTTCACCGTGGTCTCGATCAGTTTCTCGCTGGTGGCGGCGTTTATTCCGCTGCTGTTCATGGGCGGTGTGGTCGGGCGACTGTTCAAGGAATTCGCCCTGACCGCAACCTCCACCATCATGATTTCCGTGGTGGTGTCGCTGACTTTGGCGCCGACGCTGGCCGCACTGTTCATGCGCAAACCGGTGCATCACGCCCACGCCAAACCGGGCTTCAGCGAACGCCTGCTCGGCTGGTACGAACGAGGCCTGCGCCGCGCCCTCGCCCACCAGAAATTGATGATCGGCGTATTCGGTTTATCGCTGGCGCTGGCCATCGGCGGATACATCTTTATCCCGAAAGGTTTCTTCCCGGTGCAGGACACCGGTTTCGTCCTCGGCACCACTGAAGCCGCTGCGGATATTTCCTACGGCGACATGGTGAAAAAACACTTGGCCATGGCCGAAATCGTCGCAGCTGATCCGGCGGTTCAGGCGTTTTCCCACTCGGTGGGTGTCTCCGGCAGCAACCAGACCATCGCCAACGGCCGCTTCTGGATTGCCCTGAAAAAACGCGGCGACCGCGACGTCAGCGCCAGCCAGTTCATCGACCGCATCCGCCCGCAACTGATGAAAGTCCCCGGCATCGTGCTGTACCTGCGCGCAGGCCAGGATATCAACCTCAGTTCCGGCCCGAGCCGCGCGCAGTACCAATACGTGCTCAAGAGTAACGACGGCGCGACCCTCGCGACATGGACGCAACGCCTGACTGAAAAACTGCGCAGCAACCCTGCGTTCCGCGACATTTCCAACGATCTGCAACTGGGCGGCAGCATCACCCACATCAGCATCGACCGCAGCGCCGCCGCGCGTTTCGGCCTGACCGCCAGCGATGTCGACGAGGCGCTGTACGATGCCTTCGGCCAACGGCAGATCAATGAATTCCAGACCCAGGTCAACCAGTACAACGTGATTCTGGAGCTGGACACCAAGCAACGCGGCAAAGCCGAAAGCCTCAACTATTTCTACCTGCGCTCACCGCTGAGTGGCGAGATGGTGCCGCTGTCAGCGCTGGCCAAATTCGATGCGCCGACCATTGGCCCGTTGTCGATTGCCCACGACGGCATGTTCCCCGCCGCCAACCTGTCGTTCAACCTCGCGCTCGGCGTGGCGTTGGGTGATGCGGTGATTCTGCTCAATCAGGCCAAGGCCGAGATCGGCATGCCCACCGCCATCAGCGGCAATTTTCAGGGTGCGGCGCAGGCGTTCCAGAGTTCGCTGGCCAGTCAGCCGTGGCTGATTCTCGCGGCGCTGGTGGCGGTGTACATCATTCTCGGCGTGCTTTATGAAAGCTTCGTACACCCGCTGACGATCATTTCGACGCTGCCGGCGGCAGGTTTGGGCGCGGTGATCATGCTGTGGATCTGCGGCCAGGACTTTTCGATCATGGCCTTGATCGGTCTGGTGTTGCTGATCGGTATCGTCAAGAAGAACGGCATCCTGATGATCGACTTCGCGCTGGAGGCGCAGCGCCATCGAGGCCTGTCGCCACAGGATGCAATTTTCGAGGCGTGCATCACGCGGTTCCGGCCGATCATCATGACCACCCTCGCCGCCCTCCTCGGCGCGCTGCCGCTGATGCTCGGTTATGGCACCGGCGCCGAACTGCGCCAGCCGCTGGGGATCGCGGTGGTGGGCGGTTTGCTGGTCAGCCAGATGCTGACGTTGTTTACCACGCCGGTCATATACTTGTGGCTCGAGCGACTTTTCCATAGACCCAAACCTGCGCCCCAGCCGGCGTTGGCGACCACAGACTGAGGCAGGGTCATGCGCGTTCTGATTATCGAAGACGAGGAAAAAACCGCGGACTATTTGCACCGCGGTCTGACGGAACAGGGTTACACCGTGGATCTGGCCCGCGACGGCATCGAGGGTCTGCATCTGGCGCTGGAAAGCGACTACGCGGTGATCGTCCTCGACGTCATGTTGCCGGGCCTCGATGGCTTCGGCGTACTGCGCGCGTTGCGTGCGCGCAAGCAAACCCCGGTGATCATGCTCACCGCCCGCGAGCGCGTCGAAGATCGCATCCGAGGCCTGCGCGACGGTGCCGACGATTACCTCGGCAAACCGTTTTCCTTCCTCGAACTGGTCGCACGCTTGCAAGCGCTTACCCGGCGCAGTGGCGGCCATGAACCGGTGCAGGTAAGCATCGCCGACCTGTGGATAGATTTGATCAGCCGCAAGGCGACCCGCGCCGGTACGCGACTGGATCTGACCGCCAAGGAATTTTCGTTGCTGAGCGTGTTGGCCCGCCGCCAAGGTGAAATCCTCTCGAAAACCGCCATCGCCGAAATGGTCTGGGACATCAATTTCGACAGCGACGCCAACGTCGTCGAAGTCGCAATCAAGCGCCTGCGCGCCAAGCTCGACGGGCCGTTCGACGAGAAACTGCTGCACACCATTCGCGGCATGGGTTATGTGCTGGAGAGCCGTGGTGTCCAGTAATTCGATTGCCCTGCGCCTCAGTGGCATGTTCACGCTGGTGGCGTTGCTGGTGTTTCTGTTGATTGGCGGCGCGTTGTATCAGCAGGTCGATAAAGGTTTGGGCTTGCTGCCGGAAGCCGAGTTGGATGCGCGTTACAGCGTGCTCGAATCCACGGTCGGCCGCTTCGGTACGCCCGAGCACTGGGTGAAGATCAACAACAAACTCAAGCTGCTCGGCGAAGAAGACAAGCGCATCAGTTTCTGGATCAGCAGCGGCGATCCGCAATACGAATACGGCAACCTCACACCCCAAATCCGCGAGATCACCAATGGCCCTTTGGGCACGCGCGATCTGCAATTGCCGGGGCAGCCTTATCCACTGAAAGTGCTGGTGAGTGAATTTCCGGCCAAGGATCAGCGCCCGCCGCTGCGCTTTATGATCGGCATCGACACCGATACGTTTCATGAGACTCAGCACAACCTGTTGATCGCGTTGATCGGGCTGGCGATTATCGGTGTGTTGATGGCTTCGGCGCTGGGTTATTGGGTGGCGCGGATTGGTTTGAAGCCGTTGATCAAACTCTCTCACGAAGCACAGCGACTGGCACCGCCGCTCAGAGCTGGGCGCTTGCGTCTGTCGCCGCTGCCGCCGGAACTGGAGCAGTTTGTCGACTCGTTCAACTCGACGCTGGAGCGGGTCGAACTGGCCTATTCGCGGCTGGAATCGTTCAACGCTGACGTCGCTCATGAGTTGCGTTCGCCGCTGACCAATCTGATCGGTCAGACCCAAGTGGCGCTGACCCGTGGGCGCTCTGCCGAACATTATTTCGAAGTGCTGCAATCCAATCTGGAAGAGCTGGAACGGTTGCGTTCGATCATTAACGACATGTTGTTTCTGGCCAGTGCGGATCAGGGTAATAAGGCGACCAAACTCACCTCGACTTCGCTGGCTGATGAGGTGGCGACGACGCTCGAATATCTGGATTTCATTCTTGAAGATGCGCAGGTTGAAGTGCGAGTCTGCGGCGATGCGCTGGTGCAGATTGAAGTCGCGCATCTGCGGCGGGCGTTGATCAATTTGCTGAGTAATGCCGTGCAGCATACCGAGGCGGGTCAGGTGATTGAGGTGCGGATTGAGGTTGAAGAACATCAGGTGAGTATTGGTGTGGCCAATCCGGGATCGCCGATTGCCAGTGAGCATTTGCCGCGGTTGTTCGAGCGCTTTTATCGGGTGGATGCGTCGCGCAGTAACAGCGGCAATAACCATGGGTTGGGGCTGGCGATCGTCAAGGCGATTGCGCTGATGCATGGTGGGGATGTGTTTGTGCGCAGTGATCGGGGGATGAATACTTTCGGGATTTATTTGCCGGTTTAAAGCGGATCAAAAGATCGCAGCCTTCGGCAGCTCCTACAGGTGTTCCCCTCGACGATCGTTCCCACGCCCTGCGTGGGAATGTATCCAGTGACGCTCTGCGTTACAGGGACGCGGAGCGTCCCGGGCGGCATTCCCACGCAGAGCGTGGGAACGATCAACATCGGGGATAAATCCCCTCACCACAAGGATTTCTACCACTACTGGATGGGTGATCTTTGCTTTTGCTGTAACAGTCATTTATGAAAATCGCGCTGTTTCCCATCGCTCGGCAACACTATCTTTGCCCGCACCAAACAGCACACTCGCCAAGCGAGAAGGTTTTCAAGATGTCCAACAGTATGGGTATTGCCAGCGCTTTCGTTTTGTCCTCATTGATCCTGTCGCCGATGGCGATGGCTGAAGAATCCCACGCGTTCGTGGCGCAGAACTCTGCCCGCGCTCAAGCGTATGACCAGCATCAGGCAGAAATGATGGCCAAGGCCAAAGACGCTACGCAGACCCCTCAAGCTGCAACTTCCCAGGCTCAATCGCTGGAAAAAGACAGCTGAGTCGCGCACCGCACCGTTTCCCTCGACGCGGTTGTTTGGCTCTTCCCGTTCAACCGTCGTCATTCCAGGCCGCTGCCTTTCAGCGGCCTTTTTTCGTTGTGGTCTGAAAGCCGTTTGGTTCGTCTGTAACAACAAGAAACATCGAGCGCCTCAAAACATAGAGGCGCCAGTTGACCCAAGGAGCTCCATTGCACGTGCGTTACCCAGTCCGTTTCACCCCGTTGTTCATTGCAATTGCCGCAACGATTGCCCCCGCCGTTCACGCCGACGAGCCTGCGAAAGAAGGTTTCATCGAAGGCTCAAGCCTCAACCTCAACGCCCGCAACTACTACATGAATCGCAACCGCTTGCAGCAGGCGGACGACAACATTGAGTGGGGCCAAGGGTTTCTCGGGATCTTCCAGTCGGGTTACACCGAAGGCACGGTCGGTTTCGGCATTGATGCTCACGCCATGCTTGGCCTGAAACTCGACGGCGGTGGCGGCACGGACGGTTCGAGCATCCTGCCGATCAGTGATGGCAACGGCAAAGCGCCGGGCTCGTTCTCGACGGCGGGCGGTACGTTGAAAATGCGTGCGTTCGATACCGAGTTGAAGGCCGGTGACCTGTTCCTCACCAACCCGGTGATCGCGGGCGGTGACACGCGCATGCTGCCGCAGACGTTTCGCGGTGTCAGTCTGAGCAACCACAGCTTCGACGGCTGGTTGATCGAGGGCGGTCAGGCGAGTTTCACCAAGCCGTACAACCAGAGTGGTCACACACGCATCGGCACCTCTTACGGGACGTTGGCCGAGGGCGACGAAAGCCAGCATCTGAACTGGGCTGGCGTGGCGTGGAGCGGTGTCGAGGGTTTGACCAGCAGCCTGTACGCGTCCGAACTCAAGGACATCTGGAACCAGTATTACTACGACCTGGATTACACCTGGCAGTTGAACGATCTGGTCAGCCTCAACCCGGGTCTGCACTTCTATCACACGCAAGACACCGGCGATGCGCTGCTCGGCGACATCGACAACAACACCTACAGCCTGCATTTCACCGTCGGTATTGGCAGCCACAGCGTTACGGCGGCGTATCAACGGGTCAACGGCAACACGCCGTTCGACTACATCAGTCAGGGCGACAGCGTTTACCTCGACAACTCGCAGCAATACTCGGACTTCAACGGCCCGAATGAGCGCTCGTGGAAACTCAAGTACGCCTATGACTTTGCCGGTGTGGGTTATCCGGGGCTGACGTCGGCGGTGTCGTACTCGCGCGGGACGCTGGATTTGACCAAGGTTGATCCGGATAGCCAGGGTTACTCGAACTGGTACAGCGCCGAGGGTCGCAATGCCAAGCATTGGGAACGCGACATCGATTTGAAGTACGTGATGCAGAGTGGCCAGGCCAAAGATCTGGCGGTACGCCTGCAATGGGCGACCAACCGTGGTGGCAATGGTTACGGCGCGATTGATACCGACACCGACGAATACCGCGTGATCATCGACTACCCGATCAACGTCTTCTAAGATCAGTTAACACTGAACCTGTAGGAGCTGCCGCAGGCTGCGATCTTTTGATCCTGATTTTTAAAAACAAGATCAAAAGATCGCAGCCTTCGGCAGCTCCTACGGTTAGAAGATCCCCTCAACCGATAACCCGATCATGATCGCGAGCCGTACCCCTCCCGTTTCGGGCAAGACCGGACGCCCCGAGCTGCTGCTGATCTGCGGCAGTTTGCTCAGCGTGATCGCGATTTTAGCCATCGTCACTTTTCTGCTGATCCGCGAGCACGCCAACGCTCGGCAATCCGCCACCCGCAGTGCGACCACCATCGCCCAGTTGATCGACGCCGATGTGCTGCGTACCGTCGAACTCTACGACCTGTCCCTGCAAGGTTTGATTGCCGCCGCCCAGCGCGATGATCTGCAAAACGTGTCGCCGGAAATCCGCCATCTGGCGCTGTTCGACCGCTCCACCACTGCGCGTTTCAAGGGCGATATTCTGCTGCTCGACAAGCACGGCGATGTTCTTGCTGACTCCTCAAGAGTCGAGCCGAAACCGGGCAACTTCGCCGACCGCGATTACTTCCTCGCCCACGCCTTCAACCGCGATGTCGGCATGTTCATCAGCCGACCGTTCAAGACCCGTTGCGACTGCGACGAAGCCAATCAATGGCGCATCAGTTTCAGCCGACGCATTTCCTCGGACACCGGCGAATTTGTCGGGGTGGCGGTGGCGTCGATGAAGCTCGACTATTTCGATCAACTGTTCAAAAGCCTCGACATCGGCAAGGGCAGTACACTGAACATCATCGACGATGACGGTGTGCTGCTGGCGCAGAAGCCCTATCTACAAAGCGATTCGATCGGTAAAAGCTTCGGCAACCGGCCCAATGTCATCCGGATTTTGCGCGACAAGGATGGCAAGGGCAGTTTCAGCAGTACGTCGAGCATGGATCATCAGCAACGCCTCTACACCTATTCGCGGGTGGGCAATTTACCGCTGACGGTGATGGTCGCGCTGTCCAGCGATGAGGTGTTTGCGACGTGGCGGCGTACGGCGATGTTGATCAGTGGCGCCACTGGTGCGCTCTGCGTGGGATTGCTCTGGCTGACCTGGCTGCTCGCCCGCGAACTGCGCCGACGTCAGCGCGCTGAACATGAACTGGCGCAACTGGCCGCCACCGATGCGCTGACCGGTGTCGCCAATCGTCGGATGCTTGATCAATCACTGCGTCACGAGTGGTTCCGCGCGCAGCGTTCGGGCAAACCGATGTCGGTGATGATGATCGATGCCGACCATTTCAAGGCGTTCAACGACCAGCACGGGCATCAGGCCGGCGATCAGGCGTTAAAGGCGTTGGCCAAGGTGATTACGGACAATGTGCGGCGACCGGCGGATCTGGTGGCGCGGTATGGCGGCGAGGAGTTTTCGGTGATTCTGGCCGAGACTGATAGCCAGGGGGCGCAGCAGATTGCCGAGCATATTCGGCAGGCGGTGGAGCAGTTGCCTTGGGTTGCCGGGGCTGATAGGCCGATGACGGTGAGTATCGGCATTGCGACGTGGACGGCGGCGAGTGAGATGACGCTGGAGCAGTTGTTGTTTGTGGCGGACAAGGCGTTGTATCAGGCCAAGGAAGGTGGGCGCAATCGAGTGGTGGTGGCTGCCTGAAGATCAAAAGATCGCAGCCTTCGGCAGCTCCTACATTGGAATGCGGTTCCTGTAGGAGCTGCCGAAGGCTGCGATCTTTTGCTTCTGAAAAAAGGAGCATAAAAAAAGGCCATCCGAGGATGGCCTTCAAAAAACTAGAGAGGTTTTTTACTTACACCGCCGCAACCGGGCGCATGTAAGAGATTGGTGCGGTGCTGGCGTCATCGAACGTCACCACTTCCCAAGCATCTGTTTGCTCAATCAACTTGCGCAACAGCTGGTTGTTCAGTGCATGACCGGACTTGAAGCCTTTGAACTCACCAATCAGGCTGTTACCCAAAAGGTACAGGTCGCCAATGGCATCGAGGATCTTGTGCTTCACGAATTCGTCTTCATAGCGAAGGCCGTCTTCGTTCAGTACGCCATCGGCATCGACCACGATTGCGTTTTCAACGCTGCCGCCGAGTGC